>Ga0208691_1000257_pt1 | contig 18784 bp, 13 predicted proteins | sample June2015DPH_20_1_FD_184719 | JGI IMG/M metagenome (GOLD analysis project Ga0208691, IMG submission 184719) | Peatland microbial communities from SPRUCE experiment site at the Marcell Experimental Forest, Minnesota, USA - June2015DPH_20_10... | ecosystem: Environmental > Terrestrial > Soil >... | reverse complement strand
ATGGGCGCGATATTAGTGTTGGAAGTCGTGGCTGCTTGTCTCTGGCGATTCGAGAAATTTTTCTTCCCCATGACTATGGGCTGCTTTTTTCTGGCGGCCACAGGGCTCCCGCTTGCGGGAGAGAGCCTCACGATTCGTTGGCTCTTTCTAGGTGTGGGAGCGCTGGTCGGCCTCAGTTTTTGGATGAGGACGAATCGGGAAAAACACTTCGAAGTTTTCCATCTGGTCGCGCTATTCTGCGTGTTTTCTGCCATAGCCTCAGCCAGCGCCTCGGCAGCGGCCAGGGTCGGGCTACTCAAAGCGGGAAGCTTGTTCCTACTTTTCCTATACGCCGCCACCGGCGGGCGCGTAGCCATGGCCGGACGGGAAAGAACATTCGTTCGCGGACTTGTCCTGGGATCCGAGATCGTCGTGTTTTTTGTGAGTGCCTGCTATTTCGTGGGCTATAACTTTTTTGGCAACCCGAACAACTTGGGTGCGTTCGTCGGGGTCATCGTCACACCGGTTCTGCTGTGGGCGGCATTGACCGCCGAGGATCGAAGCGAGCGCCAGCGCAGTTACACCGCCCTGGCACTTTGCGGGATTCTACTTTATGTCACCGTCTGCCGGGCAGCGATTATTGCCGACGTTGTCATCACCATCGCACTTACCATTGCCTTGCGCCACCCACGTCTGTTGATCAGAGCCGCCTTCGCCGGGGCTTTGTTCCTGGAGATTATGGCCGTTGCCAATCCTTCTCGCATGGGCGAATTGATGGATAGTATGAGCGGGCGCTTCGTGTTCAAGACTGGCCGGCCGGGCCAAGCGGGAGTCTTTGGATCGAGAGAGGCACCTTGGGATTCGACCATGGCGGCGGTGAAGCAGCATCCCTGGTTTGGCACCGGATTTGGGACCAGCGACCTGGGAAGCGAGCAGACTGGCATGCGCGAATCCTCGATCTATACCGTGGAAGGATCGAATCGCGAACACGGCAGCAGCTACCTGGCGATGGCTGAATATATGGGATTGCTGGGTATCGTGCCGTTTCTGCTTCTGTTGCTTCTGGTGATTCGGGCTACGACGCGCATCTTTGTCTGGATGCGGAGAACCGGGAGCCCGAATCACTATGGTGTGCCATTCGCGCTGATCGCGCTGGCCGGGCTGATTCACGCGGGGTTCGAGGATTGGCTGTTTGCCACCGGATCGTATCTCTGCGTCTTCTTTTGGGTCTCAGCCTTTCTGCTGGTCGACCTGGCCGCTGCGGCGAGGACGGAAATGCAGAGGGCGCCGCAGCCGGTTCCGCGATTCGCGCCGGCTGCCGGGTTTAGCCGGTCGACCACATCAATTTAAATATGCGAGCTATTTCCGGTGCGACCCGCCCCACGGAGCGCATTTTTGGCGGCAGGTGGAGTGCGCTTTGCCTGCTCCTGATCTGTCTGGCTGCCGCTGAGTTTATCTTACGCGGTCCGTTGCGCGCGGTTCAGACGGCGACTCAGTTCAACGATTTTCTTTCGCCTTATATACAGGCGAAGGCGTTGGTGCGGGGGATGGATCCCTACAGCCCGCAGGTTTTGCTCCAGCTATGGCCGCCGCAAGCGCCTCACTTTCTTTTTCTGCCAAAGGAAGTGGCCAGCGGCACGCTAGTAGCGAATCGTGGATTTCCGACGGCGTATCCGATTACGGCGCTGGTGCTGGTTGCGCCGTTCAGTGCGCTGCCGTGGAATCTCGCGTCGGCGCTGTGGTTGGTAACGAATGTGGCGTTGTTTGCCTGCATGTTGTATGCGCTCGTGGAGCTGGCGGGATTTTCTTATCGCGAGCCTTCGGCCATCTTGCTGATCGCGGGAACGCTAGCGCTTGCGCCGTTTCACACCGGAATCGTGACCGCGAATGTAACGCTGGTCGCGGTTGAATTGAGCGTGATTGCGATTTGGGCTGCGCGCCGGGGAAATGAGATCGCGACAGCTGTATTGTTGGCGACTGCTGTGGGATTGAAGCCGCAGATTGGACTTTGTTTTCTCCTTTACTATCTTTTGCGGCGCCGCTGGCGAATCTGCGGGATCGCGCTCGCGCTACTGCTGGGACTGACACTGGTTGGGCTACTACGGCTGGAAGTCGGCCATACGCCGTGGCTTGCGAATTACATTAGCGACAACCGCATTCTGCTCGAAACCGGAGTGCTGGGCAACTTCACGGCGATCAATCCCGTGCGCTTCGGGCTAATTAATCTGCAGGTGGCTCTGTATCCGCTGCTTCGAAATATTGCGTTGACGAATGGCGCGGCCCGGGTGATCGGGGCGATTTTGCTGGGAACGTGGCTGGTGAACTTCACTCGCAGAACGCACGAGGATGAGTTGCTCGACTTGAGCGCAATCGTCGTGATCAGCCTGCTTCCGATTTATCATCGATTTTACGATGCAACTTTGCTGGTTCTGCCGTTGTGCTGGGCAGTTGTGTCGTGGCGGAAGGCTCGACCTGGCGCGGCCCTCGCTTTGTTATTGATGGTTCCATTCTTGATTCCCGGCGGAACGCTGCTGGAGACTCTCGAAGTGAACGGGCGCATCCCTGCAACGCTGGCTCATCGGGCGTGGTGGGAAGCGTTTATCATGGCGCATCAGGTTTGGTTTTTGTTAGCTCTTAGCGTCGTTCTGGTGTGCCAGATGGGCATTGGCCGACGAACGCTGAATATTAGAAACGCGGTATCGTAAGGCTGCCACAGGTGCATTTCCCACCGCATTTCCGTTAAAGTAGTTGGTTCCCATGCTTGATCTAAATTTTGTTCGAGACAATCTGCCGCGGGTGGAGGAGATGCTGCGCCAGCGCGGCGCCGATTCGGCTGCTGTGCTCAAGGATTTTCGCGAGGTCGATACGCAGCGGCGGCAGGCAATCACCGAGGCCGAGACGATGAAGGCCCGGCGTAACAAAGCTTCGGAAGAGATTGCCAAGCTGAAGAAGGCGGGACAGGATGCCTCTGCCGCAATGGCCGAGACGAAGGATCTGCGCGAGCAGATTCAGACGCGGGAGAAGGCTGCCGCCGATCTGGATGCTCGCTTGCAGGATATTCTTTCCGGCATTCCCAACGTTCCACACGAGACCGTACCCATTGGGCATAGCGCAGAGGAAAATCTAGAAGTCCGCCGCTGGGGAACGCCGCCGAAATTCGACTTTCCTCCGAAGCCGCATTGGGACTTGGGAGCGGAACTCGGCATCCTCGATTTGGAGCGCGCGGTGAAGCTGACCGGCGCGCGCTTTGCCGTTTATTGGGATTTGGGTGCGAAGCTTGAGCGGGCGCTGGCGAACTTCATGCTCGATCTGCACACTCGCGAGCATGGGTACACGGAAGTTCTGCCGCCGTATCTGGTGAATTCCGAGTCGATGTATGGCACCGGGCAATTGCCGAAATTTTCCGCTGATCTGTTTCGCGTGCCGCATGGAGAAAGAGATTTGTGGTTGATTCCTACGGCAGAAGTTCCGGTCACAAATCTATATCGCGATGAAATTCTAGATGCGGCGCGGCTGCCGATTTCACTTACGGCATACACTCCTTGCTTCCGCAGCGAAGCGGGATCTTACGGCAAAGATGTGCGCGGCATTATCCGCCAGCATCAGTTTCAGAAGGTGGAGTTGGTGAAGTTTGCCAAGCCTGAGAGTTCCTACGAAGAGCACGAGAAGCTCACCCGCAATGCAGAAACGGTTCTGCAGAAGCTGGGTTTGCATTATCGGGTGGTAACGTTGTGTACAGGCGATATGGGGGCGTCTCCGGCAAAAACGTACGACATTGAAGTTTGGCTGCCCGGGCAGCAGTTGTTTCGCGAGATTTCGTCGTGCTCGAATTTCGAGGCGTATCAGGCGCGGCGGGCGAATATTCGCTACCGGCCCGAGGGCAAGAACAAGACTGAGTTCGTGCATACTCTGAACGGCAGCGGCCTGGCTGTGGGACGAACCTGGGTGGCGATTGTGGAAAATTATCAACAGGCCGATGGCAGCGTAGTAATTCCGGAGGTACTGCGGCCATACATTGGAGCCGAGCGCATCACGCCGAAGCGTTTCTAGCATCCAATTTATCGTGCCAACCGTTCATTGCATTCGGCGCGAGGCTCGACGCTCGATCATTGCCAAGAAAGGAACAGGTCACTAGACTTGCCAAGTGTGGAAATCAGCTCGACCGCCTCGGGCGCGCCTTCACTGCCAATGAAAGGCGCGTTCAGGACAATTCGCAGCTACATTCTGTGGCAGCATGAGCGTGGGACGTTGCACTACGACATCATGGTCACGCTCATCCTGATCTTCATCTTCACGTCGCCGTACTGGATCAACTTCAACGACAAACCCGTTCCGCGCAACCTGCATCCCAGTGAAGTGGTTGTTACGCGCGATATGCAGGGCGGCCTGGTGTATGAAGTACCGGCCGCTGCGATTTCCGCGGGAGACGATGGAACCCTGCGAGGACAGTTGCTGAGTGTAATTGAGCCGATTTCGGGTGCGGTATCGATTGAGAGATTCGAAGCCGTTCCCGATCACGACGGCAAAATTCAGAGTTACCGAGTTTGGGTGAAGAGAAAATAGTGAGGCGCATTTTCCTGCTTACCATTGGGATAGCGTGGCTGGTGCTTCTGCATTCGCTTGCCGCAGCCCAAGAGAAGCCCACTCTCAACAGCGTCCTCAAGAAAATGGACGAGGCTTCCGCTCACTTCCAGGCCGCCCAGGCCGATTTCGTCTTCGATCAATATCAGCGGGTTGTCGACGAGCACGACATTCAGAAGGGCACGGTGTATTACCGCCGCTCCGGCCAGCAAATCGAAATGATGGCCGAGTTCAAAGATCCGGAGCGCAAGTACGTGCTGTATAAAGACGGCAAGCTCCAGGTATACGAGCCGAAGATCGATCAGGTGATGCAGTATTCGGCCGGGCAGAATCGCGACCAGGTGGAGAGCTTTTTGGTCTTGGGGTTCGGAGGCAGCGGGCAGGATTTGAAAAAGTCATTCGACGTCACTTTCGAGGGCGAGGAGACGGTCGACAACATCCCAACCGCGAAACTGCAACTGATACCCAAGAGTGACAAGACCCGCAGCAACTTTCCACAGATTATTTTGTGGATCGGCCTGGATAATGGCATCTCAGTACAGCAGAAACTTATGCAGACGCAGGGTGACTCACGGTTAGCGAAGTACACGTCGATCAATCTGCATCCCAAGATCGGCAATGATGTGTTTAAGCTGAAAACCACGGGCAAAACGCAGGTTGTCTCGCCACGCGGCTAAGTGATTGAATTTGCAAGGGAAAGCTGGTCGCGAGAATGTTGTTCTGAAAAATGCGCTCCAAGGCTATACTGCCTAGAGACTTTAGTACTTGAGTTCACCGCATGGCCAAAGTGTTCACCATTCCCGCCCCGCCGAGGTTAGGCCGATCCCCCCAGAGAGAACGCACTTCCGATCCCCGGTACGTTGACGGCCAACGCCTATTGGTTGAAGCGATGCGGTATTTGGCTCAGAGCGACCCGGTGCAGAACCGTCCCGCTATCGAGCTGATCTCCGAGCACGTGCGGACGCGCTTCCGGATGAGCGATTCGCCGTTGTCGTAGGCTCTCAGCGATCCTAGAAAACATACCGCAGCATAAACTCCATCACGCGCGGATTGGAGAGAGTTGAGCTGAAGTTTCCGAAGCTGCTGCTGGCAGAAAGCTGGTCATTCCCGTTTAGCTGCATCGTTCCCACGTCGAACCGAGCAGAGTTGGTGACGTTGTACATCGACCAGCTAAACTTCACAAGCTGGCTCTCCGTGACGAGCCAGCTTTTAGTTACAGTTGTATCAATATCAAAGGTGCCGGGGCCGCGCAAGCCGTTTCGCAATCCTCCCTCGCCCGGATATGCTGGACGGAAAAGGTTAATGGCTGCGTTTGGGTTCGTGCTGTCGGTGATTCCCGGATCCTGGAACACATTCGGCCCCGTCCCGCCTTCAGCTTGAGCTACGATGAAGCTTCCGGTTTTCGGTCGAGCGCTGCTGATCGGAACGGCAGGGGTTTCCAAGTCGTAATTGGTGGCCCACTCCGGGCTAATCAGAGTGAATGGGTAGCCAGTCGACCAACGCCAGAGACCCGAAACAGTCCAACCGCCGAATATGGAGTTGGCGACTCCGTTCATGCCGCTGCCGAAACGCTTGCCGCGGCCAAACGGCAGCATATAAACCCAGTTCGCATTGATAATATGAGTGGTGTCGAAGTCGGAGACGGCACGATTCTGCCGCGGGAACCAGGAGTTGATGATCTGGCTGGCAAACCCACCGCCTTCAAACGTGCTGACACGCTCTGCGTTCGAGCCAACGTCGATGGATTTTGAGTAGGTGTAATTCAGATCGAACTCCAAGCCTCCCGACTTGTGTCGCAAACTGAATTGGCCCGCGCTGTAGGCGCTGTTGCCGATGCTGCGCCAGGCGTCCATCGAGGAAAATTGTGGGGAGTAGTAATCGTAGCCTTGAGTGAGCGCTCCGTTGATGGTGGCACAGGCCGGAAAACAGAGATTCGTCCCGACATTGATCAGTCCCGGCGCATCCGCAAGTTCCAAGGCTGTAGTTTCGTTTCCTTCAAAGCAGTCGTACAGATCATACATAGCTTGCGTTGCGGTTACGGTCGTGATGCCGTTCGCATTCGGAGCACAGCCAAGGATCTGCGTGGAGGCCGCGCCAGCGGCGGTTGGAAAGAGATTCTGCCAGTATTTTCCCACAAGGGCAGGGGTGATCTTCGAGATGTCAGTTCCCGCGTAGTACTGTCTCGCCAGTGCCTGTGCCGCCTGGAAATAAGTGGTCTTGCTTGCAGGATCATACAGGTTTGTCGGCTCGGCTAAATCTTCCTCCTGCAGGAGCCTATGAGCGAAGCGCCCTACGTAGGAGGCCTCGAAAACAAAGTTTGATGGCAGTTCTCGCGTGATCGAGAAATCGATAACGTGGGAGTACGGGGTCTTTAGCTTGTCGTCCAGTCCCCACGTAATAGCGAAGCCGCCCGGAGTGGCGGCACCGGAGGGGGAAAAGACGGGAAATGGACCCGTCGGCGGAGCACCGATGAGCGGACCCAGAGCGCTAGAGGTGGGAATATTGTAGAGGCTGGAATAGCGCGCGGACTGATCTACGGTTTGAATGCCAGCAGGATTTATCTCGGCTGTGGTCAGACCGAAAGAACCTTCGCGATCGAAGGTATTGGTGACTCCTTCGCCGAAGTGATCAAAGTATATGCCGTAACCCGCGCGAATCGAGGTTTTGCCTTGGCCACCCCACAAGCGCCTCGACCACCCGTCTTCGCCTTTGGGCGAATAGGCAAATGCCACTCGGGGCGCAAAATCTTTGTAGTCGTAGGCCCAATACGGCTGCTTGCCATTAGCCTGCCCAGAGAGTTGAAAACCGATCATCGGATCGTACACCTGCCCCGCCGCCGCTGCTGCCGCCCGCTGATTAAACCAATCATGAAGACTGATAGTCGGTGAGACTTGGGTACCCGTCGTTTCGTAAGGCGGCTGCAAAATGGAGTAGCGCAAGCCATACGTGAAAGTAAAGTTGGGCTTCAACCTCCATTGGTCTTGTCCGTAGAACTCGTACTCGTGGTCGCGGAAGTGGCGGGGAACCAACAAACCCTGGGGAATTACGTTCAAACTCTTGTCCAATTCGTAATTCGCATCAACCTGGGTGATCAATCCGGCCACAGCGGCCATGGCGAAGTCGTAGCTGGCCCCGAAGCTGTTGGTGTAAGGGATCCCCGGATAGGTTCCGTAGACCGCTGGATAACAGCCGCAAGAGGCAGAGAGAGGGTCGAGGCTTCCGAAGGTGCCCGCGATTCCCGAAGTATTCAGCCAGTAGACGTTGGTTTGGCCCTGAAAAAAGTTTTGCGCGTCCGATTCGCGCAGGTTGTCGATCTGCCGGTAGTTCACGCCGAACTGCAGGGTGTGACCGCCCTTAATCTTGGTGATGTCATCGACAAAGTTCTTAACAGGCACGTGGGTGTTGATAGTCGGAGTGAAGGCATAAATATTATCCATGCCGCGGAAATCGTTGTACGGCTGAGTTTCCTGACCCTCTATATTGATTAGCTGGCTGATGTAGCCAAAGTGAAAACTGTTGATGAGCGTGCTGCTGAGGGTCGCCGTATAGCCAACTGTGATGCCTTTATTGTTGTCGTGCTCGACTTGGCCTTCAGGTTGCCCCGGAAATTCCTCTCCTCCGTCGCCAGTCACGGTGTTGACGGAATCGACAAAATTGCGTTCGGCTTCGCGCTCGTTGTCCATGATGCCTTTAACGAATATACGGTGATTGTTCGTCAGATTGTAATCGACCTTGAAGACGTAATCGTCCAGACTAGCGGGAAGCGGGGATGGGAATGTGAAGCCCTGGAAATCGAGCCCGTCGCCTACGGTGTTGGTATTGGGCAGAGGATACTGCGTGAACAGTGCCGTCGGATTTGCCCCTCCGATGTTGGCCAACAAAGGGTTCGGCCCTCCGCCCAGTGGGCATGTGGATGGGCTATTGAGAGAACAGTTCGTGTCGAGCCCTTGAAGTTGCTGGGGCGTAAGTGTCGCGATAAACGAATTCGCACCCTGTTGAACGACCTGCACGTTCGGATTTCCCGCAAAACAGTTCGGGTCGTTGACGTTATCGCAAGGATAGCTCATGTACCCTGTGCGCAATCCCGCGCTCGGAACGACGCGTGTGACCTGCAGGTCTTCGCGCTTGCGCTGGCCCTCGTAGGCAGCGAAGAAAAACAGGCGATCCTTGATGATCGGCCCGCCGACGTTTGCCCCAAAAGTATTGCGCAGCAGGAACGGGGGAGTATTGGGTTCGCTGGCCTGAATCTGTGCGGCCTTATTGAACCAATCGTTCGCCGTAGTGAATGTGGGACGATTGTATTCGTAGAGCGAGCCGTGGAAGTGGTTCGTGCCGCTCTTCGTCACCTCAGAAACCTGCCCACCAGAGGATCGTCCTGTGTCCGCGTCGGAGTTGCTGGTGGTTACTTTAAGTTCTTCGAGTGAGTCGAGCGGGGCGCGAATGGCACCGGTGAAAGCAGTGCCTTCGAGTTCGTCATTATTGTCGACGCCGTCGAGGGTGATATTGGTCTGGTCGCTGCGGGCGCCGTTCACGGCCCCGGCACGACTGTCCGACGCGCTGGAAATGTGCGAACTGTTCCCGGTAAACACCACTCCGGTCTGCAGGCTGAGAATGCCGGCAGGGTCACGGCCCTCGAAGGGAAGGTCGGCAATCTGATCGGAGCCAAATGCGTGTCCCATGCTCGCGTCCTGCGTATTGACCAGCGGGGCAGAACTGCTCACTTCCACCGTGACGGTACCGCCAGTTACCTGCAAATTGACGTTCAAGGTCGCGGGAGTCGCCACCTGAAGTTCCAGGCCGCTTTGTCTCAAAGTACCGAAACCATGGGACTGGACGGTCAAGTCATACTTCGCGGGCGGCAGTTCGAGAAATTGGTAGTTGCCCTGGTTATCTGACTTGATGGTGCGGCTGAAACCGGTCGCCGCGTTGGAAATCGTGACTGTCGCCCCGGCAACCACCGCCCCTTTCGGGTCGAAGACTGTGCCGCGAAGCGAGGTAGTGGCAGTTTGCGCTGCCGCCAGAACGCTGAGAGCGAGGCAAAACCCGAGCAACACTGCTTTGACACGTAAGCCAGAACGCATAGGAGGTTCCTCCGCCCGCATGGACTTACTTTTGATTTTGTTCTACCCAGGAAGTTAGAGATGGATACGAGACCCTGGGGACCTGATGGGGCGCTATTGTGCAACTCCGAGGCCACAATGTTCAAGCTGAATTTTCAAGGGAATGTGGACTGTGAAACGATTGAATACGGGTTTTCACATACGCGGTATTAGATATTGAAGGCTGTTTATGCGGGTTTTCGATCCGGTGCATGCAATTTGCCGATGAACAGCGCCGCCGCCAGCAGTATGACCACGGGATAGCATTCCAGCGTGTAGCGCGGCTCGGGATTCTCTAGCGTACCTAGAAATAACGAACGCAGAACGAGAAAAGAAACGAGTAGTCCGACCCCAGGAAATTTTCGCGCGCGCGACAAACTGGCGGCAGCGGCGAGCCCATATGCCAGATTCACGAGACCCAGGACGATGCTCACAGAGAGCCATCCGCGCTCGTCGTTAAATTCCCACCAGCGCGGATCGGATGGAAACAGTTCTGTTCGCGGGCGCAGCCACATATCTGCGATGCGCATTGCCGGAAGCCAGAGGTAATAGCGCAACGGGGCGGCGTGAATACGCTGGGCGGCCAAGGTGGCGAAGCGGGCATCGAGTTCCGGGGTTACGTCGTGATCGTGGTTGTAGTCGTTGAAGATCTCTGCGGTTTCCTGCCGTTGGGCTGGGGAATCGAAGGCTCGGCCGGGCAAGCTGGCCACATCGATTGCCTCGCCTGGCACGTTCCAATAAATCTCTTCCACGGAAACATAATCGGCAATCCAGGTTTTAGTCCAGCGATTGAAGCCCGTCATCACGAGTTCATCGGAGTCATTGGCATAGCGCGGTGCGAGGGGCTCGAAGCGATGCAGCGTATGAAAGTTGCGGAGCGTCCACGGCAGCAGGCATGCTAGCGCGGTAGCGGTGAGAAGAACTGCGGCGCGGACGATGGTGCGCGAGAACGGGTGAGATTCTTGCTGTGTTCCAAGAACACTTCTCACGAGCAGCAGAAACAGATACGCATCCACTGCGGCGAGCAGAATTCCGCCGTCGGGCCGCAAGAGAATACAGGCTCCGATGGAAAGACCGCAACCGAGCCAGAGTACATTCGATCCGGCGACGTCGTTACTGTTGAGTTTCTCAATCCCGCATACAGCAAAATTTAATGCGAGCGCAGTAAAGAAAATTTCCAGTGTTTCGGTCAGTGCCGCGGCGGAATAGTTAGCGAGAAATGGACAGAGTGCTGCCAGCATAAACGCAGCTTTGGCTGCTGGTTCAGAAAACATTCTTCGCGCAATATCGGCAACGATCACACATGTAGCGAGATCGAACGCCAGCTGAATCAGCAGCACGGCGCGGAAGTTGCTCCAGCCAAAAACCGCGAAGACGGCTGCGAGAAAAGCAGGATAGCCCGGCAGGCGCGAGAGCGTAGCCATCACCTGGCCGGAATCCGTAATGCCGTAAACGCCCTGCTGCAGCCAGTTCATGGCGATATCGGCGTAGAGGCGAGAGTCGTCGACCACAGCTGGAAAATGCAGGACGAAAAGCAAGCGTAGCGCGAATCCGGCCAGCATGGCCGCCAGGAAAAATCGAGCATCCTTGCGCAGCAGTTGCAGCACGCAGTGAATATAGCGCGTTAGCAAACTTTAAGGGTTGAAAGCGCATCATACTTGCCAAGTACCCTGTTGCCGCCCGCTCTTGTCTGGGCTTCCCCTTAGAATTGACCGTCTGCCGCCTGCGGCATACGATGAACGTTTAGTTTCTCCATGGCCGAACCCGTCTTTTACGATCCGCGGCGTGCCCGCTGGAAAAGGTTGAGAAGATTTGTCGACGCTGCCGTGGTGGTGCTCTCGGCGCTGATCCTTTTCTTCGTCTATACCACGCTGCGTGATGAACGCCTACCCGAGCTCTTATTTTCTCCGCAAAAGCGCGCCTTTAAGGCATTGAAGGAAAACGAGAAGGACAAGGCGCGGGAGCGGCAAAAAAAACTGGCGAGCCGTTCGCACCGAAAGTCGAAGCTGCCCGGCTCGCAGGTTAAGCTAAATCAGGAAGAGGGCATCCGGGCAGCATTCTACGTGCCTTGGGACGCCGCCAGTTTTTCTTCGCTGCGCGACTTCTCCCGCCAGATCGATCTTCTTTATCCCGACTGGCTGCATGTGCTGACGGCTGACGGCCGGCTGCAGGGCGTCGACGACCAGACCAACAAATTCTTCGATGTGGTCCAGAACGGTCATGCGCGGTCGGTGGACGATCGCGTAATGCCCTTTCTCAAAGCGGAAGACCCCAGCATGGAAGTCTTCCCCATGATCAATAATTTCGACGGCACAGAGTGGGTTGGAGACATCACGGGATTCTTGAATGATCCCGATGCTCGCGCGAATTTTCGCAAGGAGGTCGGAATTTTTCTTTCTTCCGACCGTTTCCGCGGCGTGATGGTGGATTTCGAGGCGTTTCCGAAGGCCGGACAGCCCGGCTACGTCGCCCTGCTCAACGAGCTTTCGAAGGACCTGCATGCCCGCGGCATGAAACTCTATGTCAGCGTTCCCGCGCACAATCAGGAATTCGATTACGCTGCCACATCCGCGCCTGCAGACGGCGTGGTCGTCATGAACTACGACGAACATTATCCCGGCAGTGCGTCGGGGCCCGTCGCGTCGCAGGATTGGTTCGTGGACAATCTGAAGTTTGCGCTGAAGGCGATTCCACGCGAGAAGCTGATCTGCGCCATCGCAAACTACGGCTATGACTGGGTGCTCAAGCCGAAAAAAGGAAAGCTACCACCCGATGCGCATGACAGTTCGGTGAGTGCGCAGGAAGCCTGGCTGGCGGCTCGGGATTCGGACGAGGACGTCACTTTCGATGACGACGCGCTCAATCCGCATTTCAGCTACCTGGATGAGCGCAGCATGCGGCATGATGTCTGGTTTTTGGACGCTGTTACGGCTTTAAATCACATGCGGGCCGCGCAAACGCTGGGCATTCAGACGTTCGCTTTGTGGAGGCTTGGTGGCGAAGATCGGTCGCTGTGGCGGGTGTGGGACGTTCCCGGCGACGCCGGAGCCACCGACAAATTGCGCGACGTGCCTCCGGGTCAGGACGTGGACATGGAGGGCCAGGGCGAAATTCTTCGCATTGAAGATCGCCCTACACATGGCACGCGCGACCTAACCATCGATGCGCAGACGAAGCTCATCACTGATGAAAATTTCCAGAATTTGCCCGAGCCTTACCGCGTGGGGCGCTACGGGTACAGTCCCAACGAAGTGGTGCTCACCTTCGATGACGGGCCCGATCCGGAGTGGACGCCTCAGATTCTTGATGTGCTAAGACGCGAGCACGCGCCAGCCACATTTTTTCTGATTGGCATTCAGGCGGACAAATTTCCCGGCCTAGCCAAACGGATTTACAACGAAGGCCATACCATCGGCAATCACACCTTCACGCATCCGGACGTGAGCAACATTTCATCGTATTACATGAAGGTGGAACTGAACCTGACCGAGCGGCTTTTCGCCAGCCTGGTGGGAATTCGCACCAAGCTGCTGCGCCCGCCTTATGCGATTGACGAAGAGCCTGACACCGCCGATCAGGTAAAGCCGCTCGAGTTCGCGCAGGATATGGGCTACATCACTGTTGGCAACCGAATCGATCCCAACGACTGGAGTGACAAGGTGCCGACGGGGAATGGCAAGCTGCGGAGGCACACTGCCGAAGAAATTGCGTCCACCGTCCTTGCGGATCTTCCACCCTGTAATTCCGGCAATCTGCACTGCGGCAATATTGTGCTGCTGCACGATGGCGGCGGTAATCGTGCCGAAACCGTGCGCGCGCTGCCGATGATCATTGACGGAATTCGTTCGCGCGGGTACTCGGTGGTTCCGGTATTTCAATTATTCGGCAAGACGAAGGCCGACGTGATGGCGCCTTTGAGTACTCCACAGCGCTGGGCGGCTCGGCTCGATGGGCTCGGCTTCTGGCTCTTCGAAGCCGGCATCGTTGCGATTACCTGGATATTCTTCCTCGGCGACCTGCTCATGACCGGGCGGCTGATTTTTATTGGCACAGCTGCAGTCTACGATCGTGTTGCAGAGAAGATTTTCGGCAAGCCGGCGGAAGTGGCTTCGTACAAGCCGAAAGTGGCGGTTCTTATACCCGCGTATAACGAAGAGAAAGTGATCGTGCGCACGGTTCGGGCCGCGTTGAATTCCGACTATCGTAATTTGCGTGTGATTGTCATTGATGACGGCTCCAAGGATCGCACGCTGGAAGCGGCGAGATCCGCGTTCATCGCAGAGCAGAATTCCGGAAAGGTGCTCATCCTCACGAAACCCAATGCAGGCAAGGCCGAAGCGCTGAATTATGGCATTGAGCATATTGAGGAGGCGGAACTCTTCGTGGGCATCGATGCCGACACGATCATCGCCAGCGACGCCATCTCGCGATTGGTTCCGCATTTCATCAACCCAAAAGTCGGCGCGATCGCCGGCAATGCGAAGGTCGGAAACCGTGTGAATCTGTGGACGCGCTGGCAGGCCTTGGAATACATCACGAGCCAAAATTTCGAGCGCCGCGCGCTGGATGTGCTGGGAGCGGTCAGCGTGGTTCCGGGAGCGATCGGAGCATGGCGTGTCTCTGCGGTGCGCGAGGCAGGCTGCTTCCAGGTCGATACGGTCGCGGAAGATGCCGATCTCACGATGGCGCTGTTGCGCCGCGGATATCGCGTGGAATATGAAGATATGGCGCTGGCCTATACCGAGGCCCCGACCAACGCGAACGGCTTGATGCGCCAGCGTTTCCGCTGGTCGTTTGGAATTCTGCAAGCTGTGTATAAGCACAGCGAAGTATTCGGGCGTAAGGGAGTGCTGGGATTTGTTGCGCTGCCGAATATTGTGATCTTTCAAATCCTACTGCCATTGGTTTCACCCTTGATCGACATTATGTTTGCGTTCGGCGCTCTCTGGTACGTCGTGCAGAAACATTTTCATCCTGATTCCACCGACCCGGCGAGCTTTCACAAGCTGGTCGCATTTTTCTTTGTGTTTCTCGTGATTGACTTCCTGGCGTCCGCGATCGCTTTCGCATTGGAGCGGAGGCGACCCGACGATAAAGAAGATCCGTGGCTGCTGAGTCAGGTGTGGTTGCAGCGCTTCGCCTACCGGCAGCTGTTTTCCGTGGTGCTGTTCAAGACGTTGAAGCGCGCGCTCGAAGGCCGCAAGTTTGCTTGGGATAAGTTGGAGCGGACGGCGGCGGTAAAGCGCGTGGCGTCGGAGGATCGGGAGTCGGTGAATGTACCGTAGATGGTGAATGTGCCGTAGATAAGGAGAATGGACGTGTCTACGGAGTTTCCGGCATCGTTCGGTCGATCAGGATCTTGCACAGCCGGGCTGAGTTCGTGGGACAGTGTATTCGGGCGTTTTCATGGATCTTGGGAGCGTCATGACTCCAATCGATCGTCTCATCCACATGGCGAACAACAAAGCTCTCAAACGCCTTGTCGTTCGAAGCGCGCTGAACGAACTCTCCAAAATGCTCCCAGCGGTTCGCGAGTAGCTTGGCAACTGCATCGCTGATACCTTCTCCAACGCTGCCGTCGTCGCAACGCGAAAACTTCTTGTAGAAGCGGTAGACCGAGTTCCATGTCTTGAGTTTATCCGTCGCCATTTCCGCTTTTATGGCCTCGTCCCGGCTACAAGGCGGGCTCTGGCCGGTCGCAACTCCAATTGCGAAAAAAGAGCATGCGAGCGTCCAGCCCAGAAGCTTCTTGAGTATGGAATGCATTTCCGTCATCAGCTATCGAAACAGTAGTGTCGCAAACTCCGCCAGATTCCGCCGCCAAACCATCCAGGTGTGCATGCCGGGGGTTTCGATCTCGGTGGCCTTCACGCCCTTGGTCTTGAGCCATTTCCGCAGATTTCGGTTGATGGTGATCAAATGATCTTCTTTGCCGCAGGCTATCCATAGAACATGCAGTTGCTGATTCGCCTTCGCATCGAGAGCGGGAAAATCTCTTTCGAAGTCCTCGGGAATGCCGCCCGAACTGAAAGCGCCGATCCAGGAAAATTTGTCGAGATGGTTGAGACCAGTAAGTAGAGATTCCGAGCCTCCCATCGACAGCCCCGCAATCGCCCGTGAATCGCGGCCTTTAGCGATGCGATACTCCCCTTCGACTTGCGGCATTACCTCGATCAGTAGCGCTTCGGTGAACTTCTTGAAGTTGGACTCACGCACGTCGGCATGAGTCCAAGCATCCCATCCCAACCGGATCATTTCCATCGTGCCATAGCCAAGCGGCATCACCACAATCATGGGTTTGGCTTTGCCTTGCGCAATCAGATTATCGAGGATCACGTTGGCGCGGCCGACCGATGTCCATCCGCTGGCGTCGTCGCTAAACCCGTGCAGCAGGTAGAGAACCGGATATTTTCGCTTGCCCGAGTCTTGGTAGCCGGGAGGGGTGTAGACGTAGTAATCCCGGTCATCCTGCGCTATTGCCGATCTGTAGAAATGATGATGGATTTCGCCGTGCGGGACATCGTTCATCTCCCAGGGCAGCGATGGAGGCCCGGGAACGTGAACGGCATTCCCGGGAGTGATCAGATTAGGCACGAGAGCCAGGTTGGAAGCATCCATCGTGCGCGCGCCATCGACAACGAAAGAATATCCGTAGTAATCCGGCGCAACCGGAGGCGTGGTCACGCTCCAAAGACCTTGAGCATCCTTCTGCATATCGACGGCTTCGGTTCCCTCGCGTTCGAGTTTCACTTCCTTCGCGTTGGGAGCGCCGATGCGGAACGTAATACTCCTGTCCGGGTTTACCTCAGGTGAAACCAGCGGCGGAGGCGGGAACGCGGTTGGCTGCGCCGGCCTGGCCGGCCGTGCTGATGCCTGTTGTGCTGTTGAAAGTGCAGAAGCCAGAAACAACAACGGCAACCCAACAGAGAACAAGAGAGAATCGCGCATGGCTCCTCCGGCCGAGACAGGCTCGCGTTGGAATGCGTTACGATTTTTGCTGAGCCACTTCCAGCCGCGTCTCGGCCTTGTGCAAGGAATCCAGCGCGCGCTCCACGTCGACATTCGTATCTCCGCTGGTGAGGCGTTGCTCGGCGCGCTCCTTGGCTTTGCGCGCGCGATCGGCATCGATCTCTTCCGGACGCTCCGCAGTTTCGGCGAGTATCGTGACTTTGTCCGGAAGCACTTCCGCGAATCCCCACGCCACGGCTAGAAGCTTCTCTTGAGCGCCTGAACGATACTTGATCTCCCCCACGGCCAATTCGGTGATGAGCGGCGCGTGTCCGGGAAGAACGCCCAAATAACCGTTCTTGCCGGGGATCTGAACTTCTTCCGCAGGCACGTCGACGACTTTCTTTTCCGGCGTGACGATTTCGAGTTTGAAGGTATCTGGCATTTCTTCGTTGGTCGTTGGTCGTTGGTCGTTAGCTATGTCGTCAACCTTCGGCTAACGACGAACGACCAACGCTTTTATGCCGCCGCCTTCATCTTCTCTGCCGCTTCCAGCACTTCTTCGATCGGGCCTTTCATGTAAAAAGCCTGCTCGGGAATGTTGTCGTATTTGCCTTCGACAATCGCCTTGAAGCCCTTCACGGTGTCGGCAATCTTTACGTAGCGCCCTGGCGCGCCAGTGAATTGCTCGGCTACGTGGAACGGCTGCGAGAGGAAGCGTTGAATCTTTCGCGCGCGCGCCACGGTGAGCTTTTGATCTTCGCTCAACTCGTCGATGCCGAGAATTGCGATGATGTCCTGCAAATCCTTGTAGGTCTGCAGCGTTTTCTTTACCGATTGCGCGACGTCGTAATGTTCCTGGCCAACAATGCGCGGATCGAGAATGCGCGACGTCGAGGACAGTGGATCGACTGCGGGATAGATTCCGATTTCCGTGAGAGCGCGGGAAAGCACAGTGGTCGCATCCAGGTGAGCGAAGGTTGTAGCTGGCGCGGGATCGGTCAAATCGTCGGCGGGAACGTAAATCGCCTGCACCGAAGTGACCGAACCTTTCTTGGTCGAAGTGATGCGCTCTTGCAGCTCGCCCATTTCCGTGGCCAGGTTGGGCTGATAACCCACTGCGCTGGGCATTCGACCCAGCAGCGCCGAAACTTCCGAGCCAGCCTGGGTGAAGCGGAAAATGTTGTCAATGAACAACAGCGTGTCTGCGCCTTCGGCATCGCGGAAATATTCAGCGACAGTGAGTCCGGTGAGCGCGACGCGCAAACGTGCTCCAGGCGGCTCGGTCATCTGACCGTAGATCAATGCCGCCTTCGAGTGCGCGGGATCACCGGGCTTGATTACGCCCGATTCCGTCATTTCCAGCCAGAGATCGTTGCCTTCGCGCGTTCGCTCCCCGACGCCGGCGAACACGGAGAATCCTCCGTGGTTCTTGGCGACGTTGTTGATCAGCTCCATGATGACGACGGTCTTGCCGACGCCTGCGCCGCCGAACAGTCCGATCTTGCCACCTTTCAAGAATGGCTGGATGAGATCGATGACCTTCACGCCAGTTTCAAACATCTCGGCGGATGTGGCTTGTTCGTCGAAGGCGGGAGCGAGACGATGAATGGGCATTCGCTCTGTGTACTCGACCGGGCCGAGTTGATCGACAGGTTCGCCGATCACGTTCATCACGCGACCCAGCGTGCCGCGGCCTACGGGGACGGAAATGGGTCCGCCCTGGTCGATGGCCTTCATGCCGCGCACCATGCCTTCGGTAGCTTCCATGGCGACGCAGCGCACACGGCCTTCGCCGAGGTGCTGCTGCACTTCGAGAATTACGTTGATGGGGCTGGGGACGTTAAAGCCGTCGCTCACCACCCGCACCGCTTCATAAATTGGCGGCAAATGGCCTTCGGCGAACTGCAAGTCGACGGCTGGTCCCGCTATTTGTACTACGTGTCCGATGTTTTCTGGCATATTTAGCTTTGAGCTTTGAGCCATGAGCGGCGGGCGAAACCGACTAGGTCCGGCACTCGCTCAGCACTTAGCTCTTCGTAACCTCATTTCGACTTTGGGCACCGACTACTGCTCGCTCGAAGCTCATGGCTCAAAGCTCGCAGCTTCTCTTACATCGCCGCTGCGCCGCTCACGATTTCTATAATCTCTTTCGTAATCTTCGCCTGACGGGCGCG
>Ga0208691_1000254_pt1 | contig 18886 bp, 15 predicted proteins | sample June2015DPH_20_1_FD_184719 | JGI IMG/M metagenome (GOLD analysis project Ga0208691, IMG submission 184719) | Peatland microbial communities from SPRUCE experiment site at the Marcell Experimental Forest, Minnesota, USA - June2015DPH_20_10... | ecosystem: Environmental > Terrestrial > Soil >... | reverse complement strand
AGAAGAAAGCTTCCTGTCGGCGCCAGGTACCCAATCGGATCTTGAACCGGTGGCGTGGTCTGGTACGCACCCTTCGTTACCGGAAAATCTGTTGAGCTGGTGGTTCCCGCTACGTAAACACTGCCGTCGCTCCCAACTGCTACCCCTACCGATGCGTCCGTTCCACTGCCTCCGATACGAATGGCGTAGAGAATCTGACCGTTGCTATCCAGTTTCACAACGAACGCGCTGTTCGCGCCGGACGCACTACCCAAAGTCTTAGTTGCCGGGAAGTCCGGGGATGATGTAGTACCGGTAATGTAGAAGTCGCCCTGGGCATCGAGGGCTGTCCCAACCACCTGATTTACGCCCGAGCCGTTGATCTGCCTTACCCATTGAATGGCAGCAGCTGGATTGGAACTTGGAGCGGCAGCGAGAGTCACCGCTAAAAGGAAGGAAATAACTGTTCCGCGAAGCATGGCAGAATACCTCCGAAACAAGGCGCCCGCGGGTAAGCTGCATTGTTCAGTATCAAAAATAACACATGCAACCGGTTACTATTCCGGTGCGGTCCCGGAACTTCCATCATGCTACGCTCGTAGTGTCGCCAGAGAGGTTTTCATGATTAAGCTACGCAATTTTGGTGCGCTGATTTTCGCGCTCCAGGTCACCACCTTCGCGGCCGTCGATCCCGGACTCCTGCGCCTCGTGATGCCGGATGCCAAGGTCATCGCCGGACTGCAGGTGCGCGAGACCAAGAACTCACTGTTCGGCCAGTACGTGCTCTCCCACATGCAGATAGAAGATGCCGGGTTCAAAAAGTTCATCGCCCAGACTGGCTTCGATCCCCGGCGCGATGTCACCGAAATCCTGATGGCTTCGAATTGGGAGCAATCCACGCCACAAAGCCGCTGGCTAGTTGCGGCGCGGGGGACTTTCAATCTCCCGCAGATCACCACTGCGGCCAAGGCCAACGGCGGCGTCATCACCGATTTTCAGGGCGTGGGAATTTTGACATATTCCCAGGAAGCCAAGACACAGGAGCCGAAGCCGGACATCGAGAGCGGAATTGCGTTTTTCGATTCATCGAGCGCCGTTATGGGCGACCTGGCTTCCGTCAAGGCCGCCATCCAACGTAAGCAGAGTGGTGCGGCTCCCACCGGCGACTTGCTAGGCAAAGTGCACGATCTCAGCGCCAAGAACGATTTCTGGTTTGTCACCACCGTGCCCATCTCCGAGTTCGCCGGCGCCATGCCCAATCCGAATCTCAGCGGAGCCATGAAGGGCGATCTGCTGGCCGCTATCCACCAAGCCAGCGGCGGCATTCGTTTCGGCGAGACCGTAACGATCTCGGGCGAAGCGGTCACGCGCTCGGATAAAGACGCCCAAGCCCTGGTGGACGTCTTCCGGTTCCTGGCCGGATTGATCCAGCTAAACAGCGATAACAACAAAGTAGCTGGTCAGGTGTCCACTCTGCTCGACACCATGGATCTCAAAACCAGCGGCAACGTCATGACCATGTCGCTGGCGATCCCCGAGCAGCAGTTGGAACAATTGCTCAACAGCCTGCACCAGGAACGAAACCAAGCTCACAAGAAGCCGCCACAAAGCAACTAGCTTTCCAAAATACCAGAGAAAAAATCGCGGGCTCGCGCACTCGTTTGCGTGCAGTCACACGCCTTCCCGGAATAAATTGCATGACCAGAGGGTAATCTGGTCGCAGCCTCGGGGTCGGGCGCGGAATCTCCAGTTTTCAAACCGAAGTGCCATAAACTTTTGAGCGGTGAAGTCGATATGAGTCAAATGACACGTCGTTATGATGTCCCGGACGGGGTTCAGATGATGGCTGGAAAATGCTGGCACTTGAATTGCTCAGCGGTTGTGGTATGATTTTAGAAATCAAACAATGGTTCGCTGCGGGCGATGGAGAGGTCCATCTGCTGTTAAGCCGTAGAGCACATTACGGTTTAGTCATCTTTTGTAACCTCTTGAACCTTTCTGGAGGATCGTACGTCTAATCGTGGTGAACCATCAAGACAACAAAACAAGAAAGTGAGTTAAACCTATGACGAAGACCGAGTTAAACAAATTCAAAGAAGTCCTGGAGAACAAACAGGCGGAGTTGGCGCAGGTATTGAGAAACCGTGAAGGAATCGTGATCGAGAAGAGCCCGGACGCCCTGGACGAAGTCCAGAATGCAGCCGAACGTGAACTGGCGATCCGCAACCTTGACCGGGAATCGATCCTGCTGCGAAACGTACGGGCGGCCTTGCACCGCATTGATGAAGGCACGTTTGGCGTTTGCGCGCACTGCGAGGAGGACATCAGCCTTAAGCGGCTGAACGCTGTCCCGTGGGCGGCCTACTGCATCCAGTGCCAGGAAATCGCCGACAAAAACCAGGAAGAAGGCACCGATTCGCTCGATGACCTCCTGGTGCATGCAGCCTAACATATAGGGCAAGCCCCTGGCTTGCCCTATCGAATTCCAATAGCACTTACCATCCTTCCGGCCGCTTCCCGGTCCCTCCGATAAGAATGGAACAAGTCCCCCCGGCACATCGAGCATAAACCGATCTCGGCAAATTGGCCCGCCGCGCCGTCATTTCGTCCCAACTGCCGACGGACCGTCTCCACCAGATCGATCTTCGCCCTACCCATTAAATCCGACCGCTCGGGAAAGATTCCCGAAAACTGCACGGCCACTTCCGGTCCAACCTCGAAGCAACAACCACCGATTCCAGCGCCAACCACCACCACCAGATCTTCTGGACGGCTGCCAAACTGTTCCTGCATCGCCCTCACCGTCTTGGGCATGATCCCGAGCAGCGTCCCGCGCCAACCGGCATGGACGGCAGCGACAGCCCGTTTCGACGAATCCGCGATTAGGATCGGCAAGCAATCGGCAGTACGAACAGCCAGCATGATTCCCGGCCGGTCGGTAACCAGCGCGTCGCCCTCACCCAGGCAGCCCGCGCGATCGGCCGTCAGAACGATATCGGAATGAATCTGTCGAAGAGTTGCGACTTCAGTGTCCACCGGCGGCCACTCGGAGCTGGATCGAGTTCCAAAACCGTGCGCCAACCAGGGAAGTTCCTCCAGCGCTTGGGCCAGATGCACTCCGCGCTGGTCAATGCGAAACAACTCCAATTTTAGCTCGTGGATCTAGGTGGCGCAGGGCCATGCCCTGCTAAGCAGCGTCACGCAGCATGAGGCGACGGCGTCCGCCCAGCCAGATGTCTTTCCACAGCCTTCACCAGCTCCCTGGATTGCACAGGCTTGGCCAGGAATCCCTGCATTCCGGTCTGCATGCACCGGTCCCGATAATCGCTGGAGCAATTCGCCGTGACCGCGATGATCGGTGTTTCCGCATAGGCGGGAATGGCGCGGATGTATTTGGCCGTCTGGAACCCGTCCATTCCAGGCATCTGCAGATCCATCAGGATCAGATCGAAACTTGCGCGAGAAACCTTGTCGATTGCCGCCGGACCGTTGCACACGCATTCCACGTCGTAATCGTGCCGGCGCAAAACATGACTGGCGATGGTCTGAGCCACTGAATCGTCATCCACCACCAGCAGATGACCTCGGATTCGCTGGAAGACCGGCCGTAATTGAGCCTCGACAGGCAGCCGCACCGGCAGCTTCAAACTGAACGTGCTGCCCTTCCCCGGTTCGCTTTGGACTTCAATGTCGCCGTGCAGCAGAATCGCCAGTTTTTGGGCCACCGCCAAACCCAACCCCAGGCCGGGATAATTTCGGGCGAGCCCCGTCTCCAACTGCCGGAAGGATTCGAAAATGGTGCTCACGTGGCTGGCCGGAATCCCAATGCCCGTGTCACGAACCTGAATCGCCACTTCGCCACGGCCCCGGTCCGTCTGGCTGGCCGATGCCCGGATCTCCACCTCGCCCTTATTGGTAAACTTCACCGCATTGGCAACCAGGTGCCACACCAGTTGCCGCAAGCGCAGAGCATCGCCAACCACGGCCTCCGGAAGGTTCCCCTCAAAGGTGTGTCGCAGGTCCAGACCCTTGGCTTTGGCCTTGAAGGCGAACTGCGCAACCACTCCTTCCAGCGTCTCGCGAAGCGGATATTCCTCTTCTTCCAAGTGGATGTGATTGGCGGAAAGCGCCGAATATTCGAGCGTGGCGTTGAGGATCTCGAGCAGGTTCTCCGCGCAAAGCCGCGTCGCATCCACGTACTCTTTTTGTTCTTCACTCAGTGGAGTTTCCAGCAGCAGATCGGACATGCCGAGAATGCCGCTGAGCGGAGTTCGGATTTCGTGGTTGAGGCTCGCGAGAAACTGGCCCTTCAATTCGCTAAGCTCGTCGTTTTTCAGCACGATGCCCTAATCAAGTTCATCGGCAATTGGAGCGATAGCTTTAGTGTCTTGGGCGCTTTCTAGGGTGTTACACGGATGTCCAAAACAGAGAAGTAGATCGTCCGCCCACTGCCGGCTGGCCGAACACCCGGGCAGTCGCAAATCAAATCCAGCGAGATCGGGCGCGACGGCGGGAGATCGATGCTTCGACTATAAGGTGTCCGCGCATCGGCGGATTCGCCGGAGATCCGGATCTCATGTGGCTTTCCGTCCGCGGTTTGAAGACGCATCGATAGCGATATTTTGCGCGCCACATCCAGCGGGTTCACCAGCGTTATCCGGCCTCGCCGCAATGACCAGTGCCACACGTGGCCGCCACCGCGCTCCTCATAGTAGAACCCTCGCTCGAAAAGTACTTGCACGGGATTGCGTGCCAGCCGCTCTGAAGCCGGCATGGCGGCTTCGGCCTTCTGCAACGCGGCAGCGTAGGCACGAATATCGAAGAACGCGAAACGGCCGTCCTCACTGAGCCGCGGCGCCGCTCCTATTTCTTGCGCGATGGCCTTTCCCGGAGACGCTCCCGGATCATATCCACCTTCGTACAGCCACAAGCCCGAAAATCCGCGTTGTGAAATGCTGCGCAACATTTCCGGAACAGGCAGCGCCGCCGCCATGCGATTCCACTCCGCGGAAGTGGTCCCGCTAACGGCCGGCCAACTCCAGCGATATTTCGAAGAGTGCAGATACGGACGCAGCGAGTCGTTCACGTAAGCCTTCCCGAGCGGGATCTCGTTGGGGAAGTCCGTGAAAGGCAGTTGGAATACCGCCGAGTTGGACGGTAGGACGGTCTCGATCTGGTGCACGAAATCGGCATCCCGTTGGTAGACGGCTTCCGTACGGTTGTGCGCTCGCGACGGTGCCGCCTGATCGAAGCCCGCCAGCACCGCGATCGCGGCGAACACAGCGATTCTTGGGAAAGGTGTCAGCCACCGGTCAAGCGGCGGAAGCAGCGTGGCCGCCGCAACTACCGAGAAGAATCCTATGAACGGGAAGATGCGTGCATAGCAGCGAATCTCCGGCGAGACAAAGACGCTGAAGAAGTCGCTGAAACCTCCCACTGTGGCCAAAAGGACGCAGAGCAGAGTCAGTCCCGCGCATGGCCCTAACAGGTCCGCCATTCGGGCCGTTCCAAATCGGGGGCTGACCATCGCTCCGATGGCAAAGACTAGGAGGTAGAGGAACCCGATCGATCCAAAAGTGCCCAACCGGCCCCATTCATTCTCATTTGGGTCTTGGGGGTACTTCGCCTCCGCGAGTCTGGCCTCGGCAGCTCGAAACAGTGGAAGTGGATGGTCCGGCACGGGAGTTATCAGATACCTGATTTTCAACCCATACAGCTCCGTTTCCGCGGGACTCTTGAAGACCATATGGGCATTGCTGCCATTACGCGCCCAAAACAGCAGCGATGGAGAGAGATCCACAAGTGCTGTGGCGCCGACCGTTCCTGCAAGCGCGGCCGCGAATACTGGGGCGCGAAAACTTCGGCACTTCAGGAATCCAACTACGCCGGCGGCGAGGAGTACGAATACCGCAAAAAAAGCAGTGTAGGCGTAGGTGAGGCCGGCCACCACGCAACCGATCCAGGCGTAGGAGGGAACATCGCGGAAGTTTGCCCACTTCCCGCGCACCACATTGATCGCAGCCAGCCCCACTAGCGGGATGGCGTAGTAGAGCGAGTGCAGATGCAGCGTAGCGCGGAAATATTCGTACGGCAACAGCGCGAAAATCGCTCCGCTCGAAGCTGCGATGGTCAGGCTGAAATCGAGGCGCATCAAAGCGTAGGCCGCCAACCCAGCGGTTACCGCGATGGCGATTATCCAATCCAGGTTCACGATCAGCGCAGGATTCGCGGTGAAGCGCGCCAGCACCCACATCAGGGCACTGTCGAGCGAGATGTTCATCGGGAAATCACGCAAGTCCGCGCCGAAAGGCATGCCGATCCTCGGGTTCCACCAGACCCAACTTCCCTCCACGATGGATTTCGCGCGCATCAGAAAGATGTTCGCGTCGGTCAGGTAGTTCAGCGGGAAGCGCAGGTCCACTTTGTCGAAACGCAGGGTTATCGACAACATGAAAACTGACAGCAAAGCAGAAGTGGATGAACCGAGAAGAACCCGGCCCTTCAATGCGGCCTCATGGCGTTACGCGAATCGTCGTCACACGCCGGATCCCATTTGGATCCAGCACACTGTTAATTCCTTCCAGGTCGACAAATACCGGCACATCGCCCGGAGGCACGTTAGAGGGAACCTTCACGTTGATCTGCCACACGCCCACGAATCCGGGCGCGAGCCCTGTAAATTGTATATCATTCTGCGGCACGAAATCGGAATTGATGAAAACCTTGAGGTCGGAGCTGGCCGGAAGCAAGCCCGATTTCGGCGCCGGATATCCGTCCGGAGGCATGCCACTGACCACGCCTTGGCCGGTGCCATAAAGCGTGATGTAGCTTCCTGCTTTGGCGGGATTCGCGCCATTATTGACCGTACCGTCCTGATTGGCGGCAGCCAATTGACCGCTGCCGGTGCCATCCGCGGTAAAAAGACCGGGCGAAACCGTGTCGATCCGGAACAGCCAGCTCGCCAGCACCTGTCCCGTGGATTCGACTGCCACCTGGATCTCCTGAAGTCCGCCCACCGGTGTGGCAGCCGGTACCTGGAAGTTTATCTGGCTGGGCGAAGCATACATTACTGGAGACGGCTGGCCGGCCACTAGAACCTGTATATCACCTAATGTATCCGGAATCGGCAGGCTATTGAAGTTCGCTGTCTGAGCGCCGAATTGGGAATTGGGAAAGGCGAAGATGCTGGCCAGCATGCCTGGAGCGAAGCTTCCAAAATAATTTGCCGCGTTCCCCGATAGCCTGTCCGGAACGCCACCGGCCGACGTGGTGAAGTCGATCGCGGGAAAGTAGAAACCGACGCGGTTGATACCTTCGCCCACCACCGGATTACCAAATGGATCGAGCGAAACCGCAACGGGGCCCACGACACCAATGCTGGCGTCGGGCGCGGGATTGTTGATCACCTGCTCAAACTTTGGATAGCGCAGCAACTGGTTTCCACCCGTATTCGTCACCCAGATTTCTCCAGTTGACTTATCGATAGCCGCGCCGAACGGGCTGCTGATGTTCGATATCGCGAAAGTCACGGGCGGATTGGCGCCGGCGAGCGGAACCGAAGGGAAGATGGCGATGCGATTGTTGCCGGTATCGGCAACATAAAGCTGATCGCTGGAATCGACGGCGATGTGGTGCGGTCCGGAAAGGGTGGTTGCAGTGGTGGAGTTGAAATCAGCCTGTCCGAAGACGTTGGCGGCCGTGGATCCGGATATGAAATCCATACCTTCTTGCTTGCTGAAATAAAGGATGCGGTTGGCCAGGGGATCGGAAACCAACAGGCCGCCGTTTGAGGTGAAAGCAATCCCGTAGGCGCTGCTCATGGTTTGGCTGCTGACATCTTTGATGGGCTGTCCATAGAAGGTGGTTTGTCCTAAAACAAGATCGGCGCTCTGCATACTGGCGCTCTGCATATTGTCAGTTGGCGCGGAGAATGGCGCAGGGAAACGGAGCACGCGCGCGTTGCAGGTATCCGCTACATAGAGACTACCTTTCGAATCTATCGCCAAACCCTCCGGCGACCACAAGCCCTGATTGTTCGCCTGCGTGGGGCTGTTGGTCGGAAAATTCAACAACGCAGTGCGCAAATCCGGCTGGCCGATCACCAAATCCGCGGTAGATCCCGCGTTCACTTTGCGGTAATCCTTGAAACCTAGCACTCGATTGTTCAACGGATCGGCGATATAAAGATGTGGAGGATTAGACGAGGAGTCGATAACAACAGCGCCGCCCACCGCGAAGGGGAAGGCGCCATTCACCGTACACGAGCCGAAGTTATTGGTGAACCCAACTTCGCGGCCCTCAATCAGGTTGAGGGAGTTGTATTGGAAATCCAGTTGGCCCAGCAGCCGTTGCGCTGCCATAAACGTGCCGCCGGATTGCTGCGGGAATGCCAACAGTCGCTCGTTTCCCGCATCCAATACGTACAGTTGGGCGCCCGCGAAAACGGCTGCCACAGGTCCGCTGAGCGTGGATGCGGTTGGCTGCGGAAGACTCTGATTGACTTGAAAGCCTTGAAAGCCGGTTTGTCCAATCACCGCAATGGCGGGCGGCGAAAACGCTGTTGTTTCGGCAGGCCACTGGTCGAATGAAGCATATCCCAGGATTCTGGCGTTTCCGGTATCGATTACATAAGAAGTGTTGCCGATGAAGAAAACGCCTGCCGGCGGAACTGTCCCACCAGCGCTGGTTACCGCGCCGAGTGTGCTTTCGCTCACCAGCGGTGGAATCGGCTGCGCGGCGGTCGGCAGGACTACACCCATGACGCGCGACGCCAGTTGTCCGATGACGAAAGGCGGAGTATAAACCAACACGCGGTTGGCATCGTCGGCAATAAAAAGCCGGCCGGCGGCGTCAAACCCAAGTCCGGTCGGCTGAATCAGAAAATTCTTTCCGCACCTTTCACTCGACACGGTGGAAGCGCCGCACTGGCTTTGAGCCGCGCCCGCCGGGATCTGAGTGGACACAAAATCCGGCTGCCCCAGAACCAGGTCGGACGAGGGCCCGTTGGTGGCCCCCGGTCCCAGCACGCTGGCCGGGAAGCGCAGGACGCGATTGTTGCCGGCATCGGAGACCCACAAGTTTCCTTGCGCGTCGATCGCGATGCCGGACCGGAAAATACTGCCGCTGCTTGCGAATGAAACAGTGTTAGCGCTGGGCGTCGTCTGGCCTTGGTTCGCGGATGCTCCATTCAAATCCATCTGCCCGATGATCAGATCCACCGTCAGCAGCGCGCTGGTTTGCGAAAGAGGCGCGGGATAGCGCAGTATCCGGTTATTCCCGGCATCCACGACATATAGATTCCCGGCCTTGTCGGCCGTGAGCGCGTCCGGCGCGGCAAGTCCGGTACTTAAGTCGGAGCCGGGACCTTTCGCGGCGGTGCTGAAAAAATCCCGCTGTCCGATTACCTTGTCCGCGAAGTTGCCCTTGGTAAATGCGGTGGCATTTTTCCAGGCCAGTACGCGATTGTTGCCGGTGTCCGCGACATACAGAATTGGAGGCGAGTTGGAAGTATCCAGTGCCAGCGCTTGCGGCGAGTTGAATTCCCTGCCCTCCACTAAGTTCGGTGCGGCGGCAGTCAGAACTCCCTGTTGCTGCAAGAGAGCTTGCCCGACAATGCGCGAGGGGGCGGGATTGAATACGGTGGACGTGGGTGTCTGCGCGTCCAGCGCCGCGACGACGGCGGCACAGACAGTAACGGATTGGAGAAGTCGCATCGGAATTCGAACTGAAGAAGTCGCATCGGAATTCAGAGGGAGACGCTCGCGAGGGATACGTCCTGTCTATTGATATCACACCCGGCGGGGAGCGCGTCAGTTTGCAACTCGGACAATTATTTGACAGGTAAACCGTGGTCTGGTATAAAGGCTTGTCCCGTCGAATTCCGGAGCTAACAGGAGGATAAACCACCGTGTCAACTTCGATTATGCTTCCCTATACGATAAAGGCTGGCATTTCCAGCAACGACAGCCCGAGAGTCATTTTCGGTCTCGGCACAAACAAGCAGGCTTTTATACCAAACACTCCGGTCGATGACAGCTACTGGTGGTATTTTTTCGACAATGCGACGCTGAAACTGGTCTATAGCGCCGTAGTACCTGGAGCAAACAACAGCACTGTTCCGTCCGGAATTGATACCTACATGAACAATCCCAGCCTCCTGTTTGGTATCGCCACACAATACCTTTCCTTGCTGCATGTCCCGCAGGGAGCCCTCTATGATTACGTGGCCAGCTACGGAGCAGGTGATGCGTTGAAAGCGCTGGAACAGTTGAATGTCACGTTGGGCTGCGGATATTATGGGCGGGTGAGTTACGTTCTGGTTGGACAGGCAGGTCCGCGCGGAGGGCCCTATCCTCCGCCGCCCAGTTACGAAGAAGGCTCGTACAGGGACCCCGCCATTCTGCAGGTATCGCTCATGTCCCTGCCGAACGGGCAGCCGCCATATTCGGTCATTGATGAGTACACGTTTCGGTAAAAGCTGGTGTCGATTTCCCGCTCCGGCGTGAAACTGATCGCCATTGGATTCAATAAATTTGGCACCGGTTTGACGCGCGTGATGCAGAGCATCATGCGGCGCCTGGCGGATCGGCATGACATCCATTATCTCGGCATCGGATACTCCGGCGAGACCATCCGCGATCGCGGACTGACGATATATCCCACAAATCCCAAAGGCGGCGATGTCTTTGCCGCTTTCCAAGCCGCGCGTTTGATCGATGAGATTCAGCCGCAGTTGGTATTCATTCTCCACGACATTTGGATGTTTGAATATTATCTTCGAATCCTGGGGCCGTACCGGGATCGGCTGAAGATCGCCGCATATATTCCACTCGACGGCAAGATCACGAACGAAGGTGCGGCTGCCGCGCTTAAGGACGCCGACTCGGTCGTAGTTTACACCCAGTTTGCCCGAACGCAGTTTGAGCAGGCCTTCGAACGGCTCGGACCGGGGTATCCGGCGGTGGACGTGATCCCGCATGGCATTGATCGGACCAATTTCTTTCCGCTTCCGAGCGGCCGCGCCAACGCCAAGAAGCAGGTGTTCCCCGATCTTAACGACCCTGCGGATTCTTTTCTTGTGCTCAACGCCAGCCGGCCCGACCGTCGAAAGCGGGTGGATTTGACTATCGCCGGTTTCGCCCGGTTTGCTCGGAACAAACCGGCGAACGTAAAGCTGTGCCTGCATCACGCGTTCCTCAGCCAGCGCGAAAGTGATGAGATCCCCGCGTGGATCCGGGAATTCGGAGTGGAAGACCGGGTGTATGTGAATCCGCAAGGCGGCGGAGTCCGCGATGATCGCGAGTTGAATATTCTGTACAATGCCTGCGATGTTGGGATAAACACATCCATGGGTGAGGGTTGGGGACTGGTGAGTTCGGAGCATGGCGCTACCGGTGCCGCGCAAATCGTTCCGGACCACACGGCCTGCGCCGATCTATGGACGGGACTCGGCGAGCTGATTCCGGTGGCTAGAAGCTACATCCCAGAATTCTCCGTGCTCGAGATGGGCGAGGTGTCCACGGAGAGTGTAGCGCAATCGCTGGAGAATCTGTATGGAAATTTGGACCGCCGGCGGGAGTTGTCGCTCGCGGCGTTTCGAGCTGCGCAGAATCCGGCTTACTGCTGGGATGCGATCGCGCGGGAGTTTGAGCGGCTGTTTGTTCAGCTGGTCTCGGGCTAACCCACCCGCGAGGATGTTCGGCGTCACCCCCACTTTGTGGAAACTGGGACAGAAATGCACCATATTATTTCAACGGGACCCACACTTCCATCGCGGATGGCTCGCGATTTGCCCACGCATAGTAGGGAATAAAGGTCAGCGAAGTGGGGCTCGACTTGCGCTGTTTGGCTTGGTCGAGAGTTTGATAGAGAGGCTCGTGATCGAGGGGGTGATCGTAAGCGGCGCCCTGGTGCTTCAGGATTAATACGCCGCGGAGCAGATTTGGACGGAATTCGATTTGAAAATCAGTGGCGGAATTGGTGAGCGACAGGTCCGCGATTTTGGCCGGTTGATCGGGCTGTTCTAAGCAATAGATCAGCGGGCCACGCTGAAGGGCGACTTTGCCGGTATCCTCGCTGATGCGTGGGTTGGCTGCGATCAAGTGCGGAGTCATGTCCAGGTGCAGCGTGAATTGGTCGCCGGGTTTCCAGGTCCGGCGTAGTGCTAGATATTGGCCGGGGCGAGCGGGGGTGGTGGATCCGTTTAGCTGAACGCTGGAATTATTCGACCAGGCGGGGATGCGCAGGAACATGGTGAACTCGCGTGGGCTTTCGGGCGTTACGGTGAATTCGACATCGCCCGACCAGGGGTAGCTGGTTTTTTGTGTGACTTTCAATCCCTGCCAATCGAGTTCGGAGGAGTGATAGAAGTTCACGTAGAGGCCGTCTTTGCTTGAGGCGTAGAAATAGCCGGGCAGCGAGGCGAGAATGCGCTCCAGGTTGGGCGGGCAACAGGTGGTGTCGTACCATTCGTTGCGGATTTTCTCGCCATCGGAGGCTAGCGGATTGCGGTAGCAATACAGCGTTCCATCCAGCGACATTCCGGAGTTGATGCCGTTATAAAGAGCGCGTTCCATGACATCGGCGAAGCGCGATTCGGCGCTCGAGGCCAACATTCGGAAGTTCCAGATCATATTTCCGATGGCCGCGCAGCTTTCGGTGTAGGCTTGCGAATTGGGCAGCTCGTAGGGATCGCCGAAGGCTTCGCCATCGGAGCGCGAGCCGACTCCGCCGGTGATGTACATTTTGCGATTGGTCAAATCGTCCCAGAGGGCATCGAGCGTTTTGTGATAGAGCGGGTCGCCGGTTTCGAGGTAATAATCGGTAGCGCCGCTGGATGCGTACATCGCGCGCACGGCGTGGCCTTCGAAGATGGCGCGCGAGGTGAACGGAATGCCGCTGAACATGTAGCTGACCTGGGATGGCTTTAGATGCAGGCGCTCGGTTTCGACGCCGCTCAGCAGATATCCGGCGAGATTCAGATACGCGCGATTGCCGGTGGTGCGGTAGAGCTCCACCAGCGCCATTTCGAGTTCGGGATGGCCGGTGAGCAGCGGACGTTTTTGCGAGCCGAAGTTCGCGACGAGGTAATCGACGAAACGGATGCCGGTGTCGAACAGTTTGCGATCGCCGGTGGCGCGATAGTACGCGATGCCGGCCTGAAGCAGATGGCCGAGGCAGTAGAGTTCGTGCGAGCGGTGCATTTCGGTGAAGCGCAGCGGGACTTTGTCGCCGACGTAGTTGGTATTGAGATAGCCGCTGGGTTCCTGGGCAGCGCGGACGTCGTCAATGATGGCCTCGAGCTTGGCGCGGAGCTTGGGGTTGTCCTCGGACTGAAGGACGAAGGCTACGGCTTCCATCCATTTATATAGGTCGGAGTCGGTGTAGAGGGGTCCTTTGCGCGGGGTCTCCTTTCTGCCAGAAAGGCGGCGAAAGTTATCGACGATTCCGTGCGCTTCCAGTAGATCGAGCATGGTGGGAATGCTGCGCTCGACGTTGACGCGGCGGCGGGCTTGCCAGAATCCGTCGCCGAGCTTGACGGCGTGAATGGGGACTGGGTGCATGGCGGCGTTTGGGGAGTGATCGAGATAGATGACGCCCTGGTCGCGCCAGTTGTCGGCGGCTTCGAGAGTGAGCGAGAGCAGGATTAGCGCGGTGAGTTTGATCATTCGAAAAATCCTAAGGCTTTCAGGTGACGATAGACTAGCGACATCGGGAGTCCGACTACATTGAAGTATCCGCCATCGACGCGATCGATGAAGCGGGAGGCGAGTCCTTGGATGGCGTAGGCGCCGGCTTTGTCCATGGGCTCGCCGCTGGCGACGTAGGCCGCCAGTTCCTCTTCGGTGAGTTGGACGAAATGAACGCGGGTGGTAGCGCTGTCGACTATTTTTTGGGAATCGCGGCGGAGGCAGATCCCGGTGATCACTTCGTGATCGCGGCCGGAGAGCAGACGGAGCATGCGCAACGCGTCGGCATAGTCGCGCGGTTTTTCGAGGATGTGTTGGTCGATTACTACCACGGTGTCGCCCGCTAGAATTGTTTCGCCTGGGTGCATGGGAACGGCGAAGGCTTTTTGTTCGGCCAGCCGGCGGACGTAGGCGTCCGGGGATTCGAGGGGGTCGCGTTGCTCGGGAATGTTGGGCGCGCGGATGGTGAAGGGGATGCCGGCGGCGGTAAGGATTTGTTGGCGGCGCGCGGAGGTGGAGGCTAGGACGAGCACTCTATCACTTTAGTGAATCCAGAAGGCAGAAAGCGGAAAGCAGAAAGCAGTTATGCGGTGGAGGCGTAGTAGGCGTTCGTGGCTTCGCGGAGGCGGTGGGTGCGGCGGATGGAAGTTTCGATTTCGTCATTTGAAAAAACGAAGCCATCTTCGGCGGGATTGTAGGGAGTGCCTTCGGCCTGATGCAGTTGCAGGATTCTGGCGGCTTTTTCCATTTGGTCATTTTCTTTTTCGCAGCGTTCGGCTTGAATTTCGCGGAGTTGTTTGAGAGTTCTTTCGAATTGACGGGAAAGGCGGTGTTCGTGGCTGCTGAGATTCGAGAGCGCGCGGGTCTGGTCGCGGACGGAGGCGGCCATGGCGAGGGCGGCGTGGGCTTCCGGATGAGCGGCGTCGATGTTGGCTGATTGATCCATGATGCCGAGCGCGAGGAGATTTGTTTCGAGAGCGGCGATGCGATTGATGCGCCAGGAGGTGTCGGCGAGAGATTGGACGAGCTGCTCTTCGAGCGCGCCTTTGGGCTGGAGATCGTCGACGAGGCGGCGGGTGTGGTTTTCGTAGGCGGCGTGGTCCTCAGAGGGGAGGACGATGACGTGGCCGGTGAGTCCATGGCGGAGGGCGTTGAGGGAGGAGCGCTGTTTGCCGGCTGGGGTGCGGGGGCCGGTGGAGTGTTGGGAGTTGGCGCGGTTGATTTCGGCGCGGGAGTCGGGTTCGTGGGTGGTGCCGTTTTTGGAGTCGGACATTGGTTTTGCCTTTCTGTTATTGAGGTAGCACGGGGAGCGTGGCGTCGGATCGGGGGCGGGATCGGAAATTGTTGAAAGGGAAGGAAGAGCAGCCAATGGTTGGTGTGTCACCGAACATAGCTAGCGCGTAATTGGAGCAGTAGTCTCCTGGAGTCCTCTGCGGGTATTGCCTGAAAGGTGCGTTGAAGAAAAAACAGCGAACCGTTGCAAGGTCGATTCAACCGCTGTACTGTTGAGGCATGGCGAAACCACCCACGGAACTCCGTGCCTTGAAGAACCTCATTTCCGAAGCTGAACTCATTCTCTCCACAACTACCCTACCCGAAAACCGCAGCAGGCGTGCGCTGGAATTGCTCCGCGCCGCATCCGCACTCACTGACGATATTATCGGCCAAGCCAAGCTGACCCCGGCTGCTGTATTGGGTCGTAAGGGTGGCGCTGCCATGGCACAGCGGGGTTCCGACTACTTCCGAAAACTTGCGGCGAAGCGAAAAACACGAGCTGGAGGCAGGCCACGCAACGACAGCAAGTGATTGATATATAGACTGATATCTTGGCCCATGGTCGGAAACAAGGGTCGCACCCCTAAATTAACATTGACTTTTCTCATGTTGAGACTTAACATAATGTTAAGTGTAGAAAGGTTGTATGTAGGAGGTCGATTTGGAGACGAAGCCACCCGAGCAACGCAAAAACCAGAGTGGAGTTTCGCAGCAGGTGGCCTTGTCGCCAACGGCTGCTCAAGCTGTCATTCACAAGGCAGCAGAGGCAGGGCGAGTAGATTTCCGTTCACACATCTCCGCAAGGATGATTGAGCGCGAATTCACGTCGCTGGAGATGGAACGTGTTCTACGTTGTGGCGCGGTTCGGCACGCGCCGGAGTACGACATTAAACGTGGCAACTGGAAGTAAAGGATTGGAGCCGTAATTGAGGGATGCACGTTGGAGATAGTTCTGGCAATCGATGCGGTGGAGGACTATGACTTGGATCCTTTAATCCTACCTATAACCGGGTGCTGGACAGGGAGAGGAACACACAATGGGAAAAGGGCGGATCGGACAATTGAGACCAGTAATCGAGGCAAAACACATCGGAAAGGTCCCTGAACCTGTTTACCGCCTGTGTCATCAGTGCGGTAAACAGATGATCGGGCGCAAGCAGAACTATCCGTATACCCAATGCGGATTGAGCAACGTCGTGTTGATCGACGTTCTAGTGTTCAACTGTGCGTGCGGGGAGATCGCGGTGGAAATTCCGGCTATCGCAACGCTCCACAGATTTATCGCGTTTGACCTTCTGCGCAAACCGAGTCTCCTATCTGGCGAAGAGGTGCGTTTCCTGCGCAAATTTGTTGGCTACAGTGCGGTTGAGTTCGCAGGAAAGATTGGGAAGACCCCTGTATCGATTTCGCGGTGGGAAAGCGGCAAAATGACCAAGAACGCTGACCGTGTATTGCGCTTGGCTTTTTTTGCCGCGATTATTGAGCAGGAAGCAAAGACGGCCATGGGGCCTGATTGCGATATGCGTGTGGATGCGTTAGTAGCATTCGCAACCCGCGTAAGATCGTTCAACTTGATGGCCTTCCTTGAAACCATTCGGGACGAAGTAAAACGCCGGATGATTAAAGTCGATCCTTTGGCGCTGGCGGAATTCGGTCGATCAGAAGCAACACTGCGCGGGGTTTCCACAACACACGTACAGTAAAACAAGAAAATCAGCCAAAATCCTCCAATGACCTCGGCGCGGGTGCCTGAGGTCTTTTTTGTTGACAAACAGCACACGCTCGTTGTATTATGGAGACATGATGAGCATAACAAAAACCGTTGAAACAATGACTTGCGAGTCATGTAAGGTGTCTTGTCAACGCTTTGGCAAACATCGCAACGGATTGCGCCGTTTCCGCTGCCCGCAGTGCAAGAAGACCTACACGGAAGCCCACCAGCTCACCTTGGGCGAAATGTACCTGTCTCACGAAAAAGCCCAGCTTGTGATTCAACTCCTGATCGAGGGGAACAGCATCCGAAGCACTCAACGAATTACCGGCGTCGATCAAAACACCATCATGAAGATTTTGGTGCTGGCGGGCGAGAAATGCGAAAAGCTCATGGGTCGTCTGATTGTGAACGTGCCGGTAAAAGACGTGGAGTGTGATGAGATCTGGGGTTTCGTCCAGAAAAAAGAAGGCCATAAGGCTCCCGAGGAAGCACATGACGAAAGCATCGGGGACGCCTACTGCTTCGTTGCAATTGAGCGCTCAACAAAGCTGGTTTCGAATTTTGCGCTTGGCCGACGCAGCAAGGCCACGACGGATATTTTCATCGAAGGTCTTCGCCATGCTACGTCATCTCAAAATTTCCGAATCACGACGGACGGTTTCGCTCCCTACGTGAAGGCCATCTCCGACACGCTTGCGGACCGCGTAGACTTTGCGCAACTCATCAAGGTGTATCGTTCGTCCACCGAAGGCGAAGGCCGCTACAGCCCCGCTGAAGTTGCTTCTACGGAGGTGGTCCCAGTTCTTGGTAACCCTGACCCTGCCCGAATCTGCACGAGCATCGTTGAGCGGCAGAACCTCACTATCAGAATGCAAATGCGTCGATTGACGCGGTTGACCAATGGCTTCTCTAAGAAATGGGAGAATCTGTGGGCTGCGTACTGCTTACACTTCGCCTATTACAACTTCTGCCGGATTCACCGAACGTTGCGGGTTACGCCTGCGATGGAAGCTGGAGTCACGGAGCGACTTTGGTCACTCGAAGACTTATTATGTTAGTACAATCAATAACTTGGGTGACAACAGTCTATTTTCTGGTTACAAAAATCCTAGAACTAAGCTATACTTGATTTGGTCGAAAGAGCCACCAGTACGGCTCGTAAGGCGCATAGCCTTTTTGGCCACCGCAACTGGACCGAGAGGGCTACCACAGTGGCCCGTCTGGATTAGTCCAGCTCGGTCCCTTTCTTTTATAAAAGCCATCAACGGTAGTTTTCTTTTAGATGCAAGCGTTGACTAGGATACGGGTCTGGCATTATGCAACTCATGTATGTCGATGAATCCGGTGGGGACGATTCAAGTGCCTCCAACGAGTATTTTGTGCTTGGTGGTCTAGTTGCTTTTGAGCGCGCGCCGTTTCATATTTGCTCGGAGGTGGATGGCATCCAAGAGGAGTTTTTCCCGAGCGCGACTGGGCCGATAGAGTTCAGGGCTTCCGCGATCTGGAGTGGTAACGGGGAACCCTGGAATTCAATGCCCAAGCCAGAACGTGGACGCCTCATGAACCGCATGTATCAGTTTATCGCCAATCGTGATGACCTCACGCTTTTCGCGATTCCCATGCATAAGGCTTCTTTCCCCTCAGATCATCCTATGCAAAAGGCTTGCGAAGAAATGGCCGGGCACTTTGATCGATACCTTGAGAACTTTGAGATCGACAAGCCGCAGCACGGAAGGCAACGCGGGCTGATGATATTTGATCAGTCCAAGCACGAGAAAACTGTGCAGGCGTTGTTAGCACAATATCGAACTACAGGGGCCAGCTTCGGAAGGATTAAGCGCCTCACGGAAGTCCCGCTATTCACTGACTCAAAGATTACGCGCATGTTGCAACTCGCCGACTTCGTTGCGTACGCGGTCTTCAAAAACTATGAGCGGGCCGACGGTCAGTTCCTGAATACAATCCTCAAGAGGTTTTACCAAAGTGCAGGAAAGTTGCATGGGCTGTTCCATCTAGTGGCGAAGTATCAGGAATGCTATTGCCCTGCTTGCCTAACTCGCCGATTGCCCTAAAAAACTCCTCAACGCACCTTTCAGGCAGTACCCCTCTGCGCGCTCCGGTCGGAAACTGGTAACCTTGGCACAAGTGTGGATCTGCGCATTGAACTGAACTTCTCCAGCGACCTCGACGAAGGTGTCTTCGCCGACATTGTGGAGGGGCTGAGCGCGGG
>Ga0208691_1000242_pt1 | contig 19294 bp, 14 predicted proteins | sample June2015DPH_20_1_FD_184719 | JGI IMG/M metagenome (GOLD analysis project Ga0208691, IMG submission 184719) | Peatland microbial communities from SPRUCE experiment site at the Marcell Experimental Forest, Minnesota, USA - June2015DPH_20_10... | ecosystem: Environmental > Terrestrial > Soil >... | reverse complement strand
GGTGAAAGTCTTGATGGGGCTGCCAATGGGGGCTGTAGCCACCGGGCTGGCGGAATGGAAGCGCGCAGTAAAAACCATTTCGGGATACGCATCCAAACTGATCACGGCACGCGCGCCGGGTACCAGCACCGCTCCATCCGGCTCACCCACGTTAGTCCTGACTTCCATGTCCGTCGGGTCGAAAATTTTGAGCAGAGGCTGGCCGCTATAGAGCTGATCGCCCTCCTGGGCGTGTCCCATGGTTCCGCTACGCCACACGTTTTGAAGCGCCACCATGCCGGCGATGGTCGCGCGTACGGAAAGACGCTCGGAATTGCTTTGAGCGCGCTCCAGCGCAACCTTCTGGCGGTCTCGCTGCAGTTGCAGAATTTTGAGCGCGGCGGCATCGGAGACATCGTGAAACTTGCCCGATTTCCGGAGGCTGGCTACGTGCGCGCGGGCATCCTCCGCCTTGGCTTCGTTTTTCAGCCGGTCTATCTCGCTGAGTAGAGGGCCTTTGCGGAGTTCCAGTTCGGCCTTGGCGAGGTCCCCTTCCGCCTTCTGGAGATCGGCCGCGCGCTTTTCGGCATCGCTCTGACTTTGGGCTATCTTCTGATCCACCTGGTGGGCCAGATCCTGATACTTGGCGTTGGCCTGGAGAGCGTTGTCCAACTGCAGTGTGCGATCGAACTCGGCCAGAACATCGCCCACCGCTACTTTTGCTCCGTTGGGAGCCAGAGCGGTCAAGGTGAGTTGCCCACCTTGTCCGGCGATCTGTGGCGTCTGCACGGTGTAGGAATGAATGGCCACGATAGTCCCAGTGGCGCGGACCTGCTTATGGATCGGCTGATCGGAGGTTTCGCTCACCGCAGGACTGACACTGGCCGCGTGAGTTTGCGGCACGATGGCATGGCTGCAACTCAAGGAAACGAGCGTGCCTGCCAGCGCCAAAACAGCCGTAAGGCGCCCGGGCTCGAACCTGAGGAACCCAAGAAAGGGCATAGTCATCCGACGGATGTCTGTTTAGACGTATGAAACAGCAGTTATGTTTATAATACCGCGCTACTTTATTGCGAGAGTACGCTGCCTTACTGTGGCGGCTGTTACTCCCAGCGTAGGGCGAGCATGGGCTCAACGCGTGTGGCTTTTCGTGCCGGGACGTATCCCGCGAGAAGCGCCACGCAAGCGATGCCGAGCGTGGCGGCGACGAGAGTAAACGTGTCGTTGGGCTGGATTCCGTAAAGTTGCGACTTCACCATTCGCGTTAAGGCCCATGCCGCGGGCAGACCTATGGCGATTCCGATTCCAGCCAACACAATTACGTCTTTCATCACCAGCCACAAAACATCGCCGCTGGAGGCTCCGAGAGCCATTCTCACTCCAATCTCTCGGGTTCGCTGCGCCACCATGTAAGCCATCACGCCGTAGAGGCCGATGGCTGCCAACAACGTGGCCAATATGCCGAAACCGGTGGAGAGCGTCGCGACCAACCGCTCGGTGATCAACGATTCCTCCATTTGAGCTTCGATGGTCTTCATCTGAAAGACTGGGAGATTCGGATCCATGTTGTTCACTACCTGGCGGATGCTCGAAAAGGCCTGCTCGGGCTGGCGTGCAGTACGAACGTAGGCAAACATTCCAATGACAAAGTCCATTTGATGGTAGGGTTGATACACTTCGAGCGGGACCTCGTCCCGCATGCTCTCATATTTCGTGTCCCGCACGACACCAATTATCTCGATGTCGAGCTTGGTGCCCGGATCGCCGCCCATTCCAATATGGCGTCCAACCGCCAGGCCGTCTTTGAAGAATTGCCGTGCAAACCTCTCGTTGACGATGCAGACCTTGGGAGCGCCGCGCCCGTCGGTCATCCGGAAATCCCGGCCAAGCAGGATTGGGACATTCATGGTCTTGAAATAATCGGGTGAAATAAACTGCATGTGCGGGTCGGGCGCTTCTGAAGGCTTGTTCTGGAAACCTTCCACTGCCATGCTGCTGTCCCATTCATCGCCGGTGAGGACTGGGATCACGGCCAAAGCGGAGGATTCAACACCGGGCAGCGCGTTCAGGTTATCTCGCAATTGGCGATAAAAATCCAGGCTGCGATCTGGCTTGTAGCCATTCATCGGAGGGTCGATTGCGAATCCCACGAGATTGGCGGTGTGGAAGCCGGGATCGAGATCCTTGAGATTCCTCAAGCTACGGATGAATAAACCAGCGCCAATTAATAGTAAAAGCGATAGGGTAACCTGCGCGACCACCAACGCCTTGCGCAGTCCGACGGAGGTTCCACCGACGATTGAACCAACTTGATCCTTCAGAGTTCCGGCTAACTGGGGGCGAGTGGATTGCAGCGCGGGGACCAAGCCAAAGATGATTCCAGTGGCCACAGACACGCCCAGCGTGAAGAGCAGAATCCGCCAATCCGGTGTGGTGGAAATGACGAGCGGCGAGTCTCCGGTAGGCAGGAAGTTCAGCAGAGTTCGATCCATCCAAACCGCGAGCGCGAGTCCCCCGGCGCCGCCTGCCAGCGACAATGTGAGGCTTTCCACCAATAACTGCGAGATAATGCGCGACCGGCTGGCGCCCAGCGCGAGGCGTACAGCAATCTCCTTCTGCCGCGCGGTGGCCCTGGCGATCAGGAGATTGGCGACATTGGCGCATGCAATCAGCAGGACCAGTCCCACTACGGCCGTAAGCACCAGCAGCGGATTTTCGAATTGACTCCGCAGGTTCGATTCGCCCTTCGATGCCGGCCGCAATTCCATCCACATGGCCAGGAAGCGCCGCCTGGTTTCCGGTTCGGCTCGAGCGAAATCCTTCTCGCGCACTTCCATCTCAAGCGTCTGGTGGAAGAACGGTTGTAAGGCCGCCTTCGCTTGCGTGATGCTCACGCCTGGCTTCAGCCGCCCAAATGCATTCACCCACCGGCCACGACGGTTTTTCAAACTATAGAATTCGGCGAACTGCGGGCTCACCTGGGCTTCCATCATGACCGGGATGCGAATCTGCGGGGACGATCCGGTATCAGTGCCGTCGAATCCGGCTTGGCTAACCCCGACGATGGTGAGCGGATATCCGTCCACCAGCAACTTCTTGCCGATGACATCCGGCCTTCCGGCGAATCGCCTCATCCAATAGCGGTAGCTGATCACGGCGTAGGGATGTCCGCCGGGCGTCTTGTCGTCGTCCGGCGTGAAGACGCGTCCCAGCGCCGCTCCAACTCCCAGCACCGGAAAGTAAGTTCCAGAGACCAATTCGCCGTCCACGCGCTCAGTTTTCCCGTCGGAACTTACGCTGAACGAGTTCGACCAGCGGCAGAGCATTCCACTAAAGACCCGGTTGTGATCGCGGAAATCCTCGTACATGGGATAGGAGATCTTGTAGCTGCCGTTGTTGCTGCCATAGTGCTGCCCGCGTCCCCAGAGCAACACAAGCTGTTCGGGATTCTTAACCGGGAGCAGACGCAGGAGCAGCTGGTCCACCAAAGTGAAAATAGCGGTGTTGGCGCCGATTCCCAGGGCCAGCGATAGCACCGCTACAGCAACGAAGAAAGGTGATTTTCTGAATGTACGGAATGCGTAGCGCAGGTCTTGCCCGAGATTACCCATGCCGTCTAATACTCCTCAACTATGAGAACGTTACAAACACGCGTTGGTTTGTAACCATGGGCCGTGTCTCAAGGTATAACGTGCAATGAGCATCGTTTCTTGGGGTCAAGGGATTCGCCGAGACTTAGTCTATTGCTGGCGTAGCGTCATTGCCAGCCCGGCATTTACTTTGGTGGCCGTTGCATCGCTCGCTCTGGGGATCGGCGCCAACACGGCCATCTTCACGTTCGTGAACGCGGCTCTGCTGAAGCCGCTGCCGTATCCCGAAGCCGATCGTATTGTGGCACTGGAACAGCGGCCTTTACGAGGCCAGGGAACTACGCCGGTGGACCCGCGTAGCTTCCTGGAATGGAAGGAGCATGCGCGTTCTTTTGAATCGCTCGCGCTGGCCCAGGTGATCCCCGTCAACACCAACGGGATCGACGCGCCGGAACAAGTGCCGGGACTTTGGACCACCCCGGAATTGTTCCATGTGTTTCAGGTTGCGCCAATGTTGGGCCGCGCTTTTTCGGGAGACTCCGAAGTGGTGCTCAGCTACGAGTATTGGCAGCGGCGCTTTGGAGGAGAGCGCAGCGCATTGGGACGATCCATCGCAGCCGGCGTAGGATTGGCGACCGTCGTTGGCGTGCTGCCGGCTGGGTTCCGCGTCGGCACGGACCAGATCGATTTGTACCTGCCCATGCCTCTCGATCCGAACAAGCCGGAGGCCGTTGGATCTCGATCGTTCCAGTGCTTTGGCCGCCTTCGTCCGGGTATTTCCATCGAACAGGCACGGGCGGAAATGACCGTGCTGGCTTCTGAAGTCGGCAGCCGATATCCCAATGAAAAGGATTGGGGAGTGGTGGTGTCGAGCCTCCGCGATTACCTGGTGAGGGATCACCGGCTAGTGTTACTGGTGCTGCTCGGCGTGGTTTCGCTTGTATTGCTGATCGCCTGCGCGAATGTCGCCGGGCTGCTGTTGGCGCGCGGAGTGAGCCGGCGGCGCGAGTTGGCTCTGCGCGCCTCACTCGGAGCAAGCCGCGGCAAGCTGATCCAGCAATTGTTCATCGAGAGCTTTATGTTGGCATGCGTAGGAGGCTTGCTCGGAACACTGTTAGGCTGGCTGGCGAGCCGGGCATTGATTCTGCTCTCTGAGGACGCTGTCGCATTTGGACAAATGGCGGATGCGCAGCTGGATGGACGCGTTCTCGCGTTCACGCTCGCAATTTCTGTGGTGGCTGCTGTGTTCTTTGGCTTAATCCCTGCGTGGCGAAGTTCGAGTTTCGACCTGCAAACGGCACTCAAGGAAAAAGGCAGCGGGGCTCGCGGGCCGGAGCGGCTTCGCTCAACGTTTGTCATCGGCGAAGTCGCGCTCGCCGTGATGTTGCTGGTCGGCGCCGGGTTGCTGTTGCGGACGTTCTCGCATCTTCTCGCGGTCGATCTCGGATTCCGGCCGGAGCAGGTATTGACCATGCGCATGCTGGTGCTGGGCGATCCTACGCATCGTTCAAGCGTAGTCGAAAGTGTTCTAGACCGCGTGGAGAATCTGCCCCAGGTGCAGGCCGTCGGCACCATCCAGTTCCTGCCACTCGCAGGCTCTAGAAACAACGGTCCGTTTCATTTTCTGGGACGCCCTCTTCCGGCTGATCCCAAGGACGTGGAATCGGACGTATCCACAGTGAGCCGTGGATATTTCGCCGCACTCGGGATTCCGGTTCTGCGAGGCCGGTCATTCACCAGGCAAGATGGCATGAACAGCCCCCGTGTGGCTTTGGTAAACCAGGCGTTCGTGAACAAGTATTCGGCCAATCACGACCCCATCGGCCAGCAAATCATTGGAGATTGGGCGAATCCTAAACCGACGCAGATTGTTGGAGTTGTGGGTGATATCCGACATAATGGATTAGCAACGGAGCCGCGCCCTACCGTGTTCCTGGCGCAGGCGCAAGTGCCCGGCTACATTACATACTTGGTGGTGCGGACCAATGCCCGGCCGGAGCCCTTGGTGGCCGCGATTCGCAAGAACATTGAGCAGGTTGATCCCACGCAAGCGGTGACCGCGGTCCAAACCATGCAGCAATACGTGGCAACGGCTTTGGCACGGCCGAGGCTCTACGCGTGGCTGCTCGGGAGTTTCGCCGGCCTGGCATTGCTGCTGGCCGCTGTCGGTTTGTACGGACTGATGGCTTATACGGTTTCTGGGCGAACTCATGAGATCGGCATTCGGATGGCGCTGGGTGCGCGGCCGGCGGAGGTGGTCAGCTCGGTATTGATGCAAGGTATGCGGCTGACGCTGGCTGGGCTCGCGGTAGGTGTTACCGGCGCGATTGCTTTGGTCCGCCTGCTCGCCAGCTTGCTGTACGGTGTTGGCGCGAACGATTTCGCCAACTACGCCGCAGTGGCGGCACTGCTGGCGGTGGTTGCTCTGATAGCCGTTTACGTGCCGGCGAGGCGAGCTTCCAGAGTGGATCCGATGGTTAGCTTGCGCCACGAGTAGTTAATCCGAACCGCGACCGCAAGGAAGCGCTACCACGAATGCAGAAGCCGTTACGCTCCTTTCCAGTCGCGGCTCAGTCCAGAATTATGCGCATCTCATTGGTTGGGGCAAAACCCAGCTTCTGATACAGCTTCAACCCGTCCTCGCTCGCATGCAGGATCACCGCTCGAATACCATTCGCCCGGCACCAGTCGAGTGCCGTCTCCATCAAGCGCCGCGCGATGCCCTGACGCCGGAACGCCTGCTCCGTGTAGACGTTGAGAATATTTCCCCGCCGGGCGCCGGGGCCGATCATGTGCGGAGGCCAATCCATCAGCCAAAGTCCCAGGCCCGCGACGATGGAACCATCCGGTGCGGCGGCGAGCCAAGTCAGGTATTCCGCATTGGTCAGTCTCGGGCGCAGCCAGGGGAGGAAAGCAGCGGTCATCGCGTCGAGCGCTTGTTTGTCGCGATGCCCCATTTCGAAGAACATCGCCCGCCGATGGGCCGCGATAGTTTCGGCGTCATTGATAGTGCCGGGCCGGATATTGACCGCGGTTTCAGGAGGCATGCTTGCCTCTCCGCACAGATTGCAGTATTATGTTCTCGGTAACCGAGGGCATCCAAAAGATGAGCAAACCATCTGACTTGGTGCAGGGCACGCTAGACATTCTCCTCCTCAAGATTCTCGCATTAGAGCCGCTGCATGGCTGGGCCATCAGCCAGCGGCTGAAACAAGTTTCCGCGAATATTCTTCAAGTGAGCGACGGTTCCCTTTATCCCGCGCTTCACAAACTGGAACAGGAAGGCTGGATCTCGGCGGAATGGAAAACCAGCGAACTGGGGCGCCGCGCGAAGTTCTACACGCTGACGCGGATCGGCCGCCGGGAGCTGGCGAAACAGGCCGCGGATTGGGATCGGTTGTCGAAAGCCATTAGCCACGTGATGCGGCTGAACGAGATTTGAAACATGCGCCTGGAACAATGGATCTATACCATCCCGCTGCGGCTGCGCTCTTTGTTTCGGCGAAACCGCGTGGAACAGGAGCTGGATGACGAGCTGCGGTTTCACTTGGATCGGGAAGTCCACGAAGCTGCCGCTCGCGGCAAGGCGCCAGACGAGGCGCGCCAGCGGATGCTTCGCGATCTGCATGGCGCCGAGGAAGCGTGCCGGGATATGAGGCATACGAATATAATCGACAGCCTGATCAAGGACCTGACTTACGCTGGGCGGACTTTGCGAAGGAGCCCAATATTCGCGGCCACGGCTGCCTTAACGCTGGCTCTCGGTATCGGTGCGAGCACGGCGATATTCAGTGTCACTGATGCGGTCCTGCTACGGCCGCTTCCTTATCGGGATTCAGATCGGTTGGCGCTAGTCTTCTGGAATTATCGAGCTGCGAATGTCGAGAACTTTCTCTACTCGAATGCCGATTTCTTTGATCTGCGCGCCGGGACCAAGACTATATTTGAGGACATCGGCGGTGTCGCAGGCTTCCGCGCATTCGTTACACGCGAAGACGGCAGCGCGGAGCAGATCAGCAAGGCGTTGGTTACCACGAAGTTTTTCCGGCTGCTGGGCGCCAAAATCGCATTCGGCCGAGATTTCACCGACGCGGACGGCGTACCGCAACCGGCCGAGCCAGGTGTCCTAATTCCGCCTGGAAGTGTAGCGATTCTCAGCTACGAATACTGGCAGCGGCGCTACGGCGGGAGTAACGCGGTTCTCGGCCAGGAAATGCGATATTCCGGCCAGCGCGGGCCGAGAATCGTTGGTGTCCTGGCGCCTGGGTTCAAGCTGTTTTTCCCACCAGCTGCCAGGACCGACGCTTCGCCCGATGTCTGGGTGGCTAATAACATTGGTTACGATGCTGCCCATCGCAACTTGCTGACGGTCGGAGTCATCGGGCGCCTCAGAAACGGTCTCACGCTCACTCAGGCTCAAGACCAGTTGGACGCGCTGAGGTCGGAAATACGGAAGAGTTCCTTCGATCCTACGGAGCGGCTGCGGCTAAAGCCGATGCAGCGCTACCTGGTTGAGGAGGTGCGGCCAGCTATATTCGCGCTGCTGGGCGCGGCGATCTTTCTCTTATTGATCGCTTGTGCCAACGTAGCGAATCTTCTGTTGGTGCGCGCGTCCCTGCGTGAGCGAGAGCTGGCGGTGCGAGCCGCATTGGGTGGAAGCTGGTGGCGGCTGGTCACGCAAATGCTGGCTGAGGCGGTGCTTCTCTCGTCGCTCGGCACATTAGCGGGCGCGGTCTTTGCATGGCTTGGCATCCGTGGACTCCTGTTGATTGCGCCAGCGAACTTGCCTCGCATCGAGTCCCTTGCAATGGATTGGCGAGTGCTGGCATTTGCGGCGGCGGCCGGTTTGTGCGCGGTATGCATCTTTGGAGTGGCGCCAGCCCTGCGCGCCGCGCGTCCCGACGTAGTCCAAATCCTGCGCGGAGGCGGGCGCACCGCTGGATTGGGAGCCGGTCACTGGTTACGCAACGGGGCCGTAATCGCTGAAGTTGCGCTGTCGTTTGTCCTGTTGGTGGGATCGGGTTTGATGCTGCGTAGCTTCTTTGAATTGCGCCGCGTGAATCCCGGCTATGATCCGCACGGACTGTTGACTTTTTTCACGACGCGCGACTGGCCATTTACGCGACAGAATGGCCGCATAGAGCTGCTGCGCGAAATTCACGCTCGTCTGCGTGCACTGCCAGGCGTTGAGAATGTGAGTGAGGCTCTTGCGCTGCCGCTCGGCGGAGGATTTCGCGCTACGAATTCGGCCACTCGACCGCAAGCAACGACGCTCGCAAGCTCAGAGGGCGCCGATTTCGAGCAGGTCTGGTCCGGCTACTTCGAAACGCTCCGTACTCCGCTCCTAGCGGGGCGCACATTCACAGAGGAGGACAATGCTCTCGGGCGAAACTTGGCCGTAATTGACCAGCTTCTCGCCGCTAGGGCCTTCCCGAACGAATCGGCCGTCAGGAAACGGATCCGCGTGCCGGATCCCGCTAATCCATGGGCCGAGGTGATAGGCATAGTCGCGCATCAGCGGCTTTTTTCCCTTGCCGACCCAGGTCGCGAAACAATTTACTTCTCGGACGGATTCTGGGGAATTGGCGTGTCGCGCTACTGGATGGTTCGAACGGCGGCCGATCCGGCCAAGTACGCTGCGGCGGTTCGGGCTGAGATTGCAAAAGTGGACCGTCAAGTTGTGGTTTCGAAAATGCAGCCGATGGACGCGCTGGTGGATCAAGACCAAGCCGGGACGCGACTCTCGCTTGTACTCATTGGGATTTTCGCGCTTATCGCGGTATTGTTGGCGAGCGTGGGACTGTATGGCGTGCTTGCCACCGTGGTGCGCCAGAGAACCGCGGAGATCGGCGTGAGAATGGCCGTCGGCGCAACTCCGGCCAGCATCTTCAAATTGGTAGTCAGCCAAGGTCTCTATCTCAGCGCCGTGGGCGTCGCAATTGGGCTACTCGCGGCGCTTGGCCTGACACGGTGGATGACCTCGATGCTTATAGAAGTCAAGCCAGCTGATCCATCCACATTCGCTGTTATGACACTGCTATTTCTGCTGGTCGCTGCAGTGGCGTCTTGGGCGCCGGCCGCACGCGCGGCTTCCCTCGACGCGAATACTGCGCTGCGCGAAGAGTAACGCCCCGGCAACCGCAATATCCACGAAAGGACACAATGCGAGAGTTCAAAGGCAAAGTCGCAGTGATTACTGGTGCGGCGAGCGGGATCGGACGTGGGATCGCCGAACGCTGTGTGAGGGAGGGAATGAAAGTTGTCCTGGCCGACATCGATGAGGCTAATCTCACCAAGGCAGAAGCTGAATTGAAAACCCAGGGTGGAACCGTGCTGGGTGTGAAGACGGACGTCTCAAAAAAGAGTGACGTCGAGCTGCTAGCTCGCCAGGCGCTGGATGCATTTGGCCAGGTACACTTGCTGTTCAACAACGCCGGGGTCGGCGCCGGTGGTACGCCCTGGGAGGCTACTTGGAACGATTGGGAGTGGGTGATTGCTGTGACTTTATGGGGCGTGATCCATGGCGTCAAGGTGTTCACGCCGCTCATGCTCGCACAGAATACGGAGTGCCATATCGTCAATACGTCCTCGACCGCCGGGCTTATCGTCGGTGGCGGCTCCGCTCCTTACGCGGCGACCAAGCATGCAGTGGTCGCCCTCTCAGAAAGCCTGTACTTAGCGCTTGAACAACGGAAGGCGCTGGTCAAAGTGTCGGTTCTCTGCCCAGGGCTTGTGCGGACAAATATCGCCGACGCCGAGCGCAACAGGCCCGTGGAGCTGCGCAACGAACCAGTCCCGCTGACCCCGGAAATGCAAGCCGGCCTGGCAGCATTCAAGGCGGCCATCGAGCGAAGCATGCCTCCGCTCGAAGTTGCTGACGTGGTCTTCGATGCGATCCAGAAGGAGCAGTTCTATATTCTTCCGCATCCGGAATGGAGGGAAGTGATTAAACTCCGAACGGATAAACTGCTCCGAATGGAAAATCCGCAGAACCCTACAGCAACGGTTGTGAAACTACTTAAGCTCCGCGGGTGACGCGGGACACTAGTGCGTCATCGCGTAGACGATATAGTTCACGCCCACGCGGATCGCCAAACCTGAAAACTTTTCCGGATAGTACGGATCGTCCGCCCACTCCCACGCGTCGCCCAGATCGGAATTATAGGAGATCGCCACCATAATGCGGCCCTTGTCATCGTAGATGCCGCGCCAGTGAGCCCCGGTACCGCCGCTGTTACAAAATTTGCAGCCTTGCCGCAAATGCGCCTCGCCCGGAACCTGGAAGCGATCATCCAGGTCAAAAACAGTGTGGAAGATGGCATCCTTGTCGTCGATATCCACGATGGGGCGATCCGGAAAAACGAAACGGATGCGTTTCTCGAACATCTCCCACTCATAGGTTCCATGGAAATCGTCGGCCATGAAGAAGCCGCCGCGCAGCAGATAGTCGCGCAGCACCTTCGCCTGGCCCTCGGTCAGACCCCATTCGCCCACCTGGACCGCATAAAGCCATGGCCAGTTGTAAACATCGTCGCCATCATCCAGGTTCACGGCCTGTTCGACGGAGCGGACGGATAGACGCGTTAGCCGACGCACCGCTTCTGAAAAGTGACGATCCGCCCGTGGATAATCCTGCGTCCAGAGGGACATTCCAAAATGCCAGTCACCGCCTCGGCCGCGATATCCATCATTGGGACCTGGCGGATACATCAGGCGGGCGAAAGCCCATTCCGCCGGCCGCTGCCAATCCTGCGGCAGATTGAATTCCTCATATTCGATACCAGGGTATTGTTTGAATGGCCGCTGGACGGCATACAGCATCCCAAGAAACAGGAGCCCGCAACCAAACCGCAGCACCAAATTCCGGCAACTCATCAGACAGCGCCTTCTTCCCGAAGGATAACACCAGTGCCGCCAGCTAACAGCAACTGCTAATCTGAAAGCTTCCATGTCTGACCATAAGCTGCAACTAATCCCGCTCGGGGGCCTTGGGGAGTTCGGCATGAACTCCATGGCCATCCGCTACGGCGACGACATCATCGTAGTGGACGCGGGAATGATGTTTCCGGATTCCGAGCTTCTGGGCGTGGATATCGTTACGCCCGACTTCACTTATCTCGAGCAGAACCGCGCCAAGGTTCGGGCGCTGATCCTGACCCACGGTCATGAAGACCACATCGGCGCGGTGCCCTTCCTGTTGAGTGAAATCAATCTGCCTGTCTACAGCACGGCTTTTACGCTCGCGCTGGTGGAACGGCGTCTAGAGGAGCACGGGCTGCTGGACCAGGCCAAACTGCACCGGGTGAAGCCAGGCAACAAAATCGAAATCGGTCCGTTCAGTATCGAGTTCATTCACGTTACACATTCCATTGTCAGCTCGATGGCGCTGGCTATCACCACGCCGCTCGGCGTGATCATCCACACAGGCGATTTCAAAGTGGATCCCACGCCCACCGACAACGAACTGTTTGATCTCCATACGCTAGCCGAATACGGCAAGCGCGGCGTGCTGCTGCTGATGTCGGATTCCACGAACGTCGACCGCCCGGGTTATACGGAAAGCGAACGCGCCGTCCGTCCGCGCCTGGAAGACATCTTCTATCGCGCCGAGCAGCGCCTGGTAATTTCCTGCTTCAGCTCGTCCATTCACCGGCTGCAACAGATTTTGGATGTTTCGGCCGAATACGGGCGGAAGGTCGCGTTCTTGGGCCGGAGCATGCTCAACGTCACCGAGATCGCGCACACTTTGGGATTGCTCCAGGTTCCCGATGGAATCCTGCTGCGGCCACAGGACATCATGCAGACGGAACCAAGCAAAGTTTGCGTGGTCGCTTCCGGAACGCAAGGTGAGCCGATGTCGGCGCTTTCGCGAATTGCGGTGGACAATCATAAGAACCTCTCCGTGCAGCCAGGCGACACGGTTGCGCTGAGCGCGCGCATTATTCCCGGTAATGAAAAGGGCATTTACCGGATGATCAACCATTTCGCCAAGCGCGGAGCGGATGTGATTTACGGCTCCATGAATCCGCCAGTGCATGTATCGGGACACGGCAGCGTGGAAGAACTGAAGCTGGTGTTGAACCTGGTGCGGCCGCGCTATTTCCTGCCGATCCACGGCGAATACCGGCAGATGGCGCGGCATGCATCGCTCGCGGGGCATTTGCGAGGCTTGGGCCTGGAAGACTCGTTCGTGCTGGAGACCGGCGAGACTTTGGAAATTGATAAGCAAGGCGCGCGGCGCGGTGAAAAGGTGCAGGTGGGCCGCGTCTGCATCGATTCGGGGACCATCGACGAAGTGGTAGAGGACATTGTGATTCGCGACCGCCGGCACTTATCCGAAGATGGCTTCGTTTTGCCGATTATCGCCATCAACAAACACTCGGGTAAGAGCGAAACGCTGCCTGAGATCGTCAGCCGCGGATTCATGTCGCTGGAGGATGGTTCAGACTTGCTGCAGGAAGCCCGAAAAGTGGTGGCGCGCACGCTGGAATCTTCGAGTCAGGAGGAACGCACCGATTGGGGCGTGATGCAGGAAAAGATCCGAGCCGACTTGAAGCGCTTTTTGAACAAACAAACCCAACGGCGTCCGCTAATCATGCCCGTAATTTTAGAGGTCTAGCGGAGTGCAGGGCTACCTCGAAGACGCCTCCGGATTCAAAGGCCAAGCCGAAAAGGTCTTGATTCCAGCCAGCGAATCGGAGCTCCTGCAGATTTTAGCCCAAGCCTCGGCCAACAGAGTGCCCGTCACCATCTCCGGCGCAGGCACCGGCGTCACCGGCGGACGCGTGGCGCAAAGCGGCTGGGTCATCTCGATGGAAAAATTCCAGCGCGTAGAAATTCACCAAGGCCACGCGACTGTCGGCGCCGGCGTCTCGCTCGAAACTCTGCAAGCAGCCGCCGCGAGAGCGAACCAGTTCTACGCGCCCGATCCAACCGAAAACACTGCCAGCATCGGCGGAAACATCGCGACCGACGCCAGCGGTTCCCGGAGCTTTCGCTATGGCAGCACGCGCAAACATATTCTGTGCCTAAGGGTCGCTTTAATGGATGGCCGCGTTCTCGAAGTCAAGCGCGGCGACCAAGTGGATTTTGGTGTCCCCGAAATCCCGCTTCCCAACACCACCAAGAATACCGCCGGCTATCTCTTGAGTCCCGGCATGGATTGGATCGATCTATTTGCCGGCAGCGAGGGGACGCTTGGCATTGTTGTCGAAGCCGAGTTGAAGCTGCTTCCGAAACCTGCCGACGTCCTGGCGGGCGTAGTATTTCTGCCAGATGACCAAGCCGCGCTCAACGCCGTGGAACAATGGCGCCGGCTCGACGGTCTGCGCATGATCGAATACTTCGATCGCAACTCGCTCACGTTTCTTCGCCAACGATTTTCCGAGACTCCAGAGCACGCGGGAGCCGCGCTGTTGATCGAACAGGAAAACGGAGATATCGATTTCTGGGCCGATCACGCACCGGAAGATAGCTGGTTTGCCGCAAGCGACCAGGATCGCGAGCGCTTCCGCCGTTTTCGGCACGCGCTGCCGGAGCTGGTGAACGACACCATGCGCCGCCGCGGTTTCCTGAAGTTGAATACCGATTTCGCCGTGCCGCTAGCCCGCAACGGTGAAATGCTGAACTACTATCACGCCCGCCTCCGCGAGTCCGCGATAGACTACGTGCTCTTCGGCCACATCGGCGACGCGCATCTGCATGTCAACGTCCTGCCGAACTCGGAGGCCGAATTTCAGCTGGCTCAGAAGTTACTTCTCGAATTCGCCAGGCACGCCGTCGAGCTAGGCGGGACAGTCTCGGCCGAACATGGGTTAGGCAAGCGCAAGGCGCATTTGTTGGAGTTGCAGTATACGCGGCAGCAGATCGAATCCATGAAAGCCGTGAAACGGCGCCTGGATCCGGCCTGGCTGCTGAATCAGGGCAACCTCTTCCCGTTGCGATGAAATCCAGCCGACGTGGCGCGGACACTCGTGTCTGCCGCGCCGAGACTTTTCTCGGCGGCTGCTGTAAGGATGCCCCGTTACTTAGAGCCGTCTCCTCCAGGCACTGATCGTGCCAGGGTTTTGGGAATTCTCGAAGAGAAAACAATCGCCGAGACGAGTCTCGGCGCGGCAGACATGAGTGTCTGCGCCACGTTGTGTTAAAGTAAAGTTTCATGGCTGCTCATCACCATCACCATCGGATCACGGGGCGATCGGCGGCATTCTGATCAATTTCTGAACACGAATGACTCACCCGCCGACGTCCAGGCGGGCTTTTTTGTTGGTATCGACGATGGAACTGAATTTCAGCAAGCAAAACGGCCTGGTCACCGCCGTCGTCCAAGACCACCAGACCAACCGCGTCCTGATGGTCGGTTTTATGAATGAAGAGGCATTCCACAAGACTATGAGCAGCGGATTTGTCACCTTCTTTAGCCGTTCGCGCAACAAGCTTTGGATCAAGGGTGAGACCTCCGGACATCGGCTGGTGGTGAAGGAAATCTCAACCGATTGTGATCAAGACGCGCTGCTGATCAAAGTCGAAGCGCTTGGCCCAGGCGTCTGCCACGAAGGCTATCAGAGCTGCTTCTATCGCCGTCTGGACAATGGAAAATGGATGGAATCGGAGGCACGCGCTTATGATCCGGCCGCGGTCTATGGGAGCACGCCGTGAAGCTCAAGCTCGGCATTCCCAAGGGGAGCCTCGAAAACGCCACCATCGATTTGTTTCGGCGCGCAGGTTTCACCATAACCACCAGTTCGCGATCGTATTTTCCCTCCATCGACGATCCCGAGATCGAATGCATGATGATTCGCGCTCAAGAAATGGCGCGCTATATCGAAGACGGCGTTCTGGATGCTGGGCTCACCGGCCGCGATTGGGTGGAAGAAAGTGAAGCGAAAGTTGAATCAGTGGCGGATCTAATCTACGCCAAGCAGAGCTTCGGTAAAGTGCGTTGGGTGCTGGCCGTTCCCGAAACATCGCCGTTTCAGAGCGTGAAGGATTTGGAAGGCAAAATCATCGCTACAGAGTTGGTGGCCACCACTAAGCGTTACCTCAAGGCGAATGGCGTAACGGCAAAAGTGGAGTTCAGTTGGGGCGCTACGGAAGTGAAGCCGCCTGTTTTGGCCGACGCTATCGTGGAAGTCACCGAAACCGGATCGTCCCTGCGCGCAAACAAATTGCGAATTATTGAAACCGTTCTGGAATCCAACACGCAGCTGATCGCCAATGTGGATTCCTGGCGCGATGCTTTGAAGCGGCGCAAGATTGAAGATATTTGTCTGCTGCTGGAAGGCGCCATCAACGCGCTGGGACGCGTGGGGCTTATCCTCAACGTGCGGAAAGAATGTCTGGCCGCGGTTCTCAATATTCTTCCCGCGCTGAAAAACCCTACCATCTCCAATCTCAGCGATCCCGACTGGGTTGCGGTGCACACCATTCTGGATGAAATCACGGTGCGCAATATCATCCCGCGCCTCAAGGAGGCCGGAGGGCAGGGAATCGTAGAGTATCCGTTGAACAAGATTGTGATGTGATCCATGCTGAAAATCGTCAATCTCGATCAAGCCAAGAGTTTCGTCAAGCGCAAAGCAGTACGGCTGGCGGAAGCTGAACAAACGGTCCAGCCCATCCTCGACGCGGTCGAGGAACGGGGCGACGAAGCGGTGCTGGAATTCGCGCGCAAGTTCGATGGCTTCTCCGGCCATGATCTTAAGGTTTCCACAGTGGGCGCCCGCGTCTCGGATGAATTCATGTCGGCGCTCGAAACAGCCGCCAAGAACATTCGGGAATATGCGGAGCTGCAGCTTCCGAAGGAGAGTTGGGTTGAGTTTCCAGACGGACGCCGGTTGGGCCATATCGTAAGGCCGTTGGAATCGATGGGCGCTTACATCCCGGCCGGCCGCTATCCGCTGCCGTCCACTTTGCTGATGACCGTGATTCCCGCCCAAGTGGCTGGCGTCAAAACCATCTGTGTAACATCGCCTCATCCGAGTCCTGAAATTCTTGCAGCCGCGAGATTCCTTGGCATCCCGACTGTTTTCCGTATCGGCGGAGCGCATGGAGTGGCGGCGCTGGCGTTCGGCACGGCGACTGTCCCAAAGGTTGATCGCATTGTGGGCCCTGGAAACATTTACGTCGCCGCTGCTAAGAAGTTGCTGGCCGGCGAGGTCGGCATCGATTTTATCGCCGGACCAACCGAGATCGTGATTATCGCTGAAGATGCCGATCCGCGTCATGTCGCCGCGGATATGCTGGCGCAGGCCGAGCATGACACGGAAGCCTCCTCCATTTTGCTGACAACATCCAAGGAGTTGGCGGAAAAGGTGGCGCTTGAAGTGGAGCGCCAGTCACAAACGCTGGTCACGGCTCCAATCGCGTGCGAGGCGATTCGGAACAACAGCGCTGTCATTCTTTGTCCTTCGATTGACGCGGCGGTGGAAGCATCGAATCGCCTCGCGCCCGAGCATTTGGTGATTTATGACGAAAGCTTGTTGCCGAGAATTCAACACGCAGGCAGCATCTTCGTAGGGCCGAGCAGTCCCGAGGCCGCTGGCGATTACGCTTCGGGTCCGAATCATGTTTTGCCGACATCGGGAGCCGCTCGCATTCGCGGTGGCCTTTCTTCGGCCGACTTCGTCAAAGTGATCTCGGTGCAACAACTCACGCAGGCAGCTTTGCAGAAACTGGCACCGGCCATCACTACTCTCGCTCGCGCCGAGGGTCTGGAAGCGCACGCCCGCTCGGTTGAGGTTCGTCTTGGCGAGTAAAAGAATCGACTTGCCGCCGGGCGTGTTGCAGCCTCGCGAAGCTGTGTTGCGGATGGCGCCGTACAATCCGCCGACGGGAGGACGCGCCGACAAACTGCGCCTCGATTTCAACGAGAATACGGTGGGCGCCTCACCCAAAGTGATCGAGTATCTTCGAGAGCGCTTGAATGAATCGAGCCTCGCCATCTATCCGGAATATGACGAGGTGAAACAGGAGCTGGCGGCTTTCTTCGACGTCGAGACGGACGACTTCACGCTGACCAACGGAACCGACGAAGCCATTCAGGTGTTGATCAACACCTACGTTGACGACGGGGACGAAGTGCTGCTGCTCGGGCCTTCCTATGCCATGTATCGCTTTTACGCCGAGGTTGCGGGTGCTGCCATCCGTGAGATTCCCTATCGTGGAGCGAAGCTGGCGTTTCCGTTGGAAGAGCTCCTGGAAGCCATTCGCCCCACCACGCGCGCCGTTCTGATCGCCAATCCGAATAACCCGACGGGCACTGGGACATCGCGCGCTGGAATTGAGAGGATCCTCGAAAAGGCCAGCGGAGCAGCGGTCTTGATAGATGAAGCCTACTATGAATTCTGCGGCGTCACCGCGCTGCCGCTGCTGAACGATTATCCGAATCTGTTTGTGAGCCGGACATTTTCGAAAGTGTATGGCATGGCAGCCATGCGTCTGGGCTGCCTGTTCTCGCAATCCGGCAACGTGGAGTTTTTGCGCAAGGCGCAGTCGCCGTATAGTGTGAATACGGTGGCTGCGCTCGCCGCGCGAGCTGCCATTCAAGACCAGACCTACATCCAGAAATACGTGATGGAAGTGCTGGCGGCGCGAGAATTGCTCTACGTGGGCCTCGAAAGGCTTGGTATCCCTTATTACGAGAGTCAGGCGAACTTCGTTCTATTTGGAGCTGGGAACCGCGCTATTGAGATACGGGATGAACTGCGCCGCCGGGGCGTGCTGGTGCGCGACCGGAGCTACGAAATTTCGGGATGTGTGCGCGTGACATTGGGAACACGGGAGCAGATCCGGCGCTTTCTCACGGAGCTGGAGGATATTTGGTGAGTAAGTCGCAGGTTCTGGTTTTCGACATGGATGGCGTGCTGGTGGACGTCACCGATTCCTATCGCGAAACCGTGGTCCTGACGGTGGCGCATTTCACCGGGCAAACTATTTCGCGCGATTCGATTCAGGATTACAAGAATCAGGGGGGCTGGAATAACGACTGGGCGCTGTCGCAGAAGATTTGTGCGGACCTGGGTGTCACCGTTTCGTACGGCGATGTCGTAAAGTATTTCAACCACCTGTTTCTGGACCAGGGATTGATTCATCGCGAGCGCTGGCTGCCTCGCAATGGGCTGCTGGATCGGCTGGCGGCGAAATTCGAGCTCGCCATCTTCACTGGCCGAACGCGTCAGGAAGTTGAAATCACTCTCAACCGCGAAGGATTGCTCGAACGGTTTCTGATCGTGACCGCGGATGACGTGGAGCACGAGAAACCCGCTCCTGATGGACTCTGGAAAATCGGGGGCCTGCGTCCCAATCAGAAGCTGCTATACGTCGGCGATACCGTGGACGATGCCCGCTGCGCCCGTGCCGCGAATGTGCCTTTCATTGGGATTGCGGCACCGGCCAGCCCGCGCCGCGAGCAGCTTTTGGATTTGTTCCAGCGCGAGGGTGCCATTCAAGTGCTCGGAGACATCAATGAGATCGGCTAGAGTCGCGCGTGATACCAAGGAGACGCAGATTCGCGGGTCTTTGAAACTCGACGGCCACGGAAAATACGAAATTTCCACCGGCATTCGATTTTTCGACCATATGCTGGAGCTTTTCGCCAAACACGGCGGCTTTGATTTGAAATTGAAGGCCTCGGGTGATCTGGATGTGGATCAGCATCACACGGTAGAAGACGTCGGCATCGTCCTTGGGCAGCTTGTTTCGAAGGCGTTGGGCAACCGTAAGGG
>Ga0208691_1000237_pt1 | contig 19340 bp, 23 predicted proteins | sample June2015DPH_20_1_FD_184719 | JGI IMG/M metagenome (GOLD analysis project Ga0208691, IMG submission 184719) | Peatland microbial communities from SPRUCE experiment site at the Marcell Experimental Forest, Minnesota, USA - June2015DPH_20_10... | ecosystem: Environmental > Terrestrial > Soil >... | reverse complement strand
GTATCGCGCAGATCGGGGATGGAACGTGGGATGGCGGCGGGTTACAACCGGCTGGAGGAGTTGTTGGGGGCGCTCCGCGCTTGTTCTACCGTTGGAATTTGATGGTGGAATCTACGGTGTAGATTTTTACGCCCGTGGCTAGAGGGCGCAGCATTTGGAGAACGATGGCGTTGCCTTCGGTCTTCAAGGAGAAATGGGAATTTCCGTCGCGCATCACAGGAAACTGTCGGGCGCCGAAGGGCGGGATCTGGATTTCGAAGGATTGCGAACAGATGGGTGCGAATGTTCTGCCGGGCACGGAATAGAGGTTGCCGGCTGAATAGCATAGTGACGCTTTGGCCGCGCGTTCCGAGGTGTTGACGAAGGAGATGACGTTGCCGGGGATCTCGGAGACTTCGTCGGAGAACCAGGGATTACGCGTGGGATACGCAACTTCGCGGCCGGTGGTACGGAGCTGATTGTCGATGGCGCATTCGCTGGTGCCGGAGACGGCTACCACTGGCCAAAGCCGCTGCGACGGAACTTGCTCGCGCACTTTCACCCAGGCGTCGCCGGTTTCCTCCTGGATTTCCAGGCGATGGCTGACCTGCTCTCCCGGAGTCAGGCTAAAGACTACGCCGGGATGGCCTACCAACGGGACTAGCGCGCCGCTGGCGCGATGGGCCTCTACTTCGACGATGACCACGCGGTCGCCGAGATTGTGCAGATTCAGGCTGGACCAGCAGGAGGGGCCGTAGGCGAGGGCTGGGAGGACGCTTTCGACGGAGCGGGCGGGTTCGGAAGCTGGGGAGGTGAGTGCCAGCGCCAATAGAAACAGGATGGTTCGGGCCATCACTATCTATTCGGCAGATGCGGGGGAAACTTGAGGCGGCGTATGGCGCCGCCCCACATTCGAGAGCCAGAGGAGGAATTCGGGGACTAATTCCTGACGTTCCAGGAAATATTGGGCGGCCGTTTCACGGGCTTTACCGACACCAATAGTTATGCCTTCGGGTAATGCCAGAAAGGCGTCTTCATCGGTGGAATCGTCACCGATGTACAGCGGGAGGGCGCCGGCATGGCCGGAGGTTTGCTGAATCCAGCGAACCGCCATGCCTTTGTCCCAGCCCACGCGCGGGCGGATTTCGAGAACCTTTCGTCCCTCGGTGATCTCGAAAGGATTGCCGTCGAAAACGACCGCGTCCTCCACTACCTGACGGATCCCAGAGAAGCTGGCGGCGGCCGCTCGGCGGAAGTGGACACTGGCGGATAGGACTTTGTTCTCAACTTCCACGCCGGGGATATCGTGCAGGCGCGAGCGCAGGTGCCGCGAAAGTTCTCCTAGCGCTTTGAGGCGCTGGGCGGCGATGGGTTCAATGAATTCCACGCCCGGGCCGCTGATTTCCAGGCCGTGATTGCCGGCATAGATCAGATCTTCGAGATCCACGCGGACGCGCAGATCGGAGAGAGCGCGGCCGCTGATGATAGCGATGGTAAACCGAGAGTCGGATCGAAGCCTGACGAGAGCCTCGCGAGTGCCGGCCGGCATATGCGCCAGGCTGGGATCTTCAACGATGGGTGCGAGGGTGCCATCGAAATCCAAGAACAGGAGAATCTCCGGAGCCGCCCTCAGCGCGGAAGCAATCGCTGGGAGATGGTCAAAGAGCGGCTGTGTGGATTCTAGGCTGGCTGGCATTTGACTCCTTGGGTTGTTCGACGCGAATTTCCGAGACTGCTCCGATCAGGTTGGCGGCCCAACGATAGATGTTATGCTGCTTCACCACGCGGCGCATGCGGCGCATACGCTCCCGGCGTTGGCGGGAATCCATGTCGAGCGCGTAGTGGATGGCTTCGGCAAGCTGCTCGGTGTCATAGGGATTCACGATGAGCGCGTCCTGCAATTCGCGGCTAGCGCCAGTGAAGAGACTGAGAATGAGCGCGCCCCCTTCGTCGGTGCGGCTGGCGACGTATTCCTTGGCCACCAGATTCATCCCATCGTGCAAAGACGTCACCAGGCACAGGTCGGCTGCGCGATAAAACGGCTCAATCTCCTCGTGGTTGTGGTGGCGTTTAAGGAAGACGATGGGTTTCCAGTGCTTGGTTTCGAAGCGGCGGTTGATGCGATCGGCTTCACCTTCCACTTCGCGGATGAGATCCTGATAGCGGCCGATGTGGGTGCGGCTGGGTGCGCCGACCTGAGCGAAAGTGAAACGGCCGATGTAGGAAGGATAGCGCTCGAGAAAGCGCTCGATGCCGCGGAATCGCTCGGGGATGCCTTTGGTGTAATCCAGGCGGTCCACGCCGATTCCGAGGTAGTCGGCCTGCACGCCCAGTTGCCGCTGCAATTGATAGCGCTCCTGGCGGAGCACTTCAGATTCTCCGGACCCGTTGGGGTGGGAGTGTGGATCCTCCTTAAAGTCGACACTGATGGGAAATGGCCGGACCACGGTGTCGTGACCGCCGCGGCTGACGGCGAAGCGCTCCCATTCGATACGCGATTCGAGAGTGCGATCGATGGTCTCGAGAAAATTGTTGCAGTGCGATTGAATATGGAAACCGATTAAGTCCGCGCCCAGCAGACCTTCCAACAATTCGCGCTGCCAGGGACAGATGCCGAAGGCTTCCGGATTGGGCCAGGGTATGTGCCAGAAAATGGCGACGCGAACATCCGGGCGTTGTTCCTTGATGAACTTGGGCAGGAGGGCGAAGTGATAATCCTGGACGAGAACGATGGGATGATCTTCACCTTCCACTTCGTCAAGCACGGCGCGGGCGAACTTGCGGTTGACCTCTTGATAGGCCTCCCAATCCTCGACGCGAAAAACGGGGCGCGTGTGTGCGATGTGGCAGAGGGGCCAGATGCCCTCGTTGGCGAAGCCGTAATAGTATCGTTCTTCCTCTTCGCGCGTGAGCCACACGCGGCGGAGTGTGTACTGAGGCTCTTCGGGAGGAACGCGGAGACGATCGTGCTCGTCGACGGTTTCGTGATCGGCGTCGCCCGCGCCGTGAGCGATCCAGGTACCATCGCAGGCGCGCAGGACGGGTTCCATGGCGGTGACCAGTCCACTGGCGGGGACTCTGGTTTCAACCGATGTTCCACGAAACACGTGCTCATACGGCTCGCGGTTTGAAACTACAAACAGACGGCTGTCTTCTAGAGCAGACTGCTGGTAGACGCGCAGGCGCTCGGCGGTCCAGAGTGAATTGGCTGTTTCGCGTAGGCGGGCCTCTTCTACGGCCGAGGCGCGGGCTAGCTTTAGGCTGTCGGCCAGATGTGTGAATTCAAGCGTAAGCGGCTTAAAGACATCGCCAGCGGGAAGATCGGGATGCGGCTCGGTGCTTCCGGCGCGCAGGTCATGCAGCCATTGAGCCAGGCGTTTGACGGGGCGCTCCATGGTCCAACGGACAATAAGTAATGTAATGGTTGAAATCAACAGCATCTGAATGAGCACGTTTTTGAAGGTGTCACGCCAGATCTTACTGTTTTGGGCATCTATGTATGAAGCGTCGTGAAAGACGGCCAGTGCCCAGGTTGCGGAATCGCCGCTGTGGATGGGCACCGCGTAGAGGTACATCTGGGTTTGGCCGGCGTCGAAGAACTGGCCCCATCCGTTGCCTTGGAAAACTGTTTTGTTGAGGGGCGGCAGGTTCGGTCCCAGGCGGGCGGCGAGATTGGAGGTCATGAGAACGGGATGGCCGTCGGCGTCGTAGATGGCGACACCCTCCAGGCGCTCGCGATTTCCGAAGCGTTCCACCAGACGCTGGAGGTTGCCATGGGCGCCCTTGGCGACGAGTGGTTGGACGGTTTCCTGGAGACTCTCGGCCATTAACTGGGCCCGTTTTTCCAATTCGTTGCGGCGGGCGCGGCGGTCCGCCTGGACCTGGTAGAGGGCGAAGAGAACGGAGACGATGGTAACGGCGAAGATGAGGGAAAGGATTAGGCGGAAGCTGAGGCGCATTGTGATCCTCCTTTCGGACACACGAAAATCCCGTTACGGAAAGTTAATCAGCAAGGGTGTGGCCATCGGGCTTGGTTTCTTAGGTCAATGATTTTTAAGGACTTGTTATGGTGCAGTGGTGGATTTCTTCGGTCTGCCGACGAAATATTTACCTGATGACCACAGGCGGCCGCCAGGTTTGTTGGCTGGGGGGCTGGGGGCTGGGGCCGAGCGTGGGACAGCACGGTTCTGCATGGGGCGCCTGCGCCATCTCAAACATGCGTCATGTCCGCTGAGGCCTTGTAAGGGCTGTGGAATCTGGTCCATGCGATGTGGCGGGCTTGATTGTGACGCATCATGCGTTGAGAGAAGCGCTCGACTTGGTCTTTTGAAAAAACGAAGCCAGGGTCGGAGGGTTCCCAGGGAAGTCCTTCATGCTTGTGGAGTTCCAGGATAGCGGCGGCGTCTTTGAGCTCGTTCCATTCGCGCATTTGGCGCTCATACTGGAGATCGCGTAGCTGCTGGAGCGTCTTTTGGAATTGGCGGGAAAGACGGGCGCCATGGAGGCCGAGGCTGGCGAGGAAGCGATGGGCGTCGACGATGTCGAAGGCAGGGGGCTCGGGGCTGGGGGCTGGGGACTCGGCGTGGTTGAGGATGTCGGCTTCGAGGACCGGGATGCGATTGAGGCGCCAAGAGGTGTCGGCCAATTCTTTGACTAGCTGAGATTCGATGGCGTTGGCGGGTTGGTATTCTTTTTCGAACTGGCGGTGGTGGTTTTCGTAAGCTGCCTGGTCTTCGGAGGTGAGGACGAGGGTGCGGGCGGTTAGTCCGTGGCGGAGAGCGTTTTGCGACGAACGCTGTTTGCCGGCATCGGTGGGAGGGCCGGTGGAATTTTGGGGATTGGCGCGGTTGATGGCGGCGCGGTGGATTGGGACAGTTCTGGTTGGTGACATATTTGTGCCTTTGGGATTGGGATAGCACGAGGGTGAGGTGGATGGGTGGCTGATTTTTTGGAGGTGGTTGATGCGGAAGGCAGATTGGGTCGCAAAAGCCCGGTGATCCAGGTTCCGAGGCTTCGAGCGCAGTAGCTACTGGTGGAGAATTATCAGCTGGTCCTGGGAGTTAACCAACTCAGCGATACGGATGGCGTTGCGCCGAATCACCTCGGCCGCGACCTCAGTTGGGTAATCGCAGGAACGGAGAATGACGACCTTGGCGCCGGGGATTTGCTCAACAGCCGTTCGAAATCGCTGTCGGTCGATACGAGGATGAGGTCGTGAGTAGCGGCGTAGTCTAGAATCTTGCGGTCGCCGGCGCGGGCAAGGCCGTTTCGAAGCGCGCTTTCAGAACCGGGGAACAGGTCGCGCAATAGTTGAACCAGCTTCGGCGACAGGCTTTCGTCGAAGAGGAGCTTCATCCACGGGAAAGTTTATTCCCCGCCGCTAGTTCGGAAGCGTAGGCGTACACTGCGAGGAAATCATCCGGTTCGAGCTGGGGATAGTCGGCCAGGATTTGCTCTTGGGACGTGCCACTTGAAAGCCATTCCAGAATCTCCTGAACAGTTATTCGGTGGCAACGAATGCACGGCTTGCCGAATCGGACGTCGGAATCGATGGTGATTCGCTCAAGGAGCGCGTCGTGGGATGCCGGCATTTGTGTCCCCTTGAGTTATTGTATATCGGTGTTGGGCCTGTCAATCAGGCGTCGGGGGCCCGCGGCGAGGGGAGGCGGATCGCACTTACGTCGCTCGGACTGCGCGCCTGCGCATAAGATCTCTACGGTCTTCCGCTCACAGGGCGGATTGCGGAGAATGGAGTTGTCATGGGTTTTTCACAGCAGTGGCATGCCGTGGGGAGAGAGGCGGAACTTGCCGGTTCGCAAATTGCTCTCGGCGTTACAGCGCTCGGTCGCGCTAATCATTCGCGCCTCGGCGATTACACGATGGCGTTCTTCGGCCTCGCGACTGGACTTGAGCGCATGGGAAAGTTGATAGCTATTGGCGATCATGCGATTGCGCATCGCGGCCAGTTCCCAGACAACGATTTCTTAAAGCAACCCCACTGCTGGATGCCGCGCTCTGAAGTTGCGGATCGGATCGGGAAGAAGGGTATACATCGCTGCGCCGCAAAAAACCAATCACGTTGCTTCCCACTTCGCCGCGAGTAGCCCTCGGAACGGTTTCAACAGCGCGATCCGCCTGCCGAGCAACGCAGATGGCGCAGTTCCACACCGGTTGGATGACAGATGACTCGGCTCTTATCTTAACTATATGTTGTGACTACATGTTGTGACGCGCCTCGGCCAGCCGGGTCGAAACTTTTCGACTCGCCCCGCGTGCGGGGGCCCGGCAAGGCAGGCCGTATTGCCCAAGGAAGACAGGCGGCGACATCGATCCCGTTGGCGGGGCTAGATTTGATCGCGATGAGAGACTCCGCCCGCATTTTGGAGCACCGCCTGCTTTGAGGAGAGTATCGGCGACGCTCCCGGTCGAATCGATAAAGAGAATCGGCGCTTCGGTTATAGACTCACCATCCAAGGCTGTCGATTCTATCGATGTAGGGAAGAAAAGGAAACATGAAATGAAACAGACAGTCCTCATCACCGGCACTTCTTCGGGCTACGGCAAGGCAACAGCGGAGTTGTTCCTCGACCGCGGCTGGAATGTCGTAGCAACCATGCGTCAACCGAAGCCGGATATCTTCGGCTCCGAGAGCGATCGCCTCAAGGTGCTCCCGCTCGACGTCACCAATTCCGGCAGCGTCAGTAAAGCCATCGCCGAAGCCATTTCCATATTCGGGGCGATCGACGTGCTCGTCAACAACGCGGGGATCGGTGTCGTCGGCGCCTTCGAGGTCACCCCGATAGCCACCGTGCGTGAAGTGTTCGAGACCAACACCTTCGGTGTGATGGCGATGACGCAAGCGGTGCTGCCCCTGTTTCGGGAACGGAGGTCGGGTGTGGTAGTCAACGTGACTTCCAGCGTGACCCTGGCCCCGATGCCACTGGCCGCTGCGTACACCGCGAGCAAGGCGGCGATCGAAGGATTCACGGGGTCGCTGGCGTTCGAACTGGAGTGGTTCAATGTGCACGTGAAACTGGTTGAGCCGGGCTACGCTCCGACGACGCGGTTTACGAGTAATGGCGGATCCCGCATGCGAGGATTGATTCCCGAGACGTACGCCCCGTTCGCGGAACCGATCTTCGCGGCATTCGCGCGGCCGACTGCGGTGACAACCGAGTCCGACGTGGCTGAGGCGGTGTGGCGGGCTGTGAACGACACGACGGGACAACTCCGTTTCCCAGCGGGCGCCGATGCGCTGGCGCTGGCTCAGTCGAGATTAGTCACCCGCTTGGTTAACGCCTGAATCCGGCTCAATCGGTTCTTGATCTGCCAACCCAGTTGAGGCTCTCGCTCGTGCAACGCGGAGGGGGACAGCGGGCGGGGAGGGTCCATCGTGTCCATGCGGGCCACCGAATGGATCGTCAGAAACAGTACCGAGGTGGGAGTCCCAGGCGCCGCCGACGATCGTACGAGTGGCGCGTGAGATTCGTCCGGATCGGGCCCAACCTGCAAAGGGGATTCGCCAGGAGTCGGATAGGCTGTCAGGTTTCGGTTGGGCATTGGGTGTCGTGCCCCTGGATTGCCGGACACCTCGAAGTGCAAAGGAGACTGGCCATCGGGGGGACTGCCGTTTGGCTTATCACCGTCAGAAAGGGCGGAGCGCGGTGTTCGGGGCCCGCGCAATGCTCCGCAACACGGCGGGCGCCCGGTCACCGAGTGGGTGATCGAGCCAGAGCGCGGTGATCAGGGCGAAGCGCTCTTACGCATCGCTCAACCCAGAACTCTCTTTTGAGCTGTGGAGTGATTTTCAGACCCGCTGAGCGGGCCTGGCGGGACCTGACCGGCGAATTGTCTGGTTTTCCGCAGGTACAGGGTAGCGGGTCAAAACCGCGGGAAACTCCAGTTTTATCCGGTCTCGATCTTCGGGACAACGTCAGAGGGGCCAGAGCTAAAAATTTGTCAACTCGGATCCGATTGTGTGATATGCTTGCTGCTGACGTCGGGCCAAGGGCTCGGCGACCTATAGGTATCGTTGATTCAGAACAGGAGACTCCCATGGCACAAAAGCGGCTCGCCACTGTAGTAGATGCACTCAAGAAACACGGATTGAAGGACGAAGAGGTGGCTTCGTTACAAACTAAGCTTGACCCTCTGTTGCTGGAAGAAGGCGAAGTGCACGTCCATATCGAGGGAGATGATACGCACATCCACGTCGACCTGCACGACTTCGAATAACCAGCGGATGATGCACGGCCGCTCCGGCGATGCAAGCCGGGGCTGTACCCAGCGCGAATCGCAGGCAGCAAAACCAAGTTTGCGCTTGGGCCAAGGGACTTGCTGTTCCCAAAATCTGTAGCCGGAGGCGGCGATGGAAGAATTGCAATACCTTAGGGAACTCGAGCAGATCCTCACGGAGCAGCCCACGTTCGGGGATAGCGCATACATCCATCTTCAGGCAAGTAACTGTTACGAGCATCGCCTCAGCGAACTTTCGCCGAACGAGCCGGAAGCTAACGTCGTACGCGATGCTCTGCAGGGAGCCAGTGCCGCAGAGCGCAACCGAGTTCTTGGCAATCCGGTGGTTCGCTTCGCTGTAAATAGTGCTCTTCGTCAAATCGCAAACACGCCCCGGCCGGGCCTTCCATTGGAGGAATGCCGGGAGGTTTTCCGTGCCACGGTGGAATGGCTAGTGGCTAGCCCCTCGCGCGGCTCCCGACCGCTTGGTCCTGGCCGTACCGTCAGCCTCGGTACCGACTTGTATGAAGGTGGCGTTTGGGACGGGGAGCACGACGGTGACGTGTTCACGCGGGTGTTCCGAAAAATAGTAAAGGAACGCTTTGGTCACAAATGTCAGCCCGGCGCCGAATTGTCGGTAGCCAATCGCGATGACGTGGCGATGCTCGCCAAAGGGGTACAGCTGCTTGACGAGCTTGCGCCGACATTATCGCGGAGCGCTCTAAGCCACGTGCACCTGATCGCTTTCTTTCCGCTGGCGCCATGGAACGGCGCCGCATCAATGTCGCAGTTCGGCGTCTCTGGAGCGATTCTCTTAAGTCGGGATTTGCTGCACAGCCCGTGGTGGACGGCCGAGCACCTGTTGCACGAGGCGTTGCACCAGAAACTCTACGACTTTCGTTTGGGTCATACGTTGTTAGTGCCGAACTTCGCGCGGGAGGATGCGCCGCGGGTCTGCTCCCTGTGGAATATTGCCGGCGCTAACAAGTTGAACTTATGGGACGCGCATCGGGCGATGGCGGCATTTCACGTGTATGTCCATCTGGCGCTTCTCAGTTCAATTGCTGAGGAACGGGCTTCCGATCTTGAACCCGCTTACGGCCCGCTCCGCATCAAGCCAGGGATGACGAGCAGCCGGAAGGCGATGGAGCGTGCCCATTACCTGGGCGAGCAATTAGGCACAACGTGCGACAGTGAGCTCGGCCTGGCTGGAAAAAGCTTGGTGGAGTGGCTGATCAAGGTGCTCACGGCTCTCGACCCTGCGCCGCCACCCGCGGGTTCTCACATCCATTTGTTACTGGGCCGCTATCGCGGAGAAGCGCGTACCGCGCAGAAGAAGTTCGAGCGCTTGCCATTGGGCGCGGCTGATTTAGGCCAGCGATTACTAAGGCTGGCGCTGGGCGAAGTGGAGAATACCCGAAATGTGCTCGCCGAAGTCAGCGCTAAAGCTGAGCTTGATCAATTCGAGAAGGCGGTGGGTCAATGCAACGGAGAGGACCCAGCGAGAGATTTCGTGCAGCTGCGCGATCTCATATGCAGAACTATACTGCTGCTTTCGCCGGATGGCTATCGGCTGAACTCTGCTAAGCCCGGGTCAGTTCGGGCCGAACTAATGGTGGCCCAAATGGTGGAGGACTCAAGCCGCGCATTGCACAGCATCTTAGTGGAATCAGTCGGCTGACTATCAGACGACGCAAGCACTGATCGGCTATCGTAGGATTCTGACCCAGAGATAATACTGGCAATTTACTACGCCGCTTCCTGCGGCTTGAAAGTCGGTTACAATTACCCGAATACCGACATTGCGATTTCCGAAACTCTCGACTCCGAGGACAAGCTGATTTGGCCGCGCTTACCGGCCGCGAAGCCGATATCGGCACGACACAACCCCGGAGCAGACCATGCGGGTGTTGAGCGGCTTAGAACTCGACCGCGCCACGCACAAAAAGAGCCAGCCCGCGCGGTCGGATACCGACACGCGCGCAGGACCGGCCGATGCGAAATCGCGTAGTGGGACGCGGGCGCCGCTGGGCCATCAAAACCAGCCCCCGGACGGCTCGAGGCCATTGAGGCGCAGATACGTGACGAGATTGCCGTAATGCAAGGCGTCATGATTTGCGAGTTGCGTCAAGACGAACATCTTGTTCGTCTTGAAGCCGAAGAAGTCCGCCGGGTCATTGAGGTGCGCATCGGTGAACCCGGAGTACACGCCATCGCAGTAATCGAACGCGCCTTTGAGGCGGGCCTTCATCTTGGTCTTCGAACCCGCCGCGTTAACCATGGCGGGGGTGGCTTCACCCTTGACGCTTGAGCACAATATGTAGGATATATCCGCCACATGATCCAGGAGCTCGGCAAACGAGCGAACGTCCTTCGTCGGCCGGTAGCTGTATTTGGACTCTGCCATCGCGTCCGCCGCCTTCATGATCTTGTCCTGCATATTGCTCCGAAAAATGGATATCGTCGCGGTCAGAGGATTCGGCGCCATGATCGGATTGGGCAGGTTCGGCGAGATTTGGGCGTTAGCCAAGGATGCCAAGACGGAAACAGATACCATACCAACAGGAACCACGAAGCGAGCAATGGATCGGAACATTAAGAATCCTCCAACGTCTCCGCGTGGCAAGTATCATGCCAAGACTCGGTTTTTTTCGTTTCAATGCATTGGCCGTCTAAATCAGCGGTTACCCCGTCCGGTAGTGGGACAGGAAATCTCGTAAACGGGAAGACCGATTCCGTCACTGGCTGGATCATTACTACTCCTGAAACTCGCCTTCCTTAGCCATTTCCGTGTGTTCGCTTGAACCAACTCGCCGATGGTCGCGGCGACTTGTTGTTTCATCTGGCGAAGGTCAAAGTGTCTCTCGGGAATTGTGCGGGCCGCGATGGAATGGCTTGCGACCTATTCCAAGATGGGCTTCAAGATGTCCGATTCTGCAGGCGATTTGGTCTTCGCTGCCCTGAAAGAGGAACCAGCTTTCCGCGAATCGAGCTTGCCGCGAGAGGAGTACGCTACAGTATTCCAAATCAAAACGGCAATGAGTTCAGACGGGATGCTGGCCCCAGGGAAGAATCGCTCTTGGCCGCCCAGGTGATGGAACACTGGGCAGAGTTTCAGGAAAGCCTGTCGTCGCAGAAACGCAGCTATCCGACGGGCAAGTTCGAGGTCTCTCGCGGCTCGTTTAGAGAGGATACCTCCTGCTAAACGCGCTTGCGTCAGCTAACAGCCTGTGGCAAAAGTCCCGGCAGGCTGAAGCCCGCCCCACTTGGTTCCGCAAACTGTTGATCGACAGGCATGGCGCAGGCGCTTTCGCCTGCGAACTGGGTGGTAGGGGACTTTTGCCACAGGCTGCTAACAGCTACTCCGGGTGAATTGTCGGCCACTCAACTTGATCGAATTGATCGAAAACAATTGAAAAAATGTCTTGACGGCCGGGCTGGTGGCTTGTTATTATTCTATACAGTTAATTAACTGTATGGCGAAATATTCTAGCCGGGCCATTGATTCGCTTAGCCTTACGCTGGCGGCCTTGGCAGATCCTACCCGGCGAGCCATTGTCGAGAAGCTTGCTAGCGGACAGGCCACGGTGAATACTTTGGCCGAGCCGCTCAAGATGAGCCTGCCGGGAGTTTCGAAGCACCTTAAGGTTTTGCAAAAGGCGGGGCTGGTGATTCAGGGGCGCGATAAACAGCGGCGGCCGTGCAGGCTCAACGCAGAGCGACTGCAAGATGTGGCGAATTGGGCGGAGCGATTCCGGCGCAATTGGGAGGAAAGCTTCAAACGCCTGGATGAGTATCTTTCCGAAATCACAGAAAAGGAGAAATCAAAATGACTGACAGCATGCAGCGGGAGATGGCCCTCACGCTGCCAACCGATCGCGAAATCGTTATGACGCGCGAATTCAATGCGCCGGCACGGATTTTGTTCGAAGTCTGGACCAAGCCCGAGCATGTGAGGAAATGGTACGCCGTGCGGGGGACCACGATGACGGTGTGCGAGATTGATCTGCGCGTGGGAGGGGCGTGGCGCTGGGTGGTGACGCATCCTAAGGGCGGGGAGATCGCATTCTCGGGAGTGTTTCGCGAGGTCGATCCGCCGCGCCGGTTGCAGAGAACTGAAGTGTTCGAGAGCGTGCCGGGAGCGGAATCTCTGGTGACGCTTACTTTCGATGAACACGACGGGCAGACGACGCTTACGATCAACATGCTGTTCAAGAGCAAACAGGATCGTGATATTTGCCTGAGGTCGGGGATGGAGTTGGGCGTGAAGGAGTGCTTCCAGAAGATCGATGAGTTGATGGCGGGTTTGTGAGCGTCAGTGTGATGAAGGCAGAGGCACCGGCTCCCTTACGGTCGCGGTTCGGTCCTGCCGGTTGGCATGGCGGCTGCCAGCAGCAGGACCGCTCCGGCGTAGAGTAACGTATCCGCGACGTAGTTTTGTCCTTCATTCAGACTCCCGACGGTGGTGGCCGTGGTCATGATGGGGAGGTAGAGGGCAAAGGTGAGAAGAGTAAAGAGCGCGCCCACCCAGGCCGCGGCGAGCCGGGCGTGCTTTTCGATTAGTATGGCCGCGCCGCCGATGAGCAGGACAGCCCCGGCAAGATATCCCAGGTAGGAATGCAGCGGAAACCAGGCTGGTGTGACTTTGGCGAGAGGAACGCCGGGTCCGAATTCCGAATGGAGGAAGTTTTCGACGGCGAAGAAGATGAGCGCGATGGCGGTATATAAGCGCGCGAGCATTCGCGGAACTTTCCAGCCGCGCGCGTACTGAGTAGAAGCGAGAGCACAGGCGCCTGCCGCGAAGGTGAGATCGCGCACCGCGACTGCCCAGATGATTCTGTCTTTCGGGCTCGCGGCTACGTTGGGCAGGTGGATCAGGGCGACAAACAGACAGAACATGATGGTCATGAGCGTGGAGGACCAGCGTACATACTTCCCCAGAACGAGGCTCAGGGCAGCAGCAATATGGCAGAGTCCGACGAAGTACGCCCAAAACAGGTGGAACGGCATCCAGGGGGGAACGCCTTGCGAGATGGATTTAGCCGCTGCGAGATGCTCCGCTCCGAAGAGAGCCAGTGGGGCGGCGAAGAATACTGGGCCGAGGGCGATCAACTTCTCGAGTCCGTGGGCGGCGGAGAATTGCCTTCGAGCGGTGAAGAGTCCTATGGCGAGAATGATCAGACCCGTTAGGCATGGCCAAAATATTAACGGAGAGAACACACTTCACCTCCTCGCCGCTAGGGCGTAGGAGGATTGACGCGCGCTTGGATGCGAAATGTTACTAGCGATACCCGGGATTCATCCGCTTTGCGAGCCGAATCTGCTCTGAGCGATCTGATTGTGATGGGGCTGGCAAGCCGGGGGCATGCCCCACATCTCTCCTTGACATTCTACATATTGGTGCTGTATATGTAGATTGTCATAGAGATGCCAAACGATAGATCCGATCTTCTGCAAGGGACGCTGGACATGCTGATCCTCAAAATCGTGGCGCTGGGCCCGGTGCATGGCTATGGCATTTCGCAGCGCATCCGCCAGATCTCGAAGGAAGTATTGCAGGTGCAGCAGGGCTCGCTGTATCCGGCGCTGCACCGTCTTGAAAAACGGGGCTGGCTGGAAGCGGAGTGGGGAGAATCCGATAACGGAAGGCAGGCGAAGTTCTACAAGCTGTCGGTAAAGGGCCGGAAGCAACTGGCATCGGAACATTCGAATTGGAATCGACTGGCGGAAGCAGTGCAAGTGATCATGCAAACGGCGCGATAGGAGAAAGCGATGTTCGGATGGCGCAAACCGAAACCACCAGAGCTGGATAGTGAGCTTCAGTTTCACATCGATGGGCTGGTGCGCGAGAAGATCGAGCAAGGGCTGACTCCGGAGCAAGCCAGGCGCGAAGCGGCGCTCGAGTTCGGCGGGACAGAACAGATCAAAGAGGAACTGCGTGACGTGCATCGCATCCCGCTGGTGGACGCTGTACTGACACACACGACATATGCATGGCGGGTGTTGCGCGGGGCGCCTTCGTTCTCGCTGACGGTGATCGCGACGCTGGCACTGGGGATCGGCGCGAACACGGCGGTGTTCTCCGCAATCGATGCCGTGCTGCTGCGGCCACTTCCCTACCCCAATCCGGATCGCATAGTGGTGCTGCGGGAATATCGGACCAAGCGAGAGCGGCCGGAGACTTTTCTTGCGCCAGTCCGGCTGGAGGATTGGAATCGGTTGAACAACAGCTTTCAGGCCATCAGCGGATACTTTACCGAGGATACGGTGGATGCGTCGGGTCCGCTGCCGGTGAAAATCAAGCGCGCGTGCGTGGCTCCGCGCTTTCTTCAGGTGCTGGGCGTCTCGGCGGCGCTGGGACACGATTTCACGAGCGACGATGAACACTTCCACGGCTTCGCACCGGGCAACGTTCTGATCAGCGACCGTTTCTGGCGAGAGCATTTTCACGCGGACGCGAACGCGATCGGAAAGCCGCTGTTGCCGGACCGAAGCTCGGGTACAGTGATCGGCGTTATGCCCGCGGGGTTTGCGTTTCCAGAAGATGTGGACTTGTGGATTGTGGGCCCACCGGACGCGCCCTTCGCGCAGGATCGGCGAAGCACCTGGTTCACAGGGATCGGGCGGTTGAAGCCGAGCGTAACCGAATCACAGGCACGAGCCAATCTGGATTTGGTGCAGCATCAATTGGCAGGTCAGTTTCCAGCGACGGACGCGGATGTCTCGGCCGAGGTGCAGCCGCTGAAGGAAACCACCGTGGGATCGGCGCGCGCTTCGTTGTGGCTGCTGTTTGGTGCAGTTTCCATATTGCTGCTGATGGCGTGTATCAACGTTGCGTCGCTGCTGCTGGCGCGGGGCATGGAACGGGCGCACGAGTTTTCGCTGCGATTTTCGCTGGGCGCGTCGCGCGTCACCATCGTGGCGCAGGTGCTGGTGGAAACATTGTTGCTCGCGATCGCGGGAACTGTCGCAGGGCTCGCGTTGGCAGCTGTTTCGGCGAGAGTTTTGGCATCCATGGCGAAGAGCATCCCGCGCATCGGCGAAGTGGGGCTGGACTGGCGGCTGTTTCTTTATACAGCCGTGAGCGCGATGTTGGTTACGCTAGTTTCCGGATTGTTTCCGGCCTTGCAGGCCAGCTCGACTGCGCTTAGCGGGTCGCTTTCGCGTGGCGGGCGGACACAAGTATCCAGTGCAGGTCCGGCACAATCGATGCTGGTTTCCGTCCAAGTGGCGCTCGCGGTTTGTCTATTGTTCGGGGCGGGATTGCTGCTCAGGAGCTTCCAGGCGTTGTCGGAAGTTTCTCCTGGCTTTGATGCCGCGCATGTGCTCGCGTTTCGTTTAACGGGCGGCTACGGAGAAACCGCGGATATCCCGGCGCTCAGGAGCCGCGTCAATCGGACACTGGATGAGCTGCGATCGCTTCCCGGCGTGGAGGCTGCGGCGTCGTCGCTGACTTTGCCAGGCGTGCCGTTTGAATTTCCCGTTGAAGTGACCAGTGCGGATTCGGCGCTGGATCCCGCGCGTAGGGTCACGGTCGAGAGCCGGTACGTGTCCCAGGGCTACTTCGCTAGCATGGGTATTCCGATTCTTTCGGGAGCTGCGTGCGATCAACGTTCGGATGCCACGGGTGCGGTAGTCAATCGCAGTTTCGCATCCACGTATTTCGGCGATCGGGCGGTAGTGGGGCATCACCTGTCCGAAAAGCCGAATCCTTTTGGTTTGGCACCTAGCATGGTGTTGGGAGTGGCCGCGGATGCACGCGAGACTGGGCTGAATCGTGAACCAGAACCGACAGTTTATTGGTGTGATCCGGTGCTCGATCCGGGGCGCTATTATTTGGTGCGGACAGCAGGCGCTCCGGCGGCGCTGGCGAGCGCGGTTCGCGAGAGGATTCACGCTGTTGAGCCGGCGCGAGCGGTGTACGATCTGGCGCCGCTCGGGGAGCATTTGAGCGAGTCCTTTGCGGAGGTTCGGCTACGGACGGTGCTGCTAACGCTGTTCGCGGCTACGGCGCTTTTACTTGCTTGCGTGGGTCTTTACGGCACGATGAGTTACTTGGTGACGACGCGGCGGCGCGAGATTGGATTGCGTATGGCGTTGGGGGCGCGGCGCAATCAGGTTGGGCTTCGATTTGCAGGGCGCGGATTGGCTGTTACGGGCGTTGGGGTGGTTGCGGGACTCGGGCTCGCAATCTGGTCCGCGCGGTTCCTTACTGGAATGCTGTATGGCGTGCATGCTGGCGATCCGGCCGCGCTCTTCGGCGCGATCGGTGTGATGTTTTTTGTGGCGCTCGCGGCGTCGGGGATTCCGGCTATCCGGGCTACGCGGGTGGATCCGATGCAGATGTTGCGGGAAGAATAGGGGGGGTCAGGCCGCAGCTGGCTGTCAGGCTTCTAGCCAGTTGCGGTGCTCGATGAATGTTTTTGGTTCGTAGGTTTTGCCTTGGGCTAATCGCTTTTCTTCGCGGCGGCTGGTCCATAGCAGGACCGGCCCGAGGAGGCCGGCCATCGCACGGCTGAATGCTCCGAATTCTTCCGACATTTCTTTGCGTAGGTCGCCGATCTGTTCGCTGATGGCCGGATTCGTCGAACGAAGCTGCCGCTGCATGGCCCACAGCAAGCCGCTGTACCCGGTTTTGACGGACCGGATTTCCCACTGGAAGCGTTCACGGACGCGAGGATCGGGATCGGCTTTATAGCGCTTCCACCCTTCGAGCGTGGTACGGCAGATGCGAAACAAGCTGGGTCCGTTACGCTCAAAGTCGCGGACGAATGCCCAGTCGAGAAAACGATGCGACTCGTCGCGCGAAATGGCGGGATGCTGAAAGTTGAACTTGTGCTGGCCGTGAATGTCGGCTAAATCGACGTCGAGCAGCAAGCTCTTCTCCTGCATTTCTTGATAGAGCGGAGTGCCGGGCACCGGCGTATACAACATGAACTGATGGAAATCCGTGGCATGCGACACGGCATGATCAATTTCGTCCTGGATATTTTCGGGCGTGTGATGCTCCAGGCCCACGATGGTTGAGCCCAGCACTTTAATACCGTGTTGGTGCAGTTCTTTGGAGAGCGCCAGAGTATCGTGGCCCTTCAGCTTGGCGTATAAGGAGCGCGGGGATTCCAGGCCCATCCAGATCCAGGAAATTCCGAGTTCCACCAGCTCGCGCATGCTGTATTTGCTGATGGCGTTGGCGGAAGAAAAGACGTAGAGCGCCCAAGCTTTGCCCGCGGCTTTCATACGATCGAGCAGTTCCATGGCTCGCTTGCGGTGCAAAAGAAAATTCTCGTCCATGATAAAGAACGAACGCACGTGCATGGAGGATTCTATTTCGCACATCACGTTGAACAGCTCGCCGCCGGTCTGATAGAAATTGAGAAATTTTCCCTTGCCGCCGAAGAAGGCCGAGGTGGTGCAGAAGTTGCATCCGAGCGGACAGCCGACTGAAGGAATTATGGTAGCGGCGGTGTGACCGGGGGCAGTCGGGACTTTGATTCCCATGGCGCGCACGCCGAAACCGGAGACGATATGCGGATGGCGGATGGGAGCAGTGGCGTCCTCACCGAGGAACGCGCGCATCCAGGAAATGCCGTCGCCACGGACGATGTGATCGGCGTCGATCATCTGCGCGAGTCCGGGGATGGCGGCGACGTGTCCGCCGACGACGATGGTGGAACCGGGCGAGAGCTTGCGGACCATGCGGCACATTTCGCGCACCTTGCCGACGTTCACGATGATGGAAGAAATGCCGACGATATCGTAATGGTTTTCTATTAGCTCCTTGGCGAATGCTTCTCGCGTGGGAAAGTCGAGAACGGTAGAGGGCGCTGAAATATTTTGCTGGATCATGAGGATGCCCCAGGAGCGATGGAACATCCGCAATGAAAAAGATCCTTGGGCGCGCGTGACCTGGTTGTGATAGAGCTCCATGGGGTTAACGCGGCGGCTGCCGAACTCATCGTCTTGCGCGTAGGGTCCGAAAACGGAAGTTAGGAGAACGCGGGAACTGGTGCCCTTAGGATGAACACTCACTTTCTTAATCCTTCTTTCTGGCTTGATAGTAAACCCGGGCGGCGGAGTTGAACGTAATATTACTGTAATTACGTATGCAAGCTGGAACACCGAGCCGGACGGCACTCGCGGCGGCGTGGCACCGCGCGGCGCATCAGGTTCTGGAGGAAGGGCGCATCTTTAGCGATCCACTGGCGCTGCGGATACTGGGTGAAAATGCGCAGAGCGTGGTTCGCTGGGCGGAGGAGCGTTCCTCAGGGCGGAGGATGCGGCTCTTCATCGCCGTGCGGACGCGGTTTGCGGAGGATGCGCTGGCAGCTGCAATTGAACGGGGCGTGCAACAACTGGTGGTGCTGGGAGCGGGGCTGGACACTTATGCGTATCGCGGGACATTTCGAGAGCGGCTGCAAATTTTTGAAGTGGATCATCCAGCTACGCAGGCGTGGAAGCGTGAACGGCTGGCGGGTGCCACGATCGCGGTTCCGGATAATCTGATTTTCGCGCCGGTGGATTTCGAGCGGCAGCGGTTGGCTGAGGGATTGGCGGCGGCTGGTTTTGATTTTGCGCGGCGGACATTTTTCACTTGGCTCGGAGTGGTGCCGTATCTGACGGCGGAGGCTACATGGTCGACGCTCGGGTTCATTGCGAGTTTGCCTGGCGGTGCAGACGTAGTTTTTGATTACAGCGATCCTCCGGAATCCCTTTCGCCGGAAATGCGTACTGACCATGAGAGGCGCGCCGCGCGCGTGGCGGCGGTGGGCGAAGCGTGGGTGAACTATTTTGAAGCCGATGAGCTGCGGACTAAGTTGACTGCGCTGGGATTTTCGGACGTGGAGGATCTGGGGCCGGCGCAAATTGTCGCGCGGTATTTTGCTGAGAGTTGGCAGGCGAAAGCGCCTGCCGCACGAGGTGGGCATATCGTGCGAGCTTCGACGGTTTGACTGTAGGCAGCGCATGGCGTTGCCCCACTTGTACAATGTACAAGCATGTGGCATCGTCTCACGGCTGGTTCGCTTGTTCTCGCGGGCGCATCGTTTGCGGCGGTCACCAGCGTGGAGCTGGTGGAGCGCACCGATTATCTGGGCGGTCCTTATGAACACATCGTTGCGAAAGTGCAC
>Ga0208691_1000234_pt1 | contig 19422 bp, 20 predicted proteins | sample June2015DPH_20_1_FD_184719 | JGI IMG/M metagenome (GOLD analysis project Ga0208691, IMG submission 184719) | Peatland microbial communities from SPRUCE experiment site at the Marcell Experimental Forest, Minnesota, USA - June2015DPH_20_10... | ecosystem: Environmental > Terrestrial > Soil >... | reverse complement strand
CGGATTAAATAATAATAAACTAAAGTTAGAAATTAATCTTACCGAAAAAAATGCTATGGCTTATTTAAATATTTTACAAAACACCAAACAATCTGCTATACACGATATTAATTTCATAGTTAACCACTTAACCGTGGCTGGCTCTAGTTATACTATTGCCCGTTCCATCGCTACAGATGCTGCTACTGCCAATTTAATTGGAAGAGTTATCGTCCACAAATCTGCAAAAAAAACTTATGCTGATTTACAAAGCAAAGGCTTACTTTTATCGGAACAAGCTATTATAAATAGTTGCCCAGAATTAGATATTTATAATAATGATTTAGTATGTACCCATGGAGCTAGCATTGGTAATTTAGATCAAAATACATTATTTTATATGCAAACTCGTGGTATAGATCTAGAAAATGCTAAGGAAATGTTATTACAAGCGTTTATCGAACCAGTTATAAAAACAATTAAATATCCTGAGATTATTGATTATCTAGGAATATATACTGCATGCATATGAGTTTTATTTGATATTGCTATTTTTATATAATTTTTCTAATTCTTCTCTAGTTAAATCAGTAGTTTGCATAATAAGATCTTGACTAAGTCCTGCTTTAAGTAATTTATAAGCGACTTGTTCACGACCCTTTATTATATACCACGTTGTTCTAATTGTTGAGCTACAGTTGTCATAATTTTATGCTCCTTGATTATAGAAATATTTTCTAATGTTCTATTAAATAAATCAATATCATCTATATTAGCTATCTTCATTATATAATATAGAGTATTTTCAATATAATCTATAATCAGATACTGGTTGTGCGAATTAAAATTTAATGTGTTAATTATAATTTCAGTTAAATTTAGCAAAAATTTCTTATCTCTAATATGTTTTTGAACCAGTTGTTGTTTTAGATGTTGCTCCATAAGTAATACTCTATATTTTAATAATCTAAAAGCCATTAAAGGATCGTATAAAAATTGGTGTTCCATCAATAAAGTTATGTAACCATATTCTCCTTGAATTTTTACTTTATAAACTAAATCAGCAATTTTTTCTTGTAGTTCTTGTTCCACAAAAGAATCTGGATATAATTCTAATGAAGTTAAATCTACTTTTGTTAAAATTTCTGTCGGTAAATGAACATACACGAAATAACTTGGACATTAATGAGTTTTAGGTGTTCTATAAATTAAATGGCTGTTTGTTTGAGCGAAGCGAGTTTACAGCCATTTAATTTTAGAATACCTAAAGCGAATGTCCAAGTTATTTCGTGTATGTTACCAGATGTAATAATAACTGAATTTAAATTTTATTTGATATCGCTATTTTTGCTACTATTTTATTTAGGTACAATTTATGAACAGAAAAAACAATATGCACAAATTAATCAATAAAATCCGCAAGGATTTTCCCATTTTAAAAACTATAGTAAATAATCAGCCATTGGTTTATTTAGATAATGCTGCAACCTCACAAAAACCATTATCTGTAATAAACGCCATAACTAATTATTATACCAACTATAATGCCAATATTAACCGAGGCACCCATTATTTAAGCGACTTAGCAACTTCTGCCTTCGAAGCTGCCAGAGAAAAAGTTAGAGCATTTATTAATGCTAACTCTATTAAAGAATGTATTTTTACTAAAAGTACTACCGAGGCTATTAATTTAATTGCAACGAGCTTTGGCGAAACATTTTTACAGCCAGGTGATGAAATAATACTATCTACCATGGAACACCATTCCAATATTGTACCATGGCAATTATTACAGGATCGAAAAAACATTCAATTAAAAATTATTCCTATATTAAATAATGGCGAATTAGATCTAATTAGCTTTAATAAATTAGTAACCTCCAAAACAAAATTAGTTAGTATAGTGCATGTATCTAATACTCTAGGTACTATAAATCCAGTAAAACAAATTATTCAAATTGCTCATAAACATAATATCCCAGTATTATTAGATGGTGCTCAAGCAATCGCCCACCTACCAATTAATGTTACAGATTTAAACTGCGATTTTTATGTGTTTTCAGGACATAAAATATTTGGCCCTACTGGAATTGGCGTATTGTACGGTAAAGAACAATATCTAAACCAAATGCAGCCTTACCAGGGCGGTGGGCAAATGATTTTAAAAGTAAGTTTTGCAGAGACTATTTATAATCAATTACCGTATAAATTCGAGGCTGGTACTCAACCTATCGCTGAAGTCATCGGTTTAGGAGCTGCTATCGATTATATTAATCAATTAGATTGGGTTGCTTTACAACAACATGAACAACAGCTCTTAGTTTATGCTACTCAAAAATTACAGACTATTCCTGGATTAACTATTATTGGCAATGCTACCAATAAAACTAGTATCTTATCTTTTACTTTAGATCAAATTCATCCGCACGATATTGGTACTATTTTAAATACTTTTGGTATAGCTATTAGAGTTGGACATTTATGCACCTTACCAATTATGGATTTTTATAATATTCCTGCTCTTAGCAGGGCATCGTTTAGTATCTATAATACTTATGAAGAAATTGATAAACTATACAATGCTTTATTAATAGCAAAAAAAATATTTAAAAAATAATATACCAATCACACTTGAATTTTTTGTTAAAATATGTTTTACGCCACCGTAGCTAATTGTAAATGCCCTTCTTCTCCATAATTTATTATCCTTCCATCATGAGTCAACAATGGTACTTTTTTAGTACGAGATGTTGCTACAATTATACGATCAGCTGGATCTTTATGAAAATTACCAGGTAAATGAACACTTTCTATTAATGTAGCAATATCTATTTCAGCTATTTTAATTCCTTTTTGACTAACACTTTTACTTATCCAATCTTTTATAGGTATAGATAAGGAAATTTTTTTTAATTTTTGTAACATTGCAATTTCCCAAATTGATATTGCAGAAACAAGTATTTGCCCATTATTTATTACTTTATTTATTAACTTTATCTCCGAAGAATGTAATTCTTTACTTCCTTCCATTAGCCACAAAAATATATGCGTATCAATAATTATAGAAATCATTTTTGTGCTTCCCACTCTATATCGTCCAAAGGATCTTCTATAATATTTGCATTAAATTTTACTGTTCCTTTTAATGAACCAAATATATCGATATTTGGTTCGTCAATTAGAGGCACTAATTTAACTAAATGCTTTCCACGTTTAGTGATAATAATTTCTTCATGCTCTTTAGCTACAATTTCCATGTATTTTAAACAATTAGCCTTAAAATCTGCTGCAGAAACTTGCATAACCACCCTCCTAAAAACACAACCATATCTAATATAACTATAGTTAATTATATATGACTATATAACCAATATCAAAAATTTTATAACCATTCAATTTTAACCGTTACTAAGATATAATTTTATAGCATTTTTATTAGGCAGGAACCCAAAAATATGGATCTTAACGATTTATATCAAGAATTAATTATAGATCATGGTACTTGCCCAAGAAATTTTTCATCTTTGGTCAATGCTACCGTACAAGAAGAAGGGTTTAATCCGTTATGTGGAGATCAAGTAATTTTATTCTTAGATATTAAAGACGATCTAATTACTCAAGCAACTTTTCAGGGTCAAGGTTGCGCTATCTCTACCGCATCAGCATCTATTATGACCGAATCTTTAATAGGCAAAACTAAAACTCAAGCCACCCAGTTAGTTACTGATTTTACTAACATTATAGTTAGTCCTAATAACAATAATTCAAACCTATTACCAGATAAATTAATAGCATTAATTAGTGTAAAAAATTATCCATCTAGAGTAAAATGTGCTACGCTCGCTTGGCATACGCTAGAGGCAGCACTAAAGAAGTAAGGTATTTATATAAATATGGCTTGGCTAGAAATTGCATCTACAACCTCTATTCTTGACGGGGAATATAAAATTACTCAAATTCCAGACACAGATCTAGAAGTTGCTATTTTTAATATTAATAATCAATTTTTTGCTATAGAAAATCGTTGTCCGCATCAAAACTTACCTTTAGCCGATGGGCCAGTTACAGATCTTAATATTACTTGTCCATTTCATGGAGCGGTTTTTTCTTTAGCAACCGGAGAAGTTAAAGTACAACCAGAAAACACCTGCGATAATTTAAAAATTTTCCCAGTAAAAATAGAAAATAATATAATTAAAATTAACCTTAATATTAATAAATAAAATAAATTATAAACTCATGAAAACCTCAAACTTATTTTTTCCAACACTTAGACAAGCACCTAACGATGCTGAATTAATCAGTCATAAATTAATGTTTAGAGCCGGATTAATGCGTAAATTAGCTTCTGGTTTATATACCTGGTTACCACTTGGACTAAAAATCCTAAAAAAAATTGAAACTATTATTCGTACAGAAATGCAAAAAATTAACGCTCAAGAAATATTAATGCCCATTGTTCAGCCAGCTAATTTATGGGAAGAAACTGATAGATGGCAAAAATATGGCGATATGTTACTAAAAATGCAAGATCGTCATAAACGCCATTTTTGTTTTGGGCCAACTCACGAAGAAGTAGTTACTGATTTAATACGTAACTCCATAACTAGCTACAAACAGTTACCTGTTTGCTTATATCAAATTCAAACTAAATTCAGAGACGAAATTCGTCCTAGATTTGGCGTAATGCGAGCTAGAGAATTTTTAATGAAAGATGCTTATTCTTTTCACTTAAGTGCAGAATGTTTAAATAATACCTACAATCAAATGTTTTCAGCATACACTAACATTCTAAATAAACTTCAATTAAAATTTAGAGCGGTAATTGCGGATAATGGCGATATGGGTGGCAATGCCTCTCACGAATTCCAAGTAATCGCTCAATCTGGCGAAGACCAAATAGTCTATAGCGAAAATAGCGATTATGCAGCTAATGTAGAAGTATCTAACTTAAAAGGCACTCCACTAGAACACGACTCTACTTTAAAAACTGCCAGGGGCATCGAAGTTGGCCATATTTTTCAACTTGGAGATCGGTATAGCAAAGTTATGGGGGCTAAAGTTTTAGATCAGCATGGTACAGAGCAAGTCCTGCTAATGGGCTGTTATGGTATTGGAGTATCTAGATTAGTCGCTGCTTGTATTGAACAAAAACATGATGAAAACGGCATAATTTGGCCAGATGTTATTGCTCCTTTTAAAGTTGTTATTGTTCCTATTGGCTTTCATCAATCAGAAAAAATTAGAGAATTTAGTATAAATTTATATAATCAACTACAAACCAATACTACTTTAACTAACGAAATATTATTAGACGACCGTGACGAAAGACCTGGAGTAATGTTTAAAGACCATGAATTAATAGGCATTCCACATAGAATAGTTATTAACGAAAAATTATTAATAACTAATCAAGTAGAGTATAAATCTAGGATTAATACTGAATTAAAAATTATCTCTGTAACAGAAATTTTAAATTATATTTCTTAAGGAATACCATGTATTTAGTTATTTTATTATATGCTTTATTTGCTAGCACTTTTGCATTACAAAAAGAAGTTTTAAACTTTTCTGCTCCATTTTTTTCCGTAGGATTTAGAATGAGTTTAGCCGGCATATTATTACTTAGCTATGCAATATTTACCAACCAAACTACTAAAATTAAATTAACTCACATAAAGCATTTAATATTATTAACTTTATTAAATATATATATTACTAATATTTGCGAAATTTGGGGGATCAAATATATGGGATCCGCTAAAACTTGTTTAATCTATAGCATATCGCCATTTATAGCAGCATTAATTGCTTTTATGGTACTAAAAGAAACCTTGTCTCCTAAAAAATGGCTTGGTTTAGCTATTGGTTTTATCGGTATATTACCTATTTTATTTTTGCACACTCAAGACGAATTTAGATCTGGCAAAATATTAATATTTTCTTTTGCCGAAATAGCTATGCTATTTGGGGTTTTATGTAATGTATACGGTTGGATCGTTCTAAAAAAAGTTTTAAAAGATCATAACTATTCTCCGGTTTTTGCTAATGGAATAAGTATGCTGTTTGGTGGAATATTAGCGTTAGGACATTCTTTCTTTACTGGCGAACATTGGGCTCCAATACCTGTTAATAATTTAGGATCATTTTTAATAAATACCATAATAATTTGTATAATCTCTAATATAATTTGCTACAATTTATATGGAGCATTATTAAAACGGTTTAGCGCAACCTTTTTGTCGTTTGCAGGACTCGTTACCCCAATGTTTGCCTCGTTGTTTGCATTTATATTTTTCCGTGAAATTATTTCTTGGCACTTTTTTACCGCCATGCTGTTGTTTGCTATCGGCTTAAAGGTTTTTCACCAAGAAGAACTTGCCCACAATAAACTGCCAAGCAATGTTCTATAAATTACAAATGGCCACATACCAATTTGCTTAATGAACTTTAAAAATAACCATACAAACACCAAACTACTAATCATCGAGCTTAAAAACCCGCTAATTAATATTGGAATAAACTGCATATTAATACTACTATGATCCATTATTAACTCTAGTAGCTGTAAACCACCAGCTAAAAAAATTACTGGTATTGCTAACAAAAACGAAAATCTAGCAGCAAATGTGCTCGTAAAACCCAAAAACAATCCAGCCGTTAAAGTAATTCCCGACCTTGAAACTCCAGGAATAATAGCAATTGCTTGAGCACAGCCAATTAAAATCGCAGTTTTTATTGATAAATGCTCGATACTAAAATTTTTGTTTTTATATTTATTCCACCAATAACTAATTCCTAATAAAATACCAAATACTATTGTAGTTACCGAAATTAAAGTTATAGAACGAGCATTATGTGCAATAATTTTTTTAAATAATAATCCACTTAACCCAACCGGAATAGTTGCAATAATAACCAATAATAAATTTCTATAATTTAACTTAAATACCCGATCTTTAAAAAAATACCCAACTATTGCAAATAAACTACCAATATGAATAGCTATATCGAAAGGCAAGCCAAAATCTTGCCATCCCATTAACTTAGGTAATAAAATTAAATGCGCAGAACTAGACACTGGTAAAAATTCAGTAAATCCTTGGACTAAACCAAGTAGACAAGCTTGTAAGATATCGTTCATAATTTAATTATGCAAAAAAATACTAATTTAAACAATATTGACCTAGCAATAACTAATTTTAACCAAGAATTACGTATTAATCCACACGATCCAGATTTATATAATAATTTAGCTTGTTTATATTATCGTATTAATCGAATTGAAGAGGCAATATATAATTACCAAAGAACTTTGCATTTGAACCCAAACAACTGGCAAGCTCATTATAATTTAGCTAATTGCTATGTTAAAAAAAATTTTATACCAGATGCTATTAGTCATTATAAATTCTCTATTGAGTTACAACCAGACAATATAAATGCTATCCAAAATTTAGGAATGGTATTAGTAGATTCCGAAAATTTTGCTGAGGCTTTACCATATTTAGAAAAAGCCTACCTTGTTAATAAAGAAACCCAATCTAATGTAGAATTTATCGAACATTTATCAAACTGTTATCTAAAAACAGGAAACATACCTAAAGCTACCGAACTTTTACAACAAGCAATTAATTTAAACCCAAATAAAGAATCGCTACAACATAATTTAGCAATATTATATTTGCGTTCTAATGACTATAAACAAGCTAAACATCATTTTAAAATTGCTTTAGAACTTAATAAAAACAATCAAACTGCTAAACATATGTTGGCTGCGCTATCTAAACAAACTACTACACAACCACCACCAGAATATATTGCTGATTTATTTGATCAATATGCAGGGTATTATAACAAGCATTTAAGAGAAACATTACAATATAAATTACCAGAACAATTTAGAAGTTTATATACTAAAAATTATCAAACCTCTACTGTACAAAATACTTTAGATTTAGGTTGTGGTACCGGGTTGTGTGGCATATATTTTCGTGATGCAACTGTTAATTTAATTGGCATAGATCTTTCTAAAAATATGTTACATCAAGCACGAAGTTTAGAGGCTTACGATTTATTAATTCAAGCTAATATACAAAAATCTAATGTTTTTCAGGATAATTATTTTGATTTAATTATAGCAGCCGACGTTATACCCTACATTGGCGAACTAGAAAATTTGTTTTTAAACATAAAAATCATGCTAAAAAATATAAAAAATAAATTTTTATTCAATATAGAGTTAACAGAAAACTCTCAATTTGAATTACAACAAACTGGCAGATATGCTCACAATAAAAACTATATAGAACAATTAGCTGAAAAATTTAATTTTAAAATTATAGAATGCTTGCCAGAAATAATTAGACTACAAAATAATATTCCAACTAATGGTATGATTTTTTTGTTAACCTGTGTCAGTTAGTTTTCTTTTGGTTTTTGTCTAGCCTGTAATTTAATATCGTTTTTTATGGATGTTTTTACCGTGATGTTTTTTAGTATTATGACGTAATGATGATGTAACAGTAGAACCAACGCCAGCACTATTACAAGATTGCTTTGTAGTAACAGCAGTGCTAAATAATAGCTTTGGATCTTTACGGCTAAATTCAACTTCTGTACTAAGAGCTTTACTAAAGCGATCTGTTATATAACCAAGACGATTTAAATCGTTACCATGCATAGCTTTTCGTAACGATGCTTCTAACAAAGCAGTAGTGTCAGAATTGCCTTTAACCGAACATAATAAATATCTTAAAAATCTGTATGAATTAAATAATTCAGGAATCATTTCCATAAAGCTCTTTAATGCTAGTACGTTATTATATTTAACAGCTGATTTAATATCCTCTATATTAATAATAACATACCAATCTCTATATGTGCTTTTATAGGCTTGTTGTAATATAATACATACTTCTTCGGCTGCTTTATTTGTTTGATATCCAGGTATACGGCAATGGCTTAATTTTTTTTCAATAACAGTTGTGCAATATCCATTAAAATAGATAGCAGGGATCCTACTTCTAAGTTTTTGAAGTTGTTTAAAATCGTTAGTTTTAATAGCACCTAAACATAATTCATAATCAGTTATCTTTTTTTTCGCACGTTGTAAGTTTATTCTTTCTTGTAATAAAGATTGTAAATCATCCCAATAATTTAATTTTTGAGCAAAAATACTTTTTAAATTTTCTATTGGAATTTTATAAGAACCATAAAAATTATATTCTGCTCCTTCAGACATAACTTTAAATATAGTTTCTAAAAACTCAGATAATTGTTCATTAGTTACTCTGTCTAATTCTTGATATAAAACATTTTTAAATTCTGAGGCAATTCTAAAAAATTCTTCAGTAGTAATTTCTTGATCGCCATTAAGATTGAGCATAACTTCTTTATATAAATCAGCATAATTAGTTGTATTGATTGGTTGGTTTGGCATCGAACTAATTTTGTCAAATTGATCAATATATCTAAAAAATTGCATAATAAAAAATTGTTTAATATTATTTCCATAAAATAATCTATGGTTATGGTGAGGACTATTGAATTTAGGTATACTGACGTTTTTAGCTAGCCAACCCAGTTCGCTTTGATTTGCTTTTTTGTTTAATTGCATTAACGCTAAATATCCACCCATAGTAATATTGATATTTTTATAATGCACAAGAAATATAGAATTGTTTCTAAATAAAGAAAATTTTAATCTACCGCAAGTAACAAGTTTTCTATACCCGCTACTAGCATATTCATCATAAGGAGTTTTAAGTGGATCTGGTCTATTCCATCCAAGATCGTGATCTTTAACAAATCTACATGGATTAGTTGTTTCTTCACATTTTACATTTAATAAAATTACACGTTGTTTTTTGGGAACTATACTAGGATCACCAACACCCATAGCAGTAGAATCTAATTTGTCTATTCCAAAACAAATTACATTACTATCACCATTAACTTCATCTTCTGGTGATAAATTAGATGGTGAAAAAGCTATTCTGTGTTTAGTTAGAGTTTCTCTACCATATAAAGCCCCATCTAAAATTGATTTAAGAAATACTGCATCTGATAGATGTTTTATTTCTGAAATTGGTGATAATTTTGTTGTTTGATTTAAAATTCTATCTAATAACATTTTGTTACATTTTGGTATATAGCTAAAATTTTGTGGTTTACATTTAAAAATTGCTTCATGTTCGATTAATCTTTTGCGAGCACGAATTGTTCTTTGTATAGGAATTAATACGCGATCTAATTTTCCTTCAAAATAAATTGCTGTAGCCAATCCAGCTGTATCATCTATTGCTAATGGGTTAATTGTCGATAATACTGATGATTGCGATGAAGATTGCAACGACAACGTTGGTACTAAAGAAACTGCCATCAAAGATGATGACGCCAAAGATGTTTCTTCAAGTAAAAACTGACTTAATTGTTGATTTTTTTGTATATTGCCTAATATAAACCCATAAGGATCTATAGCAAACCCAACAACAGTATGAAACATGACTCCTTGAATAGATTTAAATTTATTTAACACCATATCGCTATTTGGTATAATATAACATTCACTAGAATCTGGTTTTTTTAGTATAATTTTACATGGTTCTTCGGTAAATATATTATGCTGGGCATTTATGCAATTATAAATATTAATAAATAATTGTGCTATTTTATCTTGACAAGCAGGTGTTATACCAATTCCAAAAAAATGATCTAAATAAAACCCATAAAATTCAGGTGCGCATCGCATAACATCAACAGTATCGGCGGCATTAATTAAATTACGAATATAATGACAATAAGCAACTTCTTCTTCGCTTAAATTTTCAAAAAGTTCTCTATAATATTTTTCTATTATATTACAGCTTAATTGTTGAGCATCTTTATATTTTATTGAATTAGCAAAAAATCTTGCTAATTGTTCCGTAACACCTATATTAACTAAAAAGTCATAATAATTTTCAGCACTACGAGCATCCCAATAATCTTCTGTTGCGTCAGATTCTCTAGCCGAATCATGAAAAAAAGCAGCTATTTTAGTTAAAATTAATATAGTATCTTCAGCTATACCAAATTTTTCAGTAAAAAAACGCATTGCTTTTACAGGAAAAGAATTCTCTGCGGCACTATGGATTACAATTTTTTGAAAGTTATGTAAAACAACAACATATACAGCAACTCTACATGCATGCGTAAGCCCATGTATAATTCTACTTCTTTCATTTAACGATTGTAAGGTTACAACATAATCTGTTTTGAATAATAAATTTGAAAATGTTCTATTAGCAACATCATCTCCATAATTTATTTTAGCTTTACTTGGAAAAGGTAAAAGATAGGTTCTATCCGCTATAAATTTAATATATTTATTAAAATTCTCACGAAGATTTTTTATAACAGCAGCAGATTGTGGCTGTATCGTGGTAGGCATACCTTACTCCTATAACTTGATATGGCTTAAGTTAGCACTACGCTTTGCTAATTTCAACAAGACATACCTTCATTTATATTATGGTTGGCACTGTTGCAAAAATTGTTATTATCCAATAATATTATTGATCCTATTACTATATTTCAAGATTTTGAAATAATATTTGGTCAATCATAAATTACCTTTGTATACCAATTTGGTTTTTTTCTTTTACGCCATGATGCAAATTTACTTTTACTAAAAATGTAAAAATTTCTATAAGCTTTAACAGGATTTTTTAAAATTTTATATTCTTCCGGCATTACTTAAGGAGAGAGCATGTAAAAATGGGCGGTTGGATTTTTTTAAAAAATTTATAATTTTATTGATGTGTGCTAAAAATCTATTGAAGGCCGATAGTTTTATAGTTAATTCTGTTGCACTACTAAAAAGAAACCGCCCGTTTTTACATGCTATCCTTAAAGTGGTGAGGTTTTAGACATCTAATCTAGTTATTTAAAGAACATTAGTTTGGTGTTGCCATTTTTATGCTCAGATCCTGACGAGGGGTGATATACACCTAATTATAAACTTGACAGTACTGTGTTAGTTGTTAAAATAATATCTTTGTGCTGTAAACAAAGATAGGAATTTTAGTGTGTCAAAAAATTTGTCGGAAATATTAAAACAAATAAAACATAGTCGTCAAACTAATGGCTGTTTAAGTCATTTACAAAATGAAGTTCATTTTTTAACTCAGTGTTATAAATATATAGAAAACGCATATAATCCAATAGAAAAAGCTAGTGGAAGCCTAACTGAATTTAAAAATACTGTTAATCTAATAAAAGATTTTATAAGCAAAATTGAAGAATTTATTAAAGATCCCAATTTAGCTACTGCGAAGAATTTAAAAAAATTATACATAATAATGTGCACATGCAGCGGTCAATTACGTATTAGTGATGTTGTTAGGGAGCGGTTAACAAGTGATCCTGATTTTATATGGCTTAAACTTCGTTATAATGATTTTTTCCAAAAAACACTTGATACTTTAATTGTGCAATATAATAAGCAGCAAACTTCCGAAAGAATAAAATGTAAATCATTTAGTTTTAATAGGTGTATGGAAGATATAGAGTTATTAAATAATCAATTATTTGAAGTAGAGATGTATAAAAAACAATATGGGATTAATTTTGTAGGTAGATTAAACCAGGGTGCTAATCCTATTGTTGGACAAGGGTTATGTGCTGGTATTGCTCTTTATGGGGTATATCAGTCACTAAAAACCAACCAAATAAAAATTCAGGGAAATTTACTAGTTCTTGATAAAGATATACATGAGCTAGAAAAATATCACCATGTTGCAAATTATTGTGGCGAAATGTTTGATGATCCAAAATTATATAACATCATTAAGCCTACAAAATTGTCTTTCTGTTCACCGTTAAAGGCAAGTATAAAAATAGCTAATCAATTAAAAATTGTATTACAAAATGGCAATAACGACCATGAAACACCTAAATCGTATGGGTTATTATTAACTATATCTCCAAACTCAATAAGAGAAGGTGGTCATGCCGTTGGAATTTCTATAACAGAGAGAAACTTATTTTTTATTGATGCAAATTTTGGGGTATTTAAGTTTGCGTTAGATAAAAAAGAAGAATTTTGTAATTTTATTGGTTGGTTTCTATATACCGTAGGTTATTGTCAATATTTTAATAAATTTACAATACAAAATTTTGCTGCAATAGAAAATGAATTTCCAACGCCATTAGAGCTACAAGTAGGTATAGTTGCTCAAAAAAATGTTGTCGACATAAAGGCTACTTTACCGGAAACTCGTATTGCTCATATTAAAAAAGTTAGTGATAATATAAGAGATAAGGCGAATGAATTGTGTTTGAAAGCTACAATAATAGCAAAAGTAACTTTTTCTGAGGCAAGTCGTCATTTATTTCACCAAAAATTCACCATAGAAAAGGAGACGACAGTTTTGGTATGCCACCAGAAGGCCCAATGCTAACAAACGGGTCGTAGGGCACTTAAGAAAAAACTTTTACAGCTAAAGTTGCATGATTAAGTTGTACAACATCCCCCCACTTTTGACTGGTCTCCTAAACCCCATTCTTTTTTGCTATCCAAACAAGATGATGCTCTTGATTAAGCATGTCACTGTTAGTGCCCTCATATTCACTATCACCACTTGTAAACTCAAGTATTCCTCCGGGCTTTAACCATTGGGCAAAACGAGCAATCATTTTCTCATGATCTAATTTGTTAATTATGTTTTCCTTTAAAATCCAGGTCCAAATGGGCTATATACACTTGTTTTTTGCAGCGCTAAATTATTTTTCTTCTGATTTTAACCTTTCAATCTCTTGAAAAGCAAGCCCAGTAGCATCAATAATAATCTCTATTGCAACATTCTGTTTAAATAGCTTTTTAGCAATTAATGTATTAGAAAGGCCGATCCAAAATTTATTTTGTGGTCGGAAGGGGTTTGGGACGGCAGCCCCATCAGTTTTATAATTTATATTATTAAACTCAAATATAATTATGTTGCTATGTCGCAGTATTGCTATCCATAATTTTTCATAAAGATAAAGATAATATTATACGATATAAACATTAAATTACTAAGGAATAAGTATATTCATGTTTAATTCCCGCTCTATTAATGCATTAGATGCATTTGATGAAAAAGAAGAAGAAGTTGAAAGTACAGTGCAATTTGAACCTAGTATTATGGTCATGTTGGAAGCCATACCGGATCCTATGATAATAATTGATCAAACAGGAAAAATTGTTGCAGCAAATTCTTTAGCAGAAAAATTGTTTAACTACACTAATTCACAATTACTTAACAGGGTAGTTGAAGATTTAATGCCAGAACGTTTTAGATTTCAGCATGCGCGACATAGAGAACACTATAACACCAAACCATTTGTTAAACCAATGACTGCAGGAGCTATTACAGTTAATTTTTATGGTTTTAAAAGCACTAACGAAGAATTTCCTATTAATATTAGTATAAGTCCGTTAACCATAAACGAAAAAGTTTATACATTAGTAGGTATGCGAGATTTAACAGAGCGCTGTCATTATGAGCAATGTTTAAAAGAAAAAATTGCCGAAGCAGCTAAACAACTTGCCATAACAAACACTACAGAGCAAATTAATAAACAACAAGAAGAATTTATTAACAATATTTGTCATGAAGTTCGTAGCCAACTTAATGGTACTTACGGTACAATACCAATGTTAGTAGAATCTATGAAGTGTATTAGTATAGCAAGTAATAAATACTATAAATTAGCAGACGAAATTAAACCATTATTTGAAGAAGCTGAACACTATATAGAGATGATTAAAATATGCACAGACCAACAAAAAACTATCCTAGATAACGTATTGACCTTATCAAAATTAGAAAATGATAGAGTAGAATTAAATATTAGTTCATTTGAACTAACAGAAACTATTAAAAATACTCTTAAGATTTTAGTTGCGCAAATTAAACAAAAAAAATTAACATTAATGTTAGATATACCTAAAGATCCTGTATGGATCAAAGCAGATCCATATCAATTATCGCAAATTATTATTAATTTAGTATCTAATGCTGTTAAATTTACTAATGAAGGTTATATTACCTTTACTGCTGCAATCGAGCCTACTTTAGATTTATTGACGGAAAATGTTATTATCAATTTTTCTGTTAAAGATACCGGTATAGGTATCTTTCTACACAAAATAAATAATGTATTTGAACGGTTTGTTCAAGCAGACAGTCGTGTTGGCGCAAAATATGGTGGCTCAGGTTTGGGGCTTGCAATAAGTAAAAAAATAGTAGAATTAATGGGTGGAACAATTCAAGTAGAAAGTCATATGGGGGAAGGTAGTGCATTTTCTTTTTCTATAAAAGGTAGCTATTTAAATGAGCAAGAATTGTTAGAAGCTACACAAACTAAAAGTTTATTAAACAATAGTAAAATCAAAGTTCTATCTCCTAATTTAAGCGGGAAAAAAATTTTAATAGTTGAAGATAATCAGATAAATGCAACAATTTTGGGTAAGCAGTTAAATCAAGTGGGTTGTATTTGTTGTGTTGCATCAGATGGAGAAAAGGCACTAGGGCTTTATCAGCAAAATCGCTTTGATTTGATTTGTATGGATCTGGAAATACCAATAATTAATGGTTTAGAAGTAACTAGACAAATCCGAGAAAAAGAATTAGTAGAAGATTATCATACTCCAATTATAGGAATATCAGGCTATAGTAGTTCATCTAAAAAAAATTCTGCATTACAAAGTGGTATGGATGATTATTTAGTAAAACCATATACCCCGAAAGAGCTATTTGAAAAAATTCTTGATCAAATTATATTAAAAGATGATCACCATACATCTAATGTGGATATTGCTGCGCATCCATCTTCAATTTGCGCGCTAAGTTTGGAAAGAAGAGATGCTATCCAGGGTACCCAACAGGATAAAGAAAAAGAAAAAACATTTAGCCCAATATACCAAAACGAACAAAGAAAATTAATTAGACCTTCTTTTCCTTTAACAGTATCTTCAAGTTTTGGATCGCAATCTTCAGCCAATAATGTTAGACCACTTGTAACAAATTCTCCAAGTTTTGCCACTCAAATTCCAAGTAGTAATGTGGTTGACAACGAACAATTAGAGAGAGCAGAAACAAGGATAACTCGAAGAAACAGTAATAAATGTACAATATTATAATTTTATATACAGCATAATACACCATGGCTATAAATAAAAAAATTTTGTCGTTTGTAAAAGCAGGAAGTGTTAGTGTGATCTTTGCTATTTTAAATTCTGCAATAAATGAAGAAATATTATATGCTATAGTAAAGGCTGTAAAAAACAAAGACAACCAAAATAATAGTAGTTGTCTCAATTCGCATGTGAGTTTTGCTATAAGCTTTGTTTCCACGTTATTTCTTTGTGGTGCATTTTATTTGGTATATAAAATAATTATTAACAAAAATAGTGAAATATTAACTGTGACGCCAAAACCATCTTTGGCTGTACCGCCGCCATCACCAAAATCAATTTATATAAAAATATCTAGCAAATTACGTAATCCACTACAAGAAATATTATTTGCAATGCAAAAATTATCAATTGATTCAGCACCAACTGAGTTAAACTTAGAATCGGCTAAATTTACTATTACTCATGCGGTAGAACAACTAGAAATACTAGCTAATGAATTATTAGAATTATCTAAAGAAGAAGCAGATGTTCAGTTAACACGTTTTTTGTCAGGTTCAGGATATGTAGGTGTTATAGGAAAAAAATTACATATACTAGTTGTTGATGATAGCGCAGCAAATCGAGCATTTTTACAAAGCATCCTTGTAAAATTAGAACACACTGTTGTTACAGCCAATAATGGGCAAGAAGCGGTGGATCTAGTTAATAGCTCTGCTATTAAAATTTTTGATATAATATTTATGGATATAAATATGCCAGTTATGGATGGATTAGAAGCAACGCGTTGTATAAGAGCTAAATTTAGTAATAATATTTTACCAATAATTGCCTGCACCAGCAATGGTTCAGATGAAGATTTACGGAATTTTGATGCAGTTAAAATAAATGGTCATGTTTTAAAACCAATAAATTTATTTAAGATAAACACAGTTTTACAAAATATTTTTATTAAAAATACTCCTCAACCATCTAGCAGTAGTGATCATGGTTTAATACACCGACAAAGTATTTTGCATCAATATACTAATTTGATACAAGAAAGTAATTCATCAACGATGCATGCAAGCCATTCATCAGAAATCGACGTAGATAAAGAAACGCCATCTTTAAACACGCCAACACATAAAACAATATTGCCGAGATGCTTGCGAAATCCATGACAAACGGTATTAATATTTCTGGTTACGTCAAAAATGAGCCAACCTGCCTGAAATACTTGCTAAATTACATCGCTTCATGCTGTATCTTAGAAATACTGATAAATTCTTGAGTTTTAGATAAAAAATCACCTCCATGTTCAGCTAAAGTGCAATTTTTTAATCTAAAAAACTCTCTTGTTTCTTCAAACACAGCACAAAAAATCATAGCACACCAAAGATCTTTAAACCCCTTCATAACACCATCTACCTTCTACATATAAACAAGTGATATCCATGTGCCAATTTTTACCATAACGACCTCTGCGCATATATAGTGTTTTCAATGATTCAATCAAAGATCGTTATGTATATAATATCATACCGCTTTCAGAACTGGCGCTAACGAGTATGCATTTCAAGGCCGTCAGAACAATTAAAATTTAAAATGTTGCAATATAATTATTACAATCGTAAAAAAATAAATGCAATAAAACAACATAAATACTTTTGGTAAAACATTTTCTTTTACTAAAATAACATTGGCTTTAAAGGAACAATTAATAGAATTTAATTGTTTATAAGAAGCAGCAACTTTTAACCAATCCCAAGAAATGAACATTCCTATTAAAACAAGTAAAACTATAAGAGGTAGATCTATTACTTGGAGTTCAGACAATTGAGAAGGGCGGATCAAAAACGAAGCTAGTATGGTATTAATACCTAAAAAAATACTGTTTGACCCGCTTCTTCTTTCTTCTGTTTTATGGGAAGAATCAATCAAAAGTTTATACTGTTCAAATATTTATTTCATCAAACCATTTTTTATGCTTTTTTTCATCTTTTAATCCCTGTTTAAGGATTTCTTTAGCATCATCCAATCGATCATGACGAGCATTAATACGTTCATACGCTATATTAGTATCAATTTCATTACTAGCCATAGCAGCTAAAATAGTTTGATCTCCAATCACTTCTCCAATCACTTCTCCAATCACTTCTCCAATCACTTCTCCAAGCACAACTTTACCTTTAGTAATGAAATATTTAACTATGCTAGGTTTAGCAGTAGTTGGTTCATTATGGTTTTGTAAAATCTTAGATAATTCCATTATATGATGCTCATGATCTTGGCAAAATTCATTTAGCTTTATTTTATAATCATCATTACTTATCTTTTTAATAGCTTCTTCATAAGCTTCTCTAGTATCATATTCAAGTTCTACTAAAGCTTGAATCGCATTTAAAAAATCATTTTGTTTACTCATGAAAGCAGTCATATTTTTCTCCTCACTTAAATATAAATACTACCATAAACATGCTAAATAAATGATTGCTTATTATTATAGGAAATTTATTAAGAACAACTCATCTATTCAATTGTCAATATTACAACGCACCTGTTTAACACCCTTAATACGACCAACTTCCCTAGTAATTATTGAAACATCTTGATTATCTTCAATTTTACCAAATATATGAACATTCCCATTGGTAGTTTCTACATGAAAATGAGAATGTTTTCCGATCTTACCATGGCGAATTAACCATGTTAGCTTTCCTTTCACGGCAGCAGTTATAAATGCGTCCGATAAATATTGATGTGAACTAACAACTTTAAGTTTATAAGTGTCTACATCTTTAACATTATCAACGGAATTAGAGACCTCTACAATTCTGTCGGCCTGTAGTCTGGTTTCTACCGTTCCATCTAACAATACCACTCCATCCTTAGTTGATATCTTTAATTGTTTAGTTGGGATGTCTGCTTCTTTATTTAATAATGACTTAACTTCATTTGTAATAATTAGATCATCAGTTACTGAATTTGCACTAACTACAGCACACAAACAACAGCTACCTATAATTATACTTGCTATACTTTTAGAAAACATAAACACCTCCTTACTATAAATAATAATGTAAAGAAATCACCAGTTAATCATAAATTCCCGTTAAAATTAAGCTTTTAATCCATTACTATTTGCTTAATATTTTATTAATACAAAAACCGTTAACATTTGTCAAGCACTTGTCAATGCAGGGTGCGACTAAAAGTGTAACTTTCGTTCATTTTATCATCCACCCGGCAGCTAACGCTGCCACCCTCCTTCGAAGCGAAGGAGGGTAAAACATACATAA
>Ga0208691_1000231_pt1 | contig 19625 bp, 14 predicted proteins | sample June2015DPH_20_1_FD_184719 | JGI IMG/M metagenome (GOLD analysis project Ga0208691, IMG submission 184719) | Peatland microbial communities from SPRUCE experiment site at the Marcell Experimental Forest, Minnesota, USA - June2015DPH_20_10... | ecosystem: Environmental > Terrestrial > Soil >... | reverse complement strand
ACTTCCAGAAGCTCGGCCGCGGCTGGTTCTTCAATGACGGCGCATACCCGTGTAAATCTCAATGACATTGATTGTGCAGCAAATCAGGCCGTTGCCATGGCGAACCACGATGACGGAAGTGTCCAAAAGATAGATGGCCATTAGCGCCCGGTGCGCCGCCGGTCCAGCGCCTCATCTTCGGCACGCATTCTTTCGACCCACGCTCCGGCCCCATCTGCCAATTCCGAGTGATCTTCGACTTTCCAGATTGGCGCCGGGTTTTCGAGCAGCCTCAGAAGCCGCTGGCGTTTGACCTCTTCCCACGCGTGTTTCAGAAAACCGCTCCGGCCTCGCTTACCCACGAGATGGCTGATCGCAGCCACTAGTTCATCAAGCAGTACGACGTGCGTTCTCATATTACTCGTCGAGCCGCCCGGCAGCCCAATCATAGAGTTGCCGGTCTTTCTCCACTGAGTGCAGCAGTAACGACCCCACTTCGTCTTCCGGGTTGATCCAACTCAGGTCGTCCCGATATTCAGCCGACGTGTTCTCGACCGGTAATGGACCCGGCGGGAAGTCCAGGCCGGCAGCCCGCGCCAGGGCCTTCAGCTTGGCCATACTTTCCTCCATGCGCTCCGTAATGCCCACGAAAAAAAATTCTGCGAGAGCGGCTTTTGCCGCTTCCAAACGATCTGAAGCTGCCGGATCGCTATGGCGGGCAAAGAAGTTCACATTGTGATTTTCGCGGAAGGGAATGTCCCTGTCTTGAGTCAGCAGCCACCTGGCGAAGTCACGCAATGTCAGTTTGGAGGCGTCCGGCGGTACTGCCGCGAGGAGGCTCGCTGAAGTGATCGTCGAATAATGTTTCTTAATGTGCGTCATGTACGAGACAAACTGCTGGATGGGGTCGCGCAGGAACGCGATATATAGGATTTCACGGCCAGCCAGCCAGTGCGGGAACGCGCGCACATGGTGCGAGCTGAACCCCCGTACCTCCAGGTCTTGCAACAGATAGCCGCGGAGAGCTTCGTCGCCGTATACGAAGTATGTATCGTTGACGTACAATCCCAGATGCCTCGGTCCGAAGTATCTCTCCAATAGAGCGCGGAACGACGTCCCCGCGCACTTAGGCACGTGAATATGGGCTAGAACCGGCACCGCTTCCTCTACGGGCGCCTCAGCTCCGCCAACTTCCCCAAAGGCGAAAATCCGGTGCATGGTGTCCTGCGCCGGCGTGATGGACTCCAGATTCACCCGCGGAGCACCCAACTCATGAAAAGCCTCACGAATTTGCTTAGAAGACTCAGGGGTTTCGATGAAGCCGGCTGCCAGAAAACCCGGCTTCTGCATGGAGCATTGCGCAAACCGCTGCAAGACCCGGACGGCCTCAGGCACCGGCGTGGTCCACGCCCATGAAACCACGAGATCCGCTTTCTCGTCCAGCCGGATGCCAGCCGGATCGGATGGTGCTTCCATACCGGTAAATTTTCGAAATGGAACCCCCGCTTCTAAAAGAACGCGCTCCAACTCCCCCGCGCGTTTTCCGATCCCGCAAACATGATGCTCCGGTCTGAATTCGTAATGCGCCTCAAGGGCCGCGAGGAACGCGGCTTCCCATTCCGATATCCCGCCCCCGCGCCGCCTGACCCAGTGGCCTCGGCCTTTGGGAACCACTAAATCCGTGCCAGCATAACGCACCTCCAGACTGTTGCGGCCGGGCTTGAGGTGCCCACTGGGATCGAAACGAAAACCCTTGCGGCCATCGCCAATGCCAGCCGCAACCAGGTCTGCGCGGGGTATTTCGCACGAAACTGCCGCCACGGTGAGGGAATTGACAATCACTTCGACCTGAACCGGCGTGTCGCGGCGAGTGTCGTCGGCCGCCCATCCGGAGATGCATCTGTCCGCAAGTCTGTCCACACAACCAATCCAGCTCATGCCGCGCGGCCCAGTCTCAATCAATCGCCAGGCTGAAGTCCTCTTTCTGGCGGGCCAAATTTGGGCTGTAGTAAGGATCGTCCGCAATATACCGGGCCCATTTTTTCTTCATGAAAGCGTCTTCCATGGGATCCGGGATCTTATCCTTCTCAGTCTTGGTGGCCGATTCGTAGTGGTAGAGCTTTGCGTACGGCGTATATACGTTGCGATAGCCGAGCTCCAGAAGTTTCAGGCACAGGTCCACGTCTTGAAAGGCTACGGCCAGATTAACCTCGTCGAATGCCCCAGCTTCGAAAAACTTGGAGCGAGCTACCAGCAGGCAGGCGCCCGTGACGGCGCTGCAGTTCCGGATCAGATTGGGAAAGCCGAAATAACAATGCTGTAGCTCACCCGGCACGCCCTTAAAGGCGTGACTGCAATTGCCGCCCATGCCCATGACTACGCCAGCGTGCTGAATCAAGTTATTCGGATACCACAGCTGCGCGCCGACTGCGCCGACCTTCGGGTGCTGGGCATGCTCCAGCATCGCGGTCAGCCACTCGGCCGCAATGACCGCTGTGTCGTCATTTAAGAACAGTAGGTAAGGCGACGTCGTACTTCGGGCCGCCGCGTTGTTCATCCGAGAGAAGTTGAACGGTTTGCCGCGCCAGTCGAAATACCGCACAGGCGCCTTACGCGCGGCTAAGCGGGAAGCATATTCCTCCACGCGCACTGTACGCGAGTTATCGATCAACAAGATCTCATAGTTCCGATAGGTCGTCTCTTCCAGAACCTCGTCCACAGCGCGGAAGACGTTCTTATGACCGCCCGTAGGTATCAAAATGCCGACTCGGGGCTCTGCGGTGATGGGATAACGAACCCGATAGCGGCACGTCCCCGTCTCTTCCACGCAGGCGCCGGGCACGTTTCTCTCGACATACGCCGCCAAGGCTCGTTTTCCATCGGCGCTGGCTTGCGGTTTTTCTTCCGACGCCTTGGCAGCGGAGCCCGCGACTGCCCGCCAGTGATAAAGGATTTTGGGTATCCTTTTGATTTTCTGCGTGCGTTCGCTGGCACGCAGTAAGAGCTCGTAATCCTGAGCGCCGCTGTAGCTCTCATCCAGCCCGCCGAGACGCTCCAGAAGCGAGCGTTTCATTACCACCAAGTGGCAGATATAGTTGAGCGAAAGGAAGAGGTCGGGAGACCAATCGGGTTTGAAGAATGCGTCGTAGCGGCGGCCCTTTTCGTCGAGTTTGTCCTCATCGGAATAGAAGATCTCGTTGTCCGGATTGCCATTTACAGCCTCTACAACCGCCGACAACGCGAAGGGCGCCAATTCGTCGTCATGATCTAGAAAAGCTACATACTCTCCTGTACACAGTCGCAATGCCGCATTACTAGCGCCTGAAATTCCGAGATTTCGTTCCAGTGCGGCGAACCGGATGCGAGCGTCGCGTTTAGAGTATTGCTGCAGGAGGACAGCAAGATCTGCGTCATTCGAACCGTCGTCGGCCAGACATAGTTCCCACTCCGGATACGTCTGTTCCAGCACGGATTCGATGCACCGCGTAATTATGGCAATAGGCGTCTTATAGACTGGAACGACGATGCTGATGCGCGGGCACACGGGAAAGTTGCCCGCATCGCGCCGCATCTGGCGCAGGCCTTCAACGGTTGGTTCGTTGCGAGCAATCCACAAGCTGTAACCCGGTGGCGTGGTCCAATCGATTAGGACGTTACGAATCGCTTCCTGGGTTCGCCCGCTCCGGGCGACAGCCGTAACACGAACCGTACAGGGGCCTTCCGGCAAGCCGGTGGGGTCCCAGAAAAACCGAAAGCCGGACTGCTCGGCGTCGCCGACCGCAGGATGACTGCGCGCGACATCCGGCCGCGGAATGCCGTACGACGCGGGCACCGGAGTATCGTCGTTAATTTGGATCAGAACGCGATCAATCCCAGATTCCGCCAGCGCCCAGCCGCGAATTTCGACTACATTCCGGACGGGTATGATGCCACCGTCGGTTGGATTGTCGCACACCAAGGCCTGGAAACTGTCGGAGGCGTCGCGGTGCGGCTGGACGGCAGGCTCGGCAGCGGCTTCGCGCGGCGCCCAAGCCCCACCCTGCAGTGCGGCACCGCGCCCCGTCATACGCTGCAGCGCTCCGCCGATAGTACACAGCACCTTCCAGATCCGGCTGTCGTAGATGGCCTGGATCGCGCGCCTGTTTGTGACGAGACCGACCTCCAGATCCCGCATCCGGCCATCCAGACGCACCTGAGATTCCATGCGGCTGTGGAGGCCCTCGACCCGTTCCCGAATGGCGTCCAACTGGGCGGCGGCCTCAGTGGCCACTTGATCCAACTGGGTGGTCCTGGCGGTCTGGGCGGCTATCTGGTCCAGCTGGGCGGCCATCTGGAAGACCTCGGTGGCCACTTGATCCAACTCGGTGGTTCGGGCGGTCTGGGCGGCTATCTGGTCCAACTGGGTGGCCATCTGGGCTGCTATTTGGTCCAACCGTGTAGCCTGTGCGGTCTGGGCGGCTATCTGGTCCAACCGTGTAGCCTGTGCCGTCTGCGTGACCGTCTGGTCCAACTGAGCGGCCATCTGCGCCAGTTTACTGTCGAGTTCGCTGGCACGTGCCCGGCCGGCTGCCTCCAGCAGTCGACATAGCCTGCCGAGCGGCCAATCCGCCGGCGTCTCGTCCACTGCAAGGGACGGTGGCATATCGAAAAAGCCGCTCTCCAAGTGCCGCAGCGTCGTCACCACCTCTCCCCATTTCTCCCTATAGGCCCGTGCGTCCGCCAGTTCCTGTTCGATGTTCCGAATGTGCCTATCTTTGTCAACGGTCACTCGGGTGTTCTGGGCTATATGCAAGAAAAGTTGACAGAACGCCAGCACGCCCTGTAGATCGGCCTGCTTCCCAGTGGATCCGAAAGACGCGCGTACCGCTTCCAATTCAGCTATGCTGCGGCTCTTCGAAAGCACGTAACCGGCTCGATAGTGGGGTTCAGCCCAGTCCTGCGCGGCGTATACCTGGTTAAAACGGCGATTGAGTTCCCGGACGAAGTCCGTACCGGGACTTCGCAGGCTGTGGTAGGTCAGCATCATCAGCAACCAAACGTCCGTGTTGCCTTGCGCGAAGCCGACCCAGGGGAACGAGGTGCGCGATAACAGCCGCGTCACGGAATCCCGATCGGGCAAGCCGAACTGACAATGCTCTTGCAGAGCCGGAATAGGATCTTTTAGGACGACGGTCGCATACTCGACGACAATAGCCTCCGCCCAACGATTGCTGGCGGAGTCGAACGGAAACGCCAAATATAGGCCATCCCGAGTGACCCGAAGGAGTTCCGACAAGAACGCCGGCCGGCATTCGCCGGGGATATGCTCAAGTGTGTCCAGGGAACAGACCAGATCGAACTCGCCATCGCGAAAAGGAAGCTGCACTCCACTGGCTTGCACGTAATTCTGCAGCCTTGCGCCCGGAACGATGTCAACGACAGCCACCCTTGCGTCCGGAATCAAGGAGCCGGTTAGAGATGGGAATCCGGGCCAGAATGCCGCGGTGTATCCGCCGACATCCAGGACCTTGTACCTGGATTCACCCGGCCGAAACGTCTCGCCTATCTGTTCCAGCAGGATATACCGCTCGTAAAGGTCGAACGCAATTTCCTTCAGGCGCCCGCCGGCAGTCATGGCAGATCTCGCACTCCGACGGTTTTGGGCGGCGGTGGCAGCAGGACCAGTTCTATGTAGCGGGCGACGCTCGTCGACATGTCAAGGAATATCCGGATAGCGGCAGGCCGGAGACCTGTCGCGCGGGAACCGAACGATCAAGTCTACCTCAATTCGTTCAAGGAACGTAGTGCGCAGCGTGTGCTATACTCGGGAGTTTCCAATGCGGCTCCCATCATGTGGCGTGGCGATTCTGTTTTCCTTTTATCCAGCCTGATCTCAAAGGACTTTAAGATCCGCTATCGCAATATGTCGCTGGGTGTACTCTGGTCGCTATTGAATCCTCTGGTAATGATGGGCGTACTGACGTTCGTTTTCACCAAGATACTCAAGAGCCCCAACCCGGAGTTTGCCCTGTTCGTGATGTGCGGCCTGGTGCCCTTCAATTTCTTCAGCATCGCCTGGATTTCCGGGACAACTTCACTGGTTGATAATGCCGGCCTCATCAAGCGCGTGCCGGCGCCCCGCGAAATCATTCCGTTAGCCGCCGTGCTCTCAAATTGCTTGCATCTGTTTATTCAGATCGGCCTTTTGATCGGGCTGGCGTTCCTGTTCGGAAAGTTTCCCAACCGCAACTGGGTCTGGCTGCCGTTGATCTGGTCGCTCGAAGTGGTCTTCGTGTGCGGCCTCTCGCTAATTACGTCCGCGCTCAACGTATATATCCGGGACATGCGTTACCTGGTGGAATCTGCCAACACCGTTTTGTTCTGGATGGTGCCCGTGGTTTATTCTTTTGCGATTATCCCCGCGAGCTACCGGGCCGTTTACCAACTCAACCCGGTAGCGGCCCTGGTAATGGCTATGCGCGATATTCTGATGGAGGGCGCCCGCCCGGGAGGTGTGCTGCTGCTCAAACTCACCGGGATCTCGATGTTCATGCTAGCTCTGGGCTTGGTAGTCTTTCGATCTCTGAAGCCCCGTTTCTCCGATCATCTGTGAGCGAATCATGAGCGTGATTGAATTTCACAACGTCTCCAAGAAATTTGCCCGGCACGCCGGGCAAATGCTGCTGCGCAACCATGTGACGCGGTTTCTTTCGCGGCAAAAAGAGGATCCATTCTTTGCGTTAAAGCACGTCTCCTTCTCCGTGGAGCGCGGTGAAAGCCTTGCCGTGATTGGAAGCAATGGAGCTGGCAAGAGCACGTTATTGGGCCTGGTGGCGGGCATCTCGCAGCCCGACGAAGGGGCGGTGGCGGTGAATGGGCAGTTGGCGGCTTTGCTGGAATTGGGATCGGGTTTTCATCCCGATCTCACGGGGCGGGAAAATGTCCGGTTGAACGCCGCGCTGCTGGGGTTGTCGCGCAGTCAGACGGCTAAGGCGTTCGATTGCATCGTGGAGTTCTCTGGGATCCGGGAATTCATCGATGAGCCCTTGCGGACTTACTCAACAGGTATGGTGATGCGGCTGGCGTTCTCCGTGGCCATCAACAGAGATCCCGATATTTTGCTGATCGACGAGGTCCTGGCAGTGGGCGACGCGGCGTTCCAGGCCAAATGCATCGACAAGGTACACGAATTCAGGAATGCGGGGAAAACTCTGCTGTGCGTATCGCATTCAAACATGATCCGGCAGTTGTGCGACCGCGCCATATGGCTCGACCATGGAGAATTGATCCTGAGTGGTACGGTAGACGAAGTCTTGGAAGCTTATGCGGGGCGGCAAACCGCAACTGCGTAATGTGAGGAAGGACTGGCCGCAAACACTACACAGCTACGCCGGGCAATCGCGGAACTGCGGGAATTGCTGCGCCACACGGATTCTACGCCGACGCGGCAGGAACTGCTGACGCTCGCGGGATTTTTGGAAGAGGCCCTTTCGCACATTGAAGCAGGGGAGAAGCAGGCGGTCCGGCATTACGCAGAGTTAGAGCGGCGGCTGCTCGACATTGAGAATAGCCGGTTCCTGCGCGCCCTGCAGTGGCCCGGACGTTTCCTGGGGGATTGGAAAGGACGCCTGGGTCAATTGCTGCTGCATTCTCCCTTGCATCCACTCTATCTGAAGCTGGTGAATCCGCATTTTACGGCGGATCGCTACCGGCTGTGGGTGGAAAGCGAGCTGGCGCCGGGCGAGCGGAAACGCACCAGGCAACCGCTCATCAGCCTGATCCTGCCGGTACACAATCCCCAACGGGACTGGCTGGCGGCGGCGCTTGCCTCGGTCCTCGGCCAGACTTACGGCTGCTGGCAACTCTGTGTATGCGACGACGCCTCCGAACAGGATTGGGTGGCCGACTATTTTACCGCCCTGATGTCGACCGAGCCCCGCATACGCTTCGTAAGATCTAGCGATCCCCTGGGTATTTCGGGTGCGTTGAACCGGGCAGGCGAATTAGCCAGCGGGGAATACACGGGTTTCCTGGATCAGGACGATGTGCTGGCGCCGCATGCGCTCGATTGCGTGGCGCAAGCTGTCCAGGATTCGCAACCCGATCTGTTGTATAGCGACGAGGATTACCTGGACAGCCAGGACCGCCGGGTGCAGCCGATTTTCAAGCCCGCATTCTCCCCGGATCTGCTGCGATGCGGTATGTATCTGGGTCATTTACTGGTGGTCCGCAACCGAATGCTGCAGGAATTGGGCTGGTTCCGGCCTGGGTATGACGGCAGCCAGGATTACGATCTCGCCTTGCGTCTGGCCGCGCGAACGGCTGCCATCCGGCACATTCCGCGGGTACTCTATCACTGGCGGCAGCACCCTGATTCGACCGCCCTGGATACCGCCGCCAAACCCTACACGCAAGCTGCCGGATTAAAAGCCCTTGCGGAGACCGTCTCGCGGCGCGATGCGCAGGCGTCGGTTACGGCAGGAGCTTTTCCCAATACCTATCGCGTCCGCTGGTCCGTCCCCGATGGGTTGCGCGCCAGCCTGATTATTTGTTCGCGGAACGCGAAACTCCTGAAGCGTTGCATGGAGGCGATCGACAAGCACACGGACCACACATACCGGGAGTTAGTTGTAGTGCAGCACCGCGCAGGCGACATCCCGGCAATGGATCGGCTTCTGGATACAAGCGTCTGCACGCGCGTGCCGTATACGGGGCCATTTAACTTTGCGGCTATGAATAATCTGGGCGCCAGGCAGGCTACTGGCGACGTCTTGGTCTTCATGAACGACGATGTCGAGCCGCTCGAGTCCGAATGGCTAACCACCCTGCTGGCGCACGCCAGACGGCGCGAGGTGGGGGTCGTCGGCGCGAAGCTGGTATACCCATCTGGCGCCATCCAGCACGCGGGCATGGTCATCGGCATCATGGAAGGCGCCGGTCATTTGCATCGCAACACTTTTGGCTCCCCGTATTGGAACTGGCTGCCGTTCACGCGCAACGTTAGCGCCGTGACCGGCGCGTGTTTGGGGATCCGCAAGAGCGTTTTCAGGGAGCTGGGCGGCTTCGACGAATCGTTCCCGGTAAACTATAACGACGTGGACTTGTGCCTGCGCGCGCGTCAAGCCGGCTACGAAGTGATCGTGGAACCGGCGGCTCTATTGCGCCACTATGAGTGCCGATCGCGTCAGGCGGGCGTGCGGCTGGAAGAACGCTATTTATTCGAGCAGCGCTGGGCCGCCTGTTTGGAGCGTGGCGATCCGTTTTACAGTCCCCACCTCCGGCGCACTCTGGAAGATGCCGGATTGGAATTGCAGGATCTTGCGGAGCCGGCCGCATGGAGGTAGGCGTTTGGCTGGCTAAACGCCAGACTTTCTCCGCCGCACTCTTACTCATACTGGCATTGCACCTGTGCTTCTTTCCGTTCATCTGGGGAAACAAAACTTTGCTCACCGCGTCCCGCGGTCCTATCCCCAGCATCATGCCGAATGGCGCCTGGTACGGTGACAGCCACGGACCCGCCTTTTCTCGCGGCAACGATATGGGCGCCTCGGGCTGGCTGCTGGAGGCGGACGCCGCGTCGATCCACCACCAATACTTCCGCGAAAGGCATTTGCCTCTTTGGAATCCTTATCAGTCTTACGGAGCGCCACTGGCCGCCGATATGCAGTCGCAGCCGTTCAGCCCGCTCTTCGCACTATATTCCCTGAATCCCGGGCCGCGAACGTACAATTTCTTCATCCTTTTACGCTTTCTTCTAACTGGCATTTGTGCGTATCTCTATCTGCATCTTTTCCTGCCTTTTGTACCTTCGATAGCAGGCGGGATCGCGTGCATGTTGTCAGGCTACTACATCCTGTTTTTCGACATGCCGCATTTGAGTGTGGAAATGCTTGTCCCCGCCCTGTTTCTGGCTGCGGAACGCCTGCTTCGTGAGCAAAGCACCGGTAATGTGATCCTGTCGGCCGCCGTCACCTTCCTGTGTATAGTGGGGGGCATGCCGGAAAGTGCATTTCTAGTTCTGCTATTTGCGTGTGCCTACATCCTCTTCCGGCTCGCCGCGGGTCCGCGCACGCGCGCCGCGCGCTTCACTCAACTTAAGTACTTTCTGTTCGCTCAAGGCTTAGGGTTGGCGCTGGCGGCGTTTCTTTTGATTCCATTTTTCGAGTACATGAAGCTTTCCTTCGACTCGCATCAACCGGCGAACGTGCACGGACTCCTTATGGGCCTGACGCACGACGGATTCGGACTCTCGCTGTTCACCTATATCGTACCCTTGCTTTTCGGACCTGCCTGGAAGTCCATCGGCCCCGGCCTTGGTGGATATGACAGTCTCCGCGGTTTCATGGGAGTGGTGCCGGCGTTGTTTGCAGTGGTGGCTGTGGGAGGGCTAATCTGCAAAAGCGAAAATCGCTTTCCCGACGAGCGGCGCCTCACGCTCTTCTTCTTCGCGTCTGCTCTAACTATCGCTTTGAAGCGGTACGGTGCGCCCGTAATCAATTCGATCGGGCATGTGCCGTTCTTCCAGCTTATTCTATTTGCGAAGTACGATGAACCGCTTCTGGCTTTCTCCCTTTCCGTGCTTTGTGCATATGGCATGCATGCGGTCTTGACCGGCGCGCTGACCCGCAGGCGGCTGGTCGTGTCGGTCTTGATTGTCTTAACGGTGCTCGTCGCGGCCCTGGCATTTTCGTTGTCGCCGGTCCTGGCGGCAAGAGCACAACCTCATGAATTCTATCTGAGCCTGGCCGGGGCCGGCGCAGTATTGTTCCTGGCTGCTCTGGTTCTACTTGGACCGGCTCGGCCGGCGTCCGGAGCGTGGCTGCCAGCCGCCTTGGTGATCCTATTGGCGGCCGAGATGGCCGGTAACTACATATATCCGGTTTACTATGTCACCACAAGCTCGGCCAGCGACGCCGCGAATCCATACCAAGGCGCCCCCTACGTCGATTATCTGACAGCCGGGACCGGCTCTCATGAGCGCATCTTCGGACGGGATGGAATCCTGCATCCGGACTGGGCGGGCAGTTTTCAGCTCAGTGACATTCGCGGCGTGGATGCCATGTATTACCGCAAGTACTTTGCGTTTATCCGATTCTTCCTGCGGGAAGAGATACCACCGGTCGCGTATGGGGATCTGGTCAACCGTTTCACGGGTTTACGGTGGCTATCCGTGGACAGTCCTCTCAAGCGCCGGCTGCTCCAGCTCTCGTCGGTGAAGTATCTTTTGTCGATGCAACCCTATGGCTCGGAGCCGGGGCGTGTGCAGGAAATCATCCGGCAGAATGCGGGCCGGCTCTTGCCGGGACGGGAAAACCTGATCGAAGTCAGGACATTCACAATTTCAGGAGAAACCAAGGCGGTTCTGTTTGAGCATCCACCTTATGAGCGGCTGCCGTTCAGAACCACCATCACCCCGTCCAGCCGCGAACTCTCTTTCAGCCTGGCCATGCAGCCGGCGGTTTATGACGGTTCTATGCCGCTATGCGGAGACGGAGTGGAGTTTCGGTTGGAGATCCGGGACAGCGCCGGACGAATTCGACCGCTCTACCATCGTTATATCGATCCCAAGCATAATCTGGCGGAGCGGCGCTGGATTCCGGGATCGGTCGACCTGAGCGAGTATATGGGGCAAACCGTGGAGCTGCTGTTTACGACGACAGCGGGACCCAAAGGCGATACTTGCGCGGCCTGGGCGGGTTGGGGCGACCCGCATTTCAACGCCGACGTTACTGCACAACCAGCATTTCGGCAGGTGTACGACCATGAGATCAAGATCTACGAATACCCCGACTACCTACCCCGGGCGGCTTTGTTTTCCAGCGTGGAAGTGGCGCGCGATGACGCGGCGGCGCTGGCGCGCCTGGGATCTCCGAATTTCGACATATTTCAGACGGCGGTAGTTTCGGCAACAGGTCCGGATCCCGCGGACATGGCGATGATCGGGAGACTCCATAGCTTACCCCCGGAGCGCGTGCGCGCCGCCAGAATTCTGTCGTACACTTCGCAGGAAGTGAAGATCGATGCGGCTGTGGAGCGCCCCGCCTTGTTGGTGCTGAACGACAGCGACTACCCCGGCTGGAAGGTGTACATCGATGGCCAGCGGTCGCACTGGATCACGGCTAATTATTTATTTCGTGGCGTGCTGTTGCAGCCCGGAAGGCACTTAGTGCGATTCGCATATGAACCGGCTTCTTTTGTGGCCGGGGCGGCGATCTCCGGGGCGGCGCTCATCTGCCTGGCTGGGTTCGCTGTGTGGCGCACGCAGAGGCCGGGTTCACGCGTTGCCGAAGCGGACCTTGTGTAGCAGCCAGCGCCTCTCCAGTTCGCGCCTTTCGGCCGCCAGCAATACCGATTCGCCGCCGCGCCGGTCCAGCAGGTAATCGAGGAGTTTTGAAACCGGCACAAACCAGCCGTTGCGCCGCGCCAGGCGGGTCATCGACTCGGCGAATCGCCGGTGCATGCGACCGTCCCAAAAACCCAGGCCGAAGTGCGTGTACATGATGCACGCTCCACCATCGGCCTCCAACCGGTCCAGGTTGGCTTCGCCGATCCTATCCACGAAAGGCTCTACTGTGGCGCCCTCCGCAGAAGCGTACCAATAGTTCACATACGGGCGGTCCGGATCATGGTAGGGCATATAGGGGCAGGCGCGCAGCGTGTTGGTTTCGGCGAAAGTGAAATTGCGCACGTAGCGAATATGCCGACGGCACAGGTCGCCCCAGAACTCCGCGTGTCCGGGAATGTGCCCATGGGATCGATCACGGTTCCGGCCTCCCGTTAGAGCCCTGTAGAGGAGGCGGCCCAGGCCGCTGACGCGCTGGTCTCCCCAGTAAATGTTTTCATCGCAATAGTAATGCTGCGCCAAGGTGACGGGATATCCGCCGAAATATTCCGCGAACGTCTCCAGGCCCAACTGGGTCTGTTCGCGGATGGACGTATGCAGGGTAGCATTGTGCAGGCCGATCTCAAACCCTTTTTGTTGGAGGTCTTGCACCCAGGCGCGGTAGGCTGGTTCGGCGCACGTGCCGCCGTGGTCGGAGGGCGTTCCCGAACCCCGGATGGGCCATACGCCTTTGGTGGTGCGGAACCCGAGATCGGCCAGGAGGGCATAGACTTCACGGCCGGCTTCCAGCGTTTGCGAATCCGGATCGTCGAAGATGGTGAAGGCGAAGGATTTGCCGTCGGGCCACAGCACCCTCTGCAACCCCTGTGGTTGAAACGACTTCACGGGTTGAATCATGCGCCGGCCATTCGCTCGAACTCCGTGAAATCGTTTCCAATCGCCATGGCGAGAGCGAGCAGTCTCTGCAGCGCCTCGTTCGGCGAAGAGAACGTTATCGAAATTGCCCCTGGCGATACCGAGACGCCATCCGGCAGACTGACAAATCGCTGATTGAGCACGTTTGTGGGCGCTTCCACAAGTACCTTCGGCTGAGCTAGCGCCACCTGCCGCAGCCCTTCCAAAACCTGTGCGAGCCGTTGGCGGCGCCGCCGTTCATAGTGTGCCTCGTCGCCGGCTGCCAAGCGCTTCAAATGTGCGATTAATTCGTCCCGGCCGGCCACTCCGCTAGCCCCCACTTGGCGTGTGATGCAAGGCCGCAATATCTGTTGGGCACGCCTTGGGCCTACCTGCAGGAGAGATTGCAGGGTTTCCCGATCCACCCAAGGCCAAGGAAGGCCGCCAAGTTCGGCGATGACTTGGTCTAACCGCCCATACCATGTGGGTTTATCTGGCAACGTACCAAGCTAGCACACTGACAGCGATTATGCGCATGTGCGAAAAATAAACATTTTCCACACTTCTGATAATAGAACGTTATCAGAAGTGTGATAGAATCGCGCATTGTCTGAGGCCACAGCACTCCAAACTGAATTCGATAAAGGCACCCTGGTTTCGCTCGGACGGCAGGCTCAGGAATTCGCGGCAGCGGCAAAGGCCGGGAACACCCTGCGGGCTTACCAGGCCGACTGGGGGGATTTTCGCGAATGGTGCGAGGCCCATCACTTCATGTCGCTTCCAGCATTGCCCCACACGGTCGCCCTCTACCTTACCGACCGTGCGGCGACGCTTAAGCCGTCTAGCCTTGCGCGGCGCCTTACGACCATCAACCGGGCGCATCAAGCGGCTGGCCAACCTTCGCCCGCTACCATGCAGAATGCCGTCGTGAGCGAAGTCTGGAAGGGAATCAAGCGCAAGAAAGGAACGGCCCAACGTGGGAAGAAGCCGTTTCTGACGCCGGATCTGCAGCTCATCGTCGCGGAACTGCCGCAGGACCTTCGCGGGACGCGCGATCGGGCATTGCTGCTGGCTGGATTTGCCGGAGGCTTTCGAAGGTCGGAACTGGCCGCGCTACGTGTCGAGGATCTCGAAACGACGCCGGATGGACTCATCGTGCGGCTCGGCCGATCGAAGACCGACCAGGAAGGGGAGGGAAGACCAGTGGCGTTACCGTTTGGCTCCAATCCACAGACCTGCCCGGTGCGCGCGCTCCGCGGCTGGCTGGAACAAGTGGGTATCGCGGCTGGGCCTGTGTTCCGATCCATCGATCGATTCGGGCGGGTGAGCGTCAAAGGGCTGCACGCGGATTCGGTTGGCTATCTGGTGAAGCGCGCCGCTGGACGGGCTGGTCTTGAAACCGTGGATTATGCCGGCCACAGTTTACGCGCGGGTTTGGCCACCCAGGCCGCCATGAATGGCGCCGGCGAGTTGGCCATCATGAAGCAAACCGGACACCGGTCGCTGGCCACCGTGAGGAAGTACATCCGGGAAGGCTCTCTTTTCCGCGACAACGCTGCCACGAAGCTGGGCCTTTAGACAAAATACCTGTCGATGGCCTCCCGGATGCGGTCGCTGGCGCGTCCATCGCCGTATGGATTGTGGATGCGGGCCATGCGGCCGTACTCCCGTTCATCGTCCAGCAGGCGCTCGGCTTCGGTTACGATGCGGTCAGCGTCCGTACCCACCAGTTTCACGGTGCCGGCGGCCACTGCTTCGGGCCGTTCGGTCTTCTCCCGCATCACGAGAATGGGCTTTCCGAGCGAAGGCCCTTCTTCCTGGATGCCGCCCGAATCGGTGATCAGCAGGTGCGCGCGGCGCATCAAATCCACAAAGGGAACATAATCCAGCGGTTCGACTAAGAAGACATTCCCCAGCCCGTCCAATTGCCGGTATACGGGGTCCATGACGTTCGGATTGCGATGCACCGGATAAATTATCTGAATATCGTCCCGCCTGGCAAGACGGGCCAGCGCTTCGCAAATATGTGCGAAGCCCTCGCCGAAGCTTTCCCGGCGGTGCGCGGTGACCACGATCAGTTTTTTGGACGCATCCAGTTGGGGCCATGTACCTCCGGGCAACCGCCCAGCCGCCAAGGCGTCGCGCACGTAGAGGACTGCGTCGATCCCCGAATTGCCGGTGACACAAATGCGCTGCGGGGCGACACCTTCGGCCAACAAATTGCACCTCGCCGTTTCGGTGGGTGCGAAATGCAGGGCCGCAAGGCGGCCGGTCAACACGCGGTTCATCTCTTCCGGAAATGGCTGCGCCAGATCGCCGGTGCGCAGACCAGCTTCCACATGGCCCACTGGAACATGTTGGTAGAAGGCCGCCAAAGCACCGGCTAGCGTGGTGGTGGTGTCGCCCTGCACGAGGAGCATATCGGGTTGCTCGCCTTTGATCACTGGCTCGAGGGCCGCCAGGATGCGTGCCGTGATCTGCGCAAGCGTCTGCCCGGGCTGCATCAAATCGAGGTCGTATTCCGGCGTCACATCGAAGGCGGCCAATACTTGATCCAGCATCGAGCGGTGCTGTGCGGTCACGCAGACACGTACTTGAAAGTGCGCGTCCTGCCGGAGCTTCAATAGGACCGGGCAGAGCTTGATGGCTTCGGGCCGGGTGCCGAATACGACGAGGATCTTGCGCACGATGCGAGAATTCCACGAACCAAAAGGATCTCCAGCATTACCATCAGCAGGACAACTGCCGCTGTCATAATGAAGATCAACGTGGCAGGACCGAGCGCCACTGAACTGAGGTTGGCGCGGAGGGCATGAATTCTCAATAAATATTGCGCGGCGATGTCCCTGAAGGAGCCCCGCCCTGCATACCCGGCATAGAGCGGAATCAACTTGAACACGTAGGTCACGGCAAGCACGTACCCAAACAACACGACGATGGCGATCGCCAAGATCCTTCCAACCCGCGGCCACCTCGAGGCTCCAAGCAGCAGAAGCGCCATGGTCGGCGCCACCAGGACTTGGGCGTACCACGCAGAAGGCGTAGATGACGGATTGCCCGTGCGCACATACACAACCACTGCCGCATAGGCGACGGCCAGGGCGAAGGCAGCGCAGTAAGCTACTACCACCCACTCCCGGAGGGTATGGCGGCTGAAGATCCAAAGCAAGAAGGCGGCCGCACACACCGCGATAACGAGGTTCATGGTACCGAGCGAGAAGCTATGGAACGTGTTGTTGGCGGTCCACAGAGCGGCGCGAATGCTGGTTGCCGCTACGGCGGGCCAATGCAAGGCAAAGGCCGCGCGGAATACCTGGGCTGGGCCGATGCCGGCGCGCGATTCCTGTGTACCGGTAACAACGTGGTACAGCAGGTAGTTGCGGACATACCACGGCCCCGCGCAAATCGCGATTACGGCCGCGTGGGTTACGAATCCACGCAGCCTGCCTCTAATCAAAGCGATGCCTGCCAGTACGGGAACGAGCGCCAGGAAGTAGGCCTTCGTAAGCAATCCGGCGGACAGGATCAACGACGATGACACAAGATTGGTTTGTGTTGGGAACGAAGCACTGCGGATCATAAACACCAACGTCCAAACCGCGAGCGGCACCGCCAGCCAGTCGTTCGCCACGTGCGCCAGAGTGGCCCATGTCATTTGTGACGATAAGACGCAGAACAGCACCACGTTCCGCTGCGCGTCGCCAATCGAGAGTTCAGAACATAAGGCAACCGTGGCGGTGAACAGCAGGAAGGCACCAGCCAAAGCGGCGATAATTCGCAGGATCAAGATGCGCGCCGGAAGGGAAACACCGGCCAGGAGCCGCTCGGGAACTGCTAGCAACATATACGCAAGAGGCGGATGGTGCGCCTCATAATTGCCGGCGCTCGAGAGTTGCCAGCGGTATTCCGGGGGGATTTCACGCAGGCTTCGTTGCACGGCGGACCTGCGCTCCAATGGCCAGGAGAAGTATTCAGCGTACGTGACCACTTGAGGCAAGTTCGATTTAACTGGATCGCTGGCCGGCGCGCGCAGGACGGCCTCCCAGACCTCGCGGGACAAGCGCGCGTTCCGGGCGTCGGGGAGGCCTAGACCGTTCGCCAGTTGTTGCACGTAACCAAAATGGAAGGGCTCGTCGAAGCCTTCCCAAAGCGGCAGCAGCATGCTGTAGAGGACAGCATTAAGCGCTGCATATACCAACAGGAGGTTACGTACTGTTCGCATGGGTCAGCACGGCCTGCATGATTTGCTCGAAGTGGGCGGCTACCGAAGGCCAACCGTAGTTCTCCTCGACAAGCTGGCGCGCGGCCCGGCCGATTTGCGCACGGCGCTGCGGATCGCGCAAGAGTTGCACCACCTGGTCGGCGAAATCGGCGGGATCGTCGGCCAGTATGATGTCCTCGCCATGGTTCACGGGCAGACCTTCGGCTCCCATGGTGGTCGAGATTACAGCTTTGCCCATGGCCATGGCTTCGAAGATCTTGATGCGCGTTCCACTGCCGCTGCGCAGCGGCACCACGCACACCGCCGCTTTGCCGAGATAAGGGCGGATGTCGTCTACTGCGCCGGTTACCTGCACGTTACCGGATGCCAACGCTTGAATGCGCCGCGGGGGACGGCGGCCCACCGCCCAAAAGGCGGCGTCTGGAATCTCGCGCCGTATCAGCGGAAATATCTTGTCGACAAAGTAGGCAACGCCATCCTCGTTCGGCATCCAGTCCATAGTGCCGGTGAAGACCATGGTGTCTGGCTGCTCAGAATCGGAAGACGGTTGGAAGTACTCGGTATCCACGCCGGTGGGAATCACGGAGACGCGGCTGGGGTCGACATACTGGAGAAAGAACGCGCGATCGTTTTCCGAGACGGCTAAAACGTGATCCGCCAACTCCACGTAACGGCGCTCGGCGCCGGCCAAGGCGCGCGATTCCAGCCAGCAGGCAGTTTTCATCAACGGATTGGTTGTGACCTTGTAGTGCCGCTCCCAAACCTGCGCCTCCACATTATGCGTGAACAGGATGGTGGGCGGCGGTCTTTTCCAATGCATCAGCGAACCGGGCACCAGGAAGTCGCAGACGATCACATCGAAGGTGGCGGATGCGAGCAGATCGGCGTATCGGCGGCGGACTTCGGGGTAAAGGAATTTGTCGATGGTGACGGGCCGGCCGGCGGCCATCATACCGGCAGAGCGGAGATATTCGCCGAGACTGCGGCGGGGCGGGAGCGGCAAGGGGACGGGCACGATGTTCGCGAAGAAGCCGTTGCCGTGGAGATGCTGGTCGTCCGGATGCTCAGGGTAAAAGGTGAAGAGGGTGATCTCGTGGCGGCGGGCGAGTTGTTTGAGGATCTGGAAGCTGCGAATCTTGCCGCCCATGTCGGGGGGGAGCAGGCCTCCGGCTTTAACCCAGAGTATTCTCATAGGGAGAACTCGGTGGCGCCTGCAGGGCCAGTAGCGCGGTAGATAAAACGGTCGCCGAAAATGAATTCATGCGAAGCTTGCGGCTCGTCGTAGCGGTAGGCACTGGGCGCGGTTTGCGTGAATGTCCCTGGCGCCCCCGGAACGAGCAGCACGGCGAAATCGGCGGGCAACGCAGTCTCGGTGCTGAAACGCAGGACGAAGGCGGGTTTTTTTCCGCCATAGACGGAGGACCAGTCCCAGCGCTCGACGGATCGGGACCAGTTGTGTCCGGTGGGCGGCAGGATGGCAACGTCACGCTCATCAAGGTAGTGCCAGTGGATATCGAGGCGATGGCGACCGATACCAGTGACGAGGTCCCGCACCATCCAGAATTTGTTCTTGAGACTGAACACCCAGCGATGGTGGATGACGGGATCGTAGCCGTTGTGGTGTCCGGCAAAGAAATCGAAGGTTTCGCCCATTTGCCAGCGGTCGACGGTGGTTTCGGGCATGCCGGTCCAGGCAAAGGGCCCATGCGGCCGGGCTTGATCGCGGCCGTCCACCTGCAGCGTGTTGTGGGCCGCGGTGCCGCGAAAGCGATCGCGCTCGGGGCAGACGTAGCAGAAGGTGCCGGGATCGATCATTATGGGGCGACCGGCGGTGACGAGCTGGATGCTTAAGGCATCGGCGTGGCCGTGCCCAGCGGTATGGGCGCCCTGCGGGCCGGCGTCGATGAAGAGTTGCGAGTTGGCGGAGGCCATGGCATAGATGCCGGCGGATGGGAGGGCTATGCTGCGAGGGGGCGATGGGGCGACGAGGCGAGGGGGCGACCCTACGACGCGACCGCCGTCGTCGTCTCCGAAGTTCGGCGCGCGGCCGGCTTGAGAGAGGGCTGCCAGGGCTTCGCTCATTTTCTCGATCGTGCGATCAAAAGATGGTGGAATTGGGAGCGCATTTATCGCAGCCAGGTCTCGTGCGAACCGGAAGAAATCGAGGGCATAGATGTGGTAGTAGACGGATTGCTCGAAGTGGAAGCC
>Ga0208691_1000225_pt1 | contig 19784 bp, 19 predicted proteins | sample June2015DPH_20_1_FD_184719 | JGI IMG/M metagenome (GOLD analysis project Ga0208691, IMG submission 184719) | Peatland microbial communities from SPRUCE experiment site at the Marcell Experimental Forest, Minnesota, USA - June2015DPH_20_10... | ecosystem: Environmental > Terrestrial > Soil >... | reverse complement strand
GCGAGAGCGACCGCTCGACCGCGCCTCCAGAAGAAACTGGCGAACAGCGCCGCCCACACGATGGACATCGCAAGCGAATGCGACCAATCGATGAAGTCGAGCGAGAAGCCCGGACTAACGCCTGGCGTAACGCTAACGCGTTCGATGCCCAGCATCACGAAGATGCCGAACAGAACATCCAGCAGTCCCACGCCCAGAAGCAACGCCCAAGTGGGCGCTGTTGGCCGCTTCGCTTTTATAGCGAGACCAGCCGCATAATGCCCCGCGTACACTAGCGCTTTCTCCGCACGCGATCGAGCCACGCCAGTATGGGCACGGGCAGAGTAAAGCTGATCAGACACAAAAGGCCGAACCCGAAACTGGACATTTGGCAAACCCCTCAGAGAAATCCGTCAGATTCTAAGGAAGACTTTACGCCGGTACATCCAAAAGAGAACGAGCCAATAGCCCAGCAGCACGGCCATGCCCAACAGGAATGGCTCCAGGCCGTCGCCGAAAATCTTGAAGAAGTTCTGCCCCAGGTTGATACGGAAAGAGCTGACAAAGAAGTCGTGAAAAAGATGCGCAATCAGGTACGCGGCGATGGAGTTCATGCCGATTACCACTAGCGGAAACGCCCATTTTCGATATCCCTTGACCTCGATGATCCAGCTGAATGCGGCTAACAATAGGAAACACGCGCCTCCGCTGAATAGCACCCAGCCTGGCGACCAGATGCGCTTAACGATCGGCGCGATGCCCGCGTAATGCAGCGCCAAGCCGGAGGCGAGACCAATCACACCCGCGATCAGAAACCGCTTCATTGGAATGCGCGGCGCGGTTTCTCGCAGCCAGCGGCCGGCCACTAAACCAAGAATCATGGTGCCGAGCGTGGGAATGAAGCTGAGCGTGAGATATCCGCCGTCGTTGAAAACCCACGGCTTGGGGCGCGGAAACAGATTGAGGAACCACTGATCGAACGCCACTCCCAGGTTGGAATTCTTGTTCCAGTGCGATGCGAAACCCGAGAAGTTGTGCGGCCAGTTGGAGGGCACTCCCACGGCCGCGTAATCAAATCCCTGACCGGGCGCCGGATACAACGCCCATGCCAGCCAGTAGCCGGTCACAATTACCGCGAACGCGGTCCACTGCCAACGCGGGCGGCAGAATCCTAGCAGGAACAAAATTGGATAGCCGAGCCCGATCTGCGACAGCGTGTCTTCAAAAGTGTAATTTGTTTGCGGGCTGTGCATGGACCGCAGAAAGACTCCGAGCGCCACCAGCAATAGGGAGCGCCAGATGGCATGCGCCCACATTTTGCCGAATGTGCCGCCTTTCGCCAAACGGCTTGCAATGGAATAAGGCAGGGCCACTCCTACCAGAAAGGAAAACGACGGCTGAATCAGATCGTGCAGCGAGCATCCGAACCATTCCACGTGAGTCTGGTTGAATCCGAGAATCGCCCAGAACCAGTTGCCTGGATACGCCGCAGCTACGCGCGCGAGTTCCAGAACTTCGGCCATCATGAGCAGCATCACGAAACCGCGATAAGCGTCCACGGCGATGTTGCGGGTGACGGCCTTGGTTGGAATAGCCTGCTGCGCGATGCCTGGGGATGTCAGAGTGGCTTGCATGAAATTAGTGACAGTATACTGAATCCCCGACTACTGCACCAGGCCTTGACTCGGTAGTCGGAATCCGATATAACGGATACCGAGCTATGAAGGACGATTTGGCCGCTTACCTTCCCCTTTCCCCCGCAACCCTACACATCCTGCTGGCGCTGGCCGGCGAAGATCTGCACGGCTACGGCATTATGCAGGAAGTCCTGCGCCAGTCCGAGGGCCGGTACAAATTGGGACCCGGTACGCTCTACGACAACATCCAAAGACTCACCGCGCAGGGCCTGGTGCAAGAAGTAGCGCGTCGAGCGGACAGCGCCAGAAACGACGATCCACGGCGCCGCTACTATCGCCTGACATCCTCCGGCCGGGGCGTGCTATCGGCTGAAATTTCGCGGCTTGAAACCGTGGTGCGCGATGGCAAGCTGCGCGTCCAGGCCGCTAAGCCAAGGAGGGCATGATGATCCGCTGGTTCTACGCCGGCCTTCTCCGTCTGCACCCAGCGCGCTTCCGGGAGCGCTTCCGTGAGGAGATGCTATGGATTTTCGATCAAGCCGCGGCGGATGGCCGGACCGCACCGTTGTTCGCCGATGCGATGCTATCGCTGTGGAGACAGTGGACACTGCGCCCGGAATTCCGGCATGCCGCAGCCAACCCTGCGGCTCCCGATGGCGTGCCCGTCTTCTATATCGGCGGAAGCGATACGCCGCGCACCAGCGCCTTGATCCACGGAGGAGCGCTGTCGCTAATCGTTTTCGGAGTGGTTTGTTACACGCTGAGTCATAGCAACAGCCATGTTTTCCCGCTAGTTGGATCGCACAATCATAGCTTTTCGCACTTTCTTGAAACGCACAGTGTGAGCGCGGCGCCTACGGAACTCAGCGCCAAGCTCAAGGTGAAATCTGAACCTGGAGCCTACAAGCCCTCCCCTTACTTCCGGATGATGCCGGTGTTGATGGCCCTGGACACCGATCAAGACGGCATCATTTCGGCATCTGAAATCGCCAATGCCGCAGCGGCGCTTCTCAAACTTGATAAGAACGGCGATAACAAGCTCAGCGCGGAAGAGTGTGGTCTTGGGATTCCGCATCCGGCCGGGGCAGCCCTTGTATTCATGCGGCTGCATCCCGTGCTGGCTGCGCTAGACGCGAATCACGACGGCGAAATCTCGGCAAGTGAGATTCTGAATGCCCCGGCGGCGTTGCTGACGCTGGATAGGAATCGGGATGGGCAACTGACGGAGGATGAGCTTCGGCCTGCGCCAGCGGTTTCATCTCGCTCCCTTCCGGTCGCGGCTCGGTCGAGGCGTGGCCGGTAGCAGGTAGATGCGTTCATCGATCGGCACTTAGCTGGTGGCCAACGCGCCGAGCGGATCCGCGAACTCGAGATGCGGATAGGCCGTGACTGGCCGGACGCTACAATAGAAGTAAGAATCCCACACTGACATGAAGTTTAGACTCCTCTTTCTCTCCCTTTGCCCATTGTTCCTTAGCGCCCAGTCCCTTAAGGATTTTGAGAAGCGCATCACTGAATTCACGCTCCCGAACGGATTGCACTTCATCATATTCGAACGGCATGAGGCGCCGGTGGTCTCGTTCCACTCTTACGTCAATGCCGGGTCGGTGGACGATCCGAGCGGCGAAACCGGGATCGCGCATATGTTCGAGCACATGGCTTTCAAGGGAACCGAAACCATCGGCACCAAGAATTGGCCGGCTGAGAAGCTAGCGCTGGATGAAGTGGAGCACGTCTACGACCGCTATGACGGCGAGCGCAACAAGGGCGAGAAAGCCGATGCTGCGAAGCTCGCGGCCTTCAAGAAGGACCTGAATGCCGCCATTGAGAAAGCCAACAGCTACGTGATTCCGAATGCCTATACACAGATCATTGAAGAAAACGGCGGGGTCGGGTTGAACGCCGGCACGGCCGAGGACTCCACCGACTACTTTTACAACTTTCCCCGCAATCGTCTGGAGCTTTGGTTCTTGCTGGAATCCCAACGCTTTTATGATCCGGTCTTCCGCGAGTTTTATAAGGAGCGCGACGTAGTGCGCGAAGAGCGGCGGATGCGCGTTGAATCCAGCCCGCAGGGAATGCTGGTGGAAAGCCTTCTGGCTGGATCGTTCGAAGCGCACCCTTATCACAACATGCCCGGCGGATGGGCCAGCGACATCGAGAATTTCCGCGAGACGGAAGCCGTCGCGTTCTACAAGAAATACTATGTGCCTGCCAATATCACCATCGGTATCGCTGGGGACGTGGATCCGAAAGAATGCCGGAGAATGGCCGAGAAATATTTTTCGATCCTGCCTTCTGGTCCGCTGCCGAGCGGTCCGCGAACAGTGGAACCTCCGCAGAAGGGCGAGCGGCGCATTGCGGTGGAATCACCCGCACAGCCTTTCATGGCCATCTCCTATAAACGGCCCGATCAGATCAGCCAAGACGATCCGGTGTTCGATGTTCTCAACGAGATCTTGTCCGGAGAGCGCACTGGATTGCTCTACAAGGAATTGGTTCGCGACCAGAAAATCGCGCTGGCGGCGGGCACCCAGGCGTCTTTTCCTGGCGGCAAATACCCCAACTTGTTCCTGTTCTTTTTGGTCCCGAACATGGGCCACACGGTGGAAGAGAACGAAAAGGCCTGTTACAAGATCATCGAGCATGTAAAGGCTGAGAAAGTGGATGAAGGCACGCTGAATCGCATCAAGACCAAGGTGCGTGCGGACCTGATTCACAGGCTGGACAGCAATTCAGGGATGGCCGCGGCTCTCACGTCCTACTACGTCGCCTATGGCGACTGGCGCAAGATGTTCACCGGTATTGATGAGATCGCCAAGGTCACTGCCGATGATGTGCAGCGGGTGGCGAAACAATATTTGATTTCGGATGCGCGCACGGTTACATGGATTGTACCCCCGATTGTTCCGCCTGCCGCCACGAAGGAGGCGAAATGAGGTCGCTCATCCTGCTCCCGCTTCTTTTTGCATCACTCGCGACAGCCCAGACCGAAGTCCATCGCGGACCGATCAATCTGCCGTCTTACAAAGAGCTGAAGTATCCGCCGCTGCCGCCGCTCCAGGTGCCCAAACCGGTGGAGTTCACGCTCTCGAACGGCATCAAGGTTTTCCTGCTGGAAGATCACGAGTTGCCGCTGGTCTCTGGCGGTGCGCTGATCCGTACGGGCAATCTTTTCGATCCCGCCGATAAACACGGAGTCGCGCAGCTCACCGGCGAAGTTCTACGCTCGGGTGGGATCAAGGCCAAGACGGGAGATCAGATCGATGAAGATCTGGAGAACGTGGCCGCGTCGGTGGAAAGCCAGATCGGAGAGGGGAGCGGATCACTGTCCTTCAATTGTCTGAAGGAAAACACGGATCAGGTGCTAGAAGTTTTCAAGGATTTTCTTACCAACGCTGAATTCCGGGAAGACAAAGTAGATCTGGCGAAAACTCAACTAGGCAGCGAGATTTCGCGCCGCAACGACGACGCCGGCGGTATTGCGGAGCGCGAGTTTGCCAACATTCTTTATGGCCGCAACACGCCTTATGGATGGCAGATTGAATACGCCGACGTGGATCGAATCCATCGCCAGGATTTGGTGGATTTCTATCATCGCTACTACTTCCCGGCCAATATCGTGCTTGAAGTGTACGGCGATTTTTCGGCTAGCGATATGCAAGCCAAGCTGGAGCAATTGCTGGGCGGCTGGAAATACGCGCAGGCACCCGTTCCCGCATTTCCAAAAGTTGAAGCCAAGCCCGAGCCCGGCGTATTTGTCGCTGTCAAGAGCGACGTCACCCAAACTTTCTTCGAAGTCGGACATCTGGGAGGCGAGTATCGCGATAAGGATTACCCGGCGTTGGAAGTGGCCGCGCAGATACTGGGCGGCGGATTTTCCAGCCGCCTGTTGCGCCGCATTCGCACTGAGCTGGGTTGGGCCTATAACATCGGAGCTTCGTGGGACGCGAATTATGACCATCCCGGCGTTTTCCGAATTTCCGGAAGCACGCAGTCCGTGCATACTGTCGATACTTTGAAGACTGTGCGCGAAGAGCTGGAAAAGTTCCGCTCCGCCGAAGTCACCGATGAAGAGTTGAAGACCGCCAAGGACACGGTGCTCAACGGCTTCGTGTTTCACTTCGATCGTCCCAGCAAGACTTTGAACCGGCTGGTGCTGTATGAATACTTCGGGTATCCACGCGACTTCCTGTTCCAGTATCAGAAAGCCATAACGGCGGTCACCAAGGCGGATATTCTGCGCGTGGCACAGAAGTATTTCAAGGTGTCGGACTTCACCTATGTTGCGGCCGGCAATCCGAAAGACTTTGGAACTCCGCTCAGCGCACTCGGCCGGCCAGTTCAAGACATCGATCTGACGATTCCAGAGCCCAAGCAGGACGCCGCGAAGACGGATCCAGCCAGCCTTGAAAAAGGCAAACAGCTGTTGCAGCACGTGCAGCAGGCGCTGGGGGGCGCTGACAAACTTGCGGCCGTAAAGGATCTCGTATACCACGGTGAGGCGGGAATCGAGACCCCAGGCGCGACCATGAAGGTGAAGCAAACCAACTCCTACCTAGCTCCTTCTTCAATGCGGCAGGATCTCGAGCTGCCGTTTGCAAAACAATCCGTCTACTCAGATGGCAGCACCGGGTGGTTGTCGACGCCACAAGGGATGATGGGCATGACGCCGGCGGTGCTGAAGCAGGTGCAGGGCGAAGTGTTTCGCCAAATCCCGCCTTTGGTGATGAGCGATCGCGCTGCGGATCGAACGGTTAACTACCCGGGCGACGGAGCCATCGAAATCTCGGTGAAAGATGGCGAGAGCGTTCGGTTGGAGGTGGATGAGAAAACTGGTCTTCCGTCGAAAATCATCTATCAGGGCAGCCAAGGGCCGGTGGAACAAACTTATTCCGACTGGCGCGAGGTGAACGGCATCCGCTTGCCTTTCGCTTGGACTATTATGCAAGGCGGGAAGAAATTCGCTAGCGTGACGGTTGCGGATTACAAGGTCAACTCGGGTTTGACGAAAGAAGAGATTAGCAAGAAGCCATGAAGTTATTGATCAAGTCATGTGTTCGCAGGAGTGCGAACACGGCACGCGTTGGCGCGTGCGCTACGTTGTGCCTGTTTCTACACGCGGAAAGCCTCCAGGAGCGCGGCAAGCGCGTGGTTAACGAATGCCTGGACGCGATGGGTGGCGAGCGCTTTATGAGCATGCAGAATCGCGTGGTGGCCGGCCGGGCTTATTCTTTCTATCGCGAGAAGCTCAGCGGGTTAAGTATCGCTAAGATCTACACGCGTTTTGAATCAGGCGTTAGCGATACTGCGCATGAGTTGGCGGTGCGAGAGCGTCAGAATTTCGGCAAGAAGGAAGACTACGGCACACTTTTCCAGGAAAAGGCCGCATACAATATTTCCTTCCGCGGTGCGCAGCCGCTTCCGGACGACCGCTTCGAGCGCTACAAAGATAGCACGCGCAGCGATATTTTCTATATCCTTCGTGTTCGAATGCACGAGCCGCTGATCTTCGAATCTCGCGGCGCGGATGTCCTGGATAACGCTCCGGTGGAGATCGTCGACATCACCGACGCCGACAATCACACAACTACGGTTTATTTTCACCGGACCACCAAGCTGCCCGTACGCGAGGTGTTCTACCGGCGCAACGCGGTGACCAAGGACAAGGACGAAGAGATCACGCTATTTTCGAAGTATCGCGAGGTGGACGGCATTCAGTGGCCATTCGCGATTGAGCGCCAGCGGAACGGCGAAAAGACCTTCGAAATATTTGCGGACTCTGTGAAGATCAACGATCCGAAAGTGCCGGGCAACCTGTTCGAACTGCCGTCCGATATCAAACTGCTGAAACCGGAGTAGGAGTTTTCTGTTCCACCTTGCGTGTTTCCAGCGCCAGCGGCAGCTCGATGGATACCAGCAATCCGGGATTCGCGTTGCGCGCGGTGAGTTTCCCCTTGTGCAATTCCACTGACCGGCGGGCGATGGCAAGTCCCAACCCAAGGCCGCCGCTCACTCGATTGCGGTCCGAATCCACGCGATAGAACGGATCAAAAATCCGCGGCAGGGCTTCGGCAGGCACTCCGGGGCCGTAATCCCTGACACAAATCTCCGCCATGTCGCCTGACTTCTTAAGTTCGATATCAATAGGCGAGCCGGCAGGCGCATAGCGGATGGCGTTGCGGATGACGTTTTCGACGGCGCGGCGGATTAGTTCTTCATCGCCCGGCAACGTTACCGCGATGGGCGCCTTCAGCAGCAAAGTGCAATCCTTGGATTTGGCTTCGAGCAAAGAGTCGTACACTATATCGGCCAGCAATTCGTCCAACGGAACGCTCTCGGACTTTTGCATGGAGGGATCGCCCTCGACGCGCGTCACCTGCAGAAGTTCGGCCACCAATTCATTCAAACGGTCGGCTTCCTTTTGAATCCGGTCCAGCATATCGTCCCGATCTTCGCCCGATCGTGCCAGTTCCACCGCCACGCCGAGGCGCGCCAGAGGACTTCGTAGCTCGTGCGAAATATCCAGCAGCAGGCGCCGCTCGGCGGCCAAGAGCGTTTGTATGCGGTCCGCCATATGGTTGAAGCTGGTGGCGAGCTGGCCGAGTTCGTCCTTGCGCTTGATTGCGGCGCGCGCGGCCAAATCACCCTGGCCGAAACGCTCCAGCACGGAGCGGAGCCGCGTAACTGGCCACGTCAGATGATAAGCAAATCCGTAGCAGAGCAACGCCACCAGGCCGATAATCCACAGATGCTGAGGCTGGAGAAAGAAGAAGGTCAGGTTGCGGCGCTGATCGATTAGAAACAACCAGTACTGCTTGCTTAGGTCTTCGCGCGCAATGATGGGCCGGCGAGTGGTGAAGGGGAAGGGCAGCCGCCATCGGCTTCGTGTGGGCCGGCGCAGCAGTTCGGGCCGCGCTTGGCCTGTGAGCAGATCGGTGCCTTGCGCATCGGTGAAAACCACCTGTACTTGCGCGATTCGTTGAATCTTCGCGATGACGGCGCTCAATCCCTCGCGGCCTCCGGTTTCGTAAGCGTGCCGGGCTTCCTCCACCTGCAGATTCAGAAGCGTTCCAAATGGCCCGCGAGGCTCGGAGGCGCTGAAGGTCAACGCAGTAGTGATGATGATGCCGGTCATCGCGATTGCGGTTGTCGCCAGGAACCACAGCAGCGTTTTTGCAAAAAGCGATCTCATCCGGCTACCGCATCCTCCGGGCTTTGGCAGAACTGGTAGCCCACGCCTCGAATGGTCTTGATGACGGGACGGCTGCTTTCCAGTTTCCGCCGCAGATGACTGACATGCATGTCGATGGAGCGGTCGAAAGGCGTGGATTTTCGATTGTAGAGACTTTCCATCAGACCATCGCGCGAGACCACGCGGCCGGCGTTGCGCATGAGCTGTTCCAGGATATCGAATTCGAGAGTAGTAACCTCAACCGCTTTGCCGTCACAAATCACTTCGCGCGTGCCTGGGTCCAGCAGCACGCCGTTCACTTCCACGCGGCCGCGGTTGGATTTGTTTTCGGTTCTGCGCAGGATGGCCTTGACGCGCGCACCGAGCTCGCGCGGGTTGAAGGGCTTGGGTAAATAATCGTCCGCTCCGAGCTCCAGTCCGACGATCCGATCGACGTCCTGACCGCGAGCGGTCAACATAAGGACCGGAACCCGGCTTGAGAGGCGCAGCCGCTTGAGGATTTCGAATCCGTCCAGGCCCGGCAGCATGACATCCAGGATAATCAGGTCGTACCCGCCTTGCTGCGCCAGATCGAGCGCGGCATGGCCTTCGTGGACGCATTGGACGCCGTAGCCCTCGCGCTCCAGAAACTCCTTGAGGAGCGAGCAGAGCTCTACGTCGTCGTCGACGATCAGAAGGCGCATTCACTTTATAGTAGCGAATTCGGGAAAACCGAATTCAGGAATTCAAGAAGCCGGGGAAGACAATCCGACTTTCCGACCTTCGTCTACTTTGTTGCTTGCTTTCCCGCGCATGTCAAGATAGAGTTGTACTATATAAGGTGCATGGCGGAGGACGCACAGCAGAGCAAGATTCCGCTGATTTTCTATCGCCAGCGCGCGGGGCACGAGCCTGTGCGAGAGTGGCTGAAGGGACTGCCGGAAGCGGACCGCCAAGCCATAGGCAAGGATCTCTTGCGGGCGCAATGGCGGTGGCCGATCGGGATGCCGTTGTGTCGTCCGCTGGGAAATGGGCTTTGGGAGATCCGGACAGATCTGCCGACAAAACGGACGGCGCGCGTGCTGTTGTGCCTTTACCGCGAACAGCTGGTCGCACTGCACGGGTTTGTCAAGAAATCGCGCACGACCCCGGTTGATGAATTAGCATTGGCGCGAAAACGTCAGAAGGAGTTAGAGCGATGAGCAAGAAACAAATGGGTTCGAGCATTGATGATTTTCTCAAGAAGGAGGGCATCTTCGAAGAAGCACAAGCACAGGCGATCAAGGAGGTTGTGGCGTGGCAACTGGCCGAGGCAATGAAGAAACGGAAGATCTCGAAGAGCAAGATGGCTACGCTGCTCAAGACGAGCCGCACTCAAGTTGACCGGCTTCTTGATCCGAAAAACGACATTACGCTGTCAAGTTTGCAGCGGGCGGCAGCGATGGTGGGCCGCCGCGTCTCCATTGAATTGGTTTAGGGCACCGGCTTTCGTCTACCACTTCACCGGCGCGCCGATTTCCAGCGGCCAGATTTTTGTCTGCGGGAAATCCTTCAGCAATTTCGACAGTTCATCGGGGCGGCCGGTGAGCGCCGGGAAGGTTCCGAAGTGCATCGGGATTACTTTCTTCGCCTTCAGCAGGCGGCAGGCTAGTGCGGCCTCGCGCGGGCCCATGGTGTAGAAATCGCCGATCGGCAGGAAGGCCAGGTCCGGCTGATACAGCTTCTCGATCAACTGCATGTCGGAAAATACGTTGGTGTCTCCGGAAAAATAGATCTTGCGGCCGTCCGCAAGATGCAACACGTAGCCCGCAGCTTCGCCGCCATAAATGATCTGATCGCCATCCTGGATGCCGCAGCTGTGCACGGCGTGCGTCATGGTGACTTTGAGCGGGCCTACTTCTTGCGTGCCGCCCTTGTTCATTCCGCTGCAGTTCTCCACGCCTTTCGAAGTCAGCCACAAGCACGTTTCGAATATGGCGACCACTTTCGGCTTGAATTTCTTGGCCAAAGGAACGGCGTCATGGATGTGATCGAAATGGCCGTGCGTGACAAGAATCGCATCGATGCGATCGAACTTGTGGGTCTTCGGATACATCGGATTCCCATCCACCCAGGGATCCATTACGATGACTTCGCCGGAATCCAGCCGAAACTGAAAAGTTCCATGACCAAGCCAGGTGATCTCAACCATTTTCACAAACCTTTCTGCGGCGGGCGAGTTGCCGGAAGTTGTATGCCGTCTCCGAACTTGGCGACGCCGGGGATGGACACCGGCAGGCGCCCGGTGATCGGTATTTCGCCGAACAGCGCCTTCGCAAGCGCGGCCTCGGATGTGGCAGTGGGGCTGAAAGTGGTCACGTAAGCGGCCGCATTCGGGAAGCTGCGCGCCAGATACGGATTACCGAGCGCCACCAGCGTCACGGGAATCTTGCCGGCGATCAGGCCGTTTAGGAAATCGGGATAGAGGCCGGCTAGCGCGACGTTTCCGCGATAGGCGCTCACGCTGACGAAAGCAGCAACGATAATCTGATCGCAGCCTGACGTTTTCTGGGCGACCTGATCCAAGTCGGCCTGGCTCATGCCCGTATCGAGCGAGGTAGTGGTCATGCTCGGCGCCCGCTTCTTGACCTCTTCGATCAATCGCTGTCCTTGCTGGCCATGCCGGTTTTCGCTAAGAGAAATCAGGCAGGCGCTTTCGGCGTGGCGTAATGGGAGCTGATCTTTGTGATCGGACACCAGCGTGACGGCGTGATCGGCCACTTGTTGCGCGCGCTCTTCGTCTTCCGGAGAATCCACTTGATCCGCGATGGCATCCAGATCCACGGCGCGCTTGCGGGTCAAGCCGAGCATTACTTTCGCCGCTAGCACTTTGGCGACGCTTTGGTCCAGGCGCTGCCGAGTGATTCTGCCGCTCTGGACGGCCGCGACGATGCCGTTGATGGCATCCTCGGCGCGCTTCGGCATCAGCAAAACATCGTTGCCGGCTTCGAGCGCGCGAACGGAAGCTTCACCGGTACCGAACATGGCGGCCAGTCCCTGCATGTCCATCGCATCTGTGACGGTGATCCCACGAAAGCCCAATTTCTCCCGCAGGACGCCGGTGAGGATTTTGGAGGACACGGTGGCGGGTTCATCCTCAGGCTCTAGCGCCGGAACGGCGATGTGCGCGGTCATGATGGCGTCCACGCCGGCGGCGATGGCGGCGCGGAACGGCTCCAGTTCCACGGTCTCGATCCGTTGACGGTCGGCATCTATGCGCGCCAAGCCGAGATGGCTATCCTGCGCGGTGTCGCCGTGGCCGGGAAAATGTTTGGCCGTCACCAGAACCGGGCTGAGCTTTTCCGAATGCGCGCCCATCACGTAGGCACGAACGAACTTCGAAACCTGGACCGGATCCTCGCCGTAGGAACGGATATTGATGATGGGGTTGTCGGGATTGTTGTTCACGTCCGCGACGGGCGCGAAGATCCAGTTGACGCCCAACGCGCGGGCGTCGCGTGCAGTCCCAGCCGCTTCCGCGAAGACGCCGTCCAGATCCTGGGCGGCAGCAAATGCCATGTTGTAGGGCCAGGAGGTGGTTGCGTTGACGCGCATGGAGGCGCCACGTTCGAAATCCGCGCATACCAGCAGCGGAAGTTTGGAAATCTTCTGCATCCGGTTCAGCAGGGCGGCCATCGCGTAGGGCTCGGCGTTGCGGATCCCGCTATTCATAGAATGGCCGGTGACAATGACGCCGCCCACATGCAGATCTCGCACGTAATGCTCATATCGTTTCGAAGTGGCGGAGCGGCGATGGGCCGGCTCGCCGTAGATTGGCATGACGAGAAGCTGGGCGACCTTGTCGCGCAGGGTCATGGTACGCAACCAGGTGCGGACGGTGAAGTTCGTGGGGCCGGTCTTCTTACTAGTACCCTTGGGACTTGCGGCGGCGTTCGCGAGCCAAGCGAACAGAGTCAGAGCGCAGGCTGCGCGGAAAAGAAAACGCATTCATTTCTACTGTAACTGGTCGCTCAAGGGAATGGTGTTCGCAGGAGTGCGAACACGGCACGCGTGGGCGCGTGCGCTACGACCGTGAACGCCGCGCTACTTTCTCGACTCTCGGGAGCTGAGAGGCTGGTGGCTTCCTGGCTGGTTGTTGGCGCTTCCGCAACAGGCGATTCACGGATCGGACCATATGGCTGACCTCGTGCGAACTTTTCTGAATCACCACGTCGGCACCAGTGTTAGCTTCGTTGAGTCCCAGAGTGTCGGTGAATCCCGAGATCAGAATGATGCTGACAGCCGGACTTTGCTTGCGCAAGCGCGTGATGAACTCCACACCATTCATCTTCGGCATCTTGTAATCGGTGACTACGACATCGAACCGTTGTTTGCCGCACAGTTCGAGAGCGTCTTGCGGAGCGGCGCAGGTCGTGACCTTGTGACCCAGCTCCTCAAGGACGCTACCGCGAGCCGAGAGTCCGAGGCTGTTGTCGTCGAGCAGAAGAATGCGTCCGCTGAGGCTGGAAGAAGAAGATGAGTTCGGCATCGAGAAGAACAAAGCGAAAATATCATTCTGTAACACGACTGTCAATCGATTTTCTACGAGCTTGGAAAAAAGCGAGATCGAGTGCTTGACTACGAGGGTTGAGCTGTGCCGCCGCTTCGCTTATTCAACTTCACGAGGCGCGTTGTAACCGCCCTTGGCGATCACCGAATACTTGATCGGCTTGTGTTTCTCGTCGGTGATCTTCAAGGCGTCCCCGTTCTGCGGGTTCACCAAGTCCACCTTGATCTTCCGGAATTTTCCGTCCTTGGCCTGGTTGGAGGGATGGTAAGCGATGGAATACTGGTTGCGAAGCGCCTGCGAGATGTTTTGAAAGATACCAGGATATTCACCATAAAAGCGGGGGAAGAACGCCTTGCCGCCGGTTTCCCGCGCGAACGTGTTCATCTCGTTATCGGCCTGTAGGAAGTCCATGCGCTGATTGGGTCCCATGTACTGGTCGGCCATGATGCGGAACGCCTGCAGGATGCTGATAGCGTAGATGGGGACGCCGCCTTCCTGAATGGCTTTGCGTGCCTTGTCGAATGTCAGCTTGCTGAAAGTGTCACGGCCGGTTGCAATCAGCAGGATGGCTTTGCGTCCCTCAATGTTGCCCATGCGCTGCACGGTGTCCACCACGGCATCGAACATGTTGGATTCCGAAAATCCTGGAATGCGCATGCGCTGCAGGGCCTCTTGTGTCTTCATGCGGTCCGTACTGAAATCAGAAAGAATCTCGGGGCGCATGTCGAAGGCCACAATCGCGACGTAATCTTCCGGCTTGAGGGTTTGGACGAATCCGTAGGACGCCGTCAGGGTTTCACGCCAGCCTTGGCTCCAATACCGCTGAAACAGATTGTTGAACTCGATCACCATGGCGATGGTCATGGGTGCATCGGCGTTGGTGCTGAAGGTGCTGATCTGCTGCGGGACATTGTCTTCCAGGACGCGAAAGTTTTCTTTCGGGATGTTGGGAATGAAGTTGCCCTTGTTGTCGAGCACAGACACCTCCACCTGCACGGCAGTGACATCACTATGGAAGGTGGGAAGGCTGGTAGGGGTCTCTTTGTCCTTCTTGTACTGGGACGGGATGGGTGGCTGGTCCGTGTCCGTGGTAGTGTCTGCGGCGGGGACGGTTTTCTTGGGTTTGGCCACGGTCTCGGACGGTTGGGATTGGGGACCCTGCTGGGCGGTGGCGACCGGGAGGCGAATTCCAGTCAGCAACAACGCCAGCGTTAACATCACGGCGGCTTTCAAGTATTTCATAAGACCCTGAGGGAACTATATCAACAATACGGACGTTTTAGTGGCGGCAGGAGTTTCCCGCGCGCCTATGCATTATTTTAACCCTTGAGAAGGGCAGGGGTTGCTAGGGGAGCTAATGGATGGTTGGACCGCTTCCGGGGCCCTGCTTGCGCAAGTACACCTGGAACTTCTTCCGCGCGCGCCGCAGCTTGTAATCGCGATACTGGCGCCGGATGGGTCCGGCCAGGTCGAACTGGATGCTGGGCGTTTTAAGGTAGAAATAGCCGAACAGGAGACCGCCAAGATGTGCAAAGGCGCTCACGCCAGTATTCGCCTGGAAGGAACTGAGGAACGCGATGGCGCCGACGATCAGCACAAACCACTTCATTTGCATGGGGAAGATGAAGCCAAAGAGGATGGGCCGGTCTGGAAATAGAATCGCACAGGCCATCAGGATGCCGAAAATGGCTCCCGAGCTGCCAATCGTGCGCACGGCCGGATTGCCCCAGGGCAGCAGGTAGTTCAACAGCACTACGCAGATCCCCGCGCCAATTCCACAGAAGAAATAGAACTGCAGAAAACGCCGGGTGCCCCAGGTCTGCTCCAGATCCGCGCCGAACATCCAGAGCGCCAGCATGTTCCAAATGATATGTCCGAAGCCCGCGTGCAGGAACATGTACGTGGCCAGCTGCCAAATGAAAAAGTATTTGACGACGAACTCCGGCGTGAGCGCGAGAAAGCGGAGTGGACCATCGACCTGAACGAGTTGAGCGAAAAATCCGGTCAAAAAGACAGCGACATTGCTGATTAATAGCCATTTCACGCCCTTGGGGAAACCAGGAACGTAAAACACGCCCGTCGCTCGGGTTCTACTGCGGATAGACATTCGGAGACCGCCCGCCTAGATCCAGAATATCAAAACGCAGTTGAGTTATCGATGGATTTCTTGGCGGGCGCTTCCACCGGCAGGAGTTTGGCTCCAAGCGCGTCAGCACCGAACTTGAGCCCGATGGCGAGCGCGACCCAAACCAACCAATGGGAGAAAAATCCGGCAGTGATAGGGAAGGTCTCCGTCCAGCCCAGATCGGCAGTGAGGCGCCACAAACCCATCACAAATGCGATTACAGCGGAGGGGGTTACCAGGGCGACGAGAACATCCGCTGCCTGCGCGGAACTGGCCACGCTTCGTCTCACCAGGGACTGCAACCTTGTGTCCGAAAGTACAGACACGGGCCGGACCGATACTGGCTGCAACACCTCTTCCATTCTTGTCGCTGACATTTCCTCACCACCTATCTCACTAGATGCACGAAGGCGGCCAAAGTTTCCGAAATGAGCGCAGATTGGTACTGTTGGCGATGCTAGAACTTAACGGGCGTCCCAGCGGCAAGCGTTCGAGAACGATGCGGTCGCTTGAGGGCACACGGTGTGGCGTGCTGCCACATATTGATAGCGCGCTTAGTAGCGCGAATTGACGAGCGCACGCGGAGATTCTTCCTTTTCTTCCGATTCCTGGATGGCGGATTCCGGGTTTCCATAGCGGTTCAGTACTACCGCACAAAGTTGCAGTACTGCCGCGCCGCTCACCCATACCTGCCAGTGGGAAAACAGGCCTTCCGTAATGGGGAACAGGCTTGTAACTTTGAGATCGGCCGACAATCGCCAGAACGCCAACACGCATGCCATGACGGCTGCTGGAGTGAGCAGCGAGGCCAGCGCCAGCGCGACGTGTTGGTTCTTGCGCCCCTTCTGGCGGACCTTAGTTCCTCGGCTGAGTCGTATGCGAACCCGCATTAATGTAGAATCTCTAGTTTACCAGCTTCACTCACTTCAACTATCGACACAAAGGATCAATCTCGTTATGAAAAAGCTAAAGACGGCTATCATCGGCACTGGTTTCATGGGAAAGGTGCATGCGGAGAACGTGCGGCGCTTGGGCAATGTGGAAATCGTGGCAGTGGCCGACTACGCCGATGAGCCGGCGCGGAAGTTCGCAGAAGCCATTGGAGTGGAGCATAGCACCGGCGATTATCAAACTTTGCTCAAGGATCCCGCCATCGATGCCGTCCATGTTTTGACTCCCAACGCGCTGCATTATCCGATGTGCAAAGCGGCTCTCAACGCCGGCAAGCACGTCTTGTGTGAGAAACCATTCACTGTAACATCTGCTGAAGCGCGCGAGCTGGTGGAGCTTGCGGCTCGCACGAAACTTGCGAATGCCATCAACCACAATTTGCGATATTACCCGGTGGTGCAGCAGATCCGGCGAATGATTGAGGCCGGCGACCTGGGTGACATCCTGATCGTGCAGGGAACCTACTCACAGGACTGGTTGCTCTATGACACCGATTGGAACTGGCGCGTGGATTCCAAAGCTAACGGCGCGCTGCGTGCCATGGGCGACATCGGCTCGCACTGGATGGACATGATCCAACACTTGACCGGACTCAAGATCACTGCGCTGTGCGCGGACCTGGCCACATTCCATAAAACGCGCAAGATGCCCAAGGGTCCGATTGAAACTTTCGCCGGCAAGAAGCTGCAGCCGGAAGATTACCAGCCGGTCGCAATCGACACAGAGGATTTCGGCGCGGTGCTGCTGCATCTGGGCGATCGCGCACGCGGCGCATTCACGGTGAGTCAGATGTCGGCCGGGCGAAAGAACATGTTCACGTTCGACATCTACGGGACCAAGGCCGGCGTTTCGTGGAACCAGGAACGGCCGGACGAATTGTGGATCGGCCAACGCAACACGCCGAACGGCATAATCATCAAGGACCCGTCTTTGCTCTATCCGAAAGCGGCGGCTTACGCGGATCTTCCCGGCGGACACAGCGAGGGCTACGACGACGTTCACAAGCAGGTGTACAAGCACTTCTACGCAAGGGTTGCCGACCCATCGGCGCCGTTGGACTATCCGACATTCGAAGATGGTCTGCTCGGCATGCAGTTGCTGGAGAAAGTGCTGGAGAGCTCGAAGAAGAACGGCTGGGTTACGGTTTAGTCGTTGAAGAGGCCGATGAGGGCGCTCTGACGCTGGCCTGAGCCCGGAGGAGCGCCTTCGCATTTTGATCGAACTCAGGGATCGTCGCCACCCGGATGCCGCTGAGCAAGGACTTGCGCGAGTTTCTCGCGTTGTAAAGCTTCAAGAAAGCTGAACTCGTTTTCTGAGTCACTTGAGCGCTGGGTTGGCAGACGAAAGCGTCTGCCCCACGGCGCCGGCGAACCTATTTCCTCGCGGATTCCCAGACTCAGCTCGGGGAGTCGGAGACTGATTCCAAACCTGCGCTCGTAGCCAAGCGTCTATAGTAAATAACGTATGTCAACGAACAGGAGCAGTCTGTGAATCGCCGTGAGCTTTTGCGTACCTCGCTCTTCGGGGCCGTCGGCGCGACCGCCGCGGCGCGCGAGTTTCCCGCGAACTATGACGAGTCCAAGGAACTCGCACGTCCCGCTTGGAAGCCTGCTTTCTTTAGCGATCATCAAAGCCAGACCGTGGTTCTTCTCAGCGACCTCATCATTCCGGAAACCGATACGCCGGGGGCGAAGACGGCGCTGGTGAATCGATTTCTGGATCTGCTGCTCGAGGCCGAGACCCATGATACGCAGCAATCGTTTCTCAATAGCTTGGCGTATCTCGACGGGGAGGCGCGCAGCCGTTACGGAAACGCGTTGATTTATCTTCCTCCCGAAACGCAGGTGGAGCTACTGAAGTTTTTCGCGTATCCGAATTCGCTCGACACCTGGGGGGAAGGGCAGACAGGCGACCAGGCTGGGCACAATCACTTTCAGAACCTAAAGGATTGGATCGCGCGCGTCTTCTATAGCTCGGAAGCTGGAATGAAGGCGCTGGGATGGAATGGAGAGCCGCCGCATGGCGCCTTAACGGGCTGCGAGCCGAATCAGAAAAAGGCGCCGAGCCGGGCTTTCTGAAGATACATTATGGCGGATACGAATCTCTCGCAGACTTTCGATGCAATTGTTGTGGGCTCGGGCGCCACCGGCGGATGGGCAGCCAAGCGGCTTTCGGAAGCCGGCTTGAATGTGGCTCTGCTTGAAGCCGGACGCAACATCTCGCCCTCCGAATTCACCGAGCACATGCCCGCCTACAAGCTGCATTTCCGCGATATGTCGCCCGAGATTGTGAAGACGCGGCCGATCCAGAAGCAATGCTATGCGTGCATGGAGTACAACTACGATTGGTTCGTCAACGATCTGGAAAACCCGTATAGCACTCCCAAGGACAAGCCTTTCACCTGGCAGCGGCTGCGCATCGTGGGCGGACGAACGATGGTTTGGGGCCGGCAGAGCTATCGTTTGAGCGATCTCGATTTCAAAGCGTACAGTCACGATGGATACGGCCAGGATTGGCCGATCGCTTACGCAGACCTCTCACCTTACTACGACATTGTGGAGGATTACGTCGGTATCAGTGGAGCGAAGGAGAATAACCCCGCGCTTCCCGACGGACATTTCTTGCCGCCCATGGCGCTGACCTGCGGCGAAGAATACATGCGCGACCAGGTGAAGAAAACGTTCGGCCATACCATCACCATCGGACGCGTGGCCATGCTTACGCAGAATCACAATGGACGGGCGGCGTGTCATTATTGCGGTCCGTGCGAGCGCGGCTGCATCACATACTCATATTTCAGCAGTCCGTTTACGACGGTCAAAGATGCGGTGAAGACTGGCAAGTGTACGCTGGTGCCGAACGCCGTGGTAGCGCATATCAATCGGGAGAAAGGCGAAAATCGCGCTGCCGGAGTTACGTTCGTCGATCGCATTACGCACCAGACCATGGAAGTGAAAGCCAAGACGGTGATTTTGTGCGCGCAGGCGCTGGAGTCGACGCGCATTCTGTTGAATTCCACCACTCGCGAAGGCAGCGCTGGGCTTGGCAATTCGAGCGGGCTCCTCGGCCGCGGCCTGATGGATCATTCGACGGGCGGCGGAGCTACGGGCGAGCTGCCTGGTTTCGAAGTGAGACCGTCCATGAATGGGCCGCATCGTTCTAATGGCATCTACGTGATTCGTTTTCGCAATTTGCTGACCGGTCCACAGCAGAAGCGCTTCATCCGCGGTTATGGATACCAGGGCGGAGCCGGGCCGCAGTTCGATTTCGGCGCAGCGGGCTTCGGCGCGGGATATAAACAGGCTGTCGTGCGCGGCAGCTACGGGATCTCGATGGGCGCTTTCGGCGAATCGTTAGCGTACGAAGACA
>Ga0208691_1000224_pt1 | contig 19803 bp, 14 predicted proteins | sample June2015DPH_20_1_FD_184719 | JGI IMG/M metagenome (GOLD analysis project Ga0208691, IMG submission 184719) | Peatland microbial communities from SPRUCE experiment site at the Marcell Experimental Forest, Minnesota, USA - June2015DPH_20_10... | ecosystem: Environmental > Terrestrial > Soil >... | reverse complement strand
CGGACCATCGCCTCACGAGAAACATCAGGATATCAGCCTGCAGCATAAAATGCAACATACAACAGAAATTGCCGGTTCCATCGGCCGAACACCGAGGGGGCGCGCCAGGTCGACGTCCGAGGCCCTCCCATCGTTTATCGAACGCGCGAAGCCCACTCGGCCGAACGTAGCAAGACCGCATTTCAACCCATTTTGGCCGGTCGCAGTGGACGCGCCGCGCCGCCACTCCAATGTCGACTCAAATGTCGGAGGTGCCCCGTGATGAAACGTGACATGCGATTCTCGCGTCGCAATCTGCTCAAGTCCCTTGGCGCGGGAGCCGCGCTCATCCCGATGCTCGAGGCAGACCCTGTCGATGCGGCCTGCTACGTAAGCGGCCTCAAGCGGCTCATGGTCTTCGCTTGGGCGAACGGCATGCTGAGCGACGTCTCGACGTGGGCCACGGCCGGCACGACGCCGTCGTCTTGGACGGTCGCGGACTTCCAGAACGTCGTCCCCACGGGTCAGTCGCTCCTGCCGGGAATGCCCGCCGTCTGCCTCGGCACGCCGTCCATCCAGGAGAAGCTGATGCTTCTGCATGGCGTCAACTACGACTTCATTACGAAGCAGCCGAACCCCAACGGCGGCGAGACCAACGGTCACGCCTGCTTTCCCGGGATGCTCACGGGCGCGAACTACGCGGACCTCACGAACACCGACGCGGATGAGGCCGGCGCCATCTCGATCGACCAGTACATCGCGAACCAGCTGGTCGCGGCTGGCTACACCGGGACGCCGAGCATGAGCCTCGGCGTCTTCGTCCACAGCACCGGCCGGCTCTCGTGGAAGGGGTCCGCGCAAGCGGTGATTCCGAACGCGAACCCGTACAACGTCTTTACGACCTATTTCAACGGGAAGATTCCGGCGACGTCCACGCCGGTGGCCGCCGCGACGTCCACAGCCACATCGCCCGCGCCCGCGCCCGCAGCGACCTCGAACCCCAGCCAAGTCATGGGCAAGAGTGTTCTCGACTATGTCTTGAACGATCTGACGCGCTTCTCCAAGATCGTCGGCACCGCCGACGCGGTGCGGATCGCGAACCATATGCAATCGGTTCGAGACATGGAAATCACGCTCCAAGGCATGACCGGTCAAGGCTTCGTTGGCGACGGCGGGGTCGCCGCGACGACCACCACCTCCGAGGCGTGCTCGGCGCCCGGCGCGGCCGCGACGGCTGCCAATGCTGCCACTCAACTGGTCATCACGAATACCGCCAACATCCCCACGCTTCTCAAGATGCAGTTCGACTTGTCGGCTGCGGCCTTCGCCGCCGACATCACTCGGGTGATTGTATTGCAGTGCGGCGATCAGGGGGATTCCAACCTGATCTTGACCTGGCTCGGCTACGTCTCGGGCGGCCCGAATCCCGCGGACACCAACACCGGCGACCTCAACGGCTACCACTCTCAAGCTCACCAAAATTCCGCGGACAAGAAGGCCGACGACACCTGGTTCCAGCAGATGTTGGCCTACCAGATCAACCAGCTGAACAGCATCACGGATACGACCGGCAAGTCGATCCTCGACAGCAGCCTGTTCCTGGCCATGAACAACATGAGGACCGGTACCCACGAAACGACGCAGGTCCCCGTCGTGATGGCCGGCAGCCTGGGCGGCTACTTCCAGACCGGCCAGAGCCTCGCCCTTACCACCACGAACAACAACAGCCTTCTCCTGACCATCCTCAATGGGTTTGGGTACCCGACGACGACGTTTGGGACGGCGGCCTACTGTACGGGTGGACCCATTACTCAGCTGGTTGCGACATGATTGCTGCAGCGAGAATTGACCGGAGGCATCAATGAAATCCATCCGTGTGTTGCAGTCGTCCTTGGTGCTCGGCGCCCTCGTCGCCGTGGCTGGCTTCGCCGCCTGCGAAGGCAATATTGGAAGCGGGGGCGGCGGGGTCGGAACCGCTACCAATCCCTCTGGCACTGGCGGCACGGCCGGCCAGAGCGGTGCCGGAACCACCACCCCCGGGAGCGCCGGGAACTCTGCCTCCGCCTCCAGTGCGGCCACCATCACCGCCGACAGTCCCGATGCCCTTCCGCCGGCGGCCGGCGCGGCACTCACGCCCGAGAGCTCGGGCACGCTTCTCATGCGCCGCCTCGTGAACGCCGAATACGACAACATCATGTCGCATTTGCTGGGGGACACGACGCAGCCCGCCCTCCTCTTTCCGTCGGACGGCATCGTCCTCGGCAATGCGCCCAACACCGTCGCCGACCTGAACGTCCAGCTGTACTACCAAACGGCGCAGACGCTCGTGGCGACCGCTCTTGCGAACCCCACGGCCGCGGGCAATCAGCTGCAACTTCCGGCAGGTTGCTCCGACACGACGGCGGCGGGCGCCGCGCAGACGACGTGCGCCACCCAGTTCATCACGAGCTTCGGCTTGCTCGCCTATCGGCGGCCGATCGCGACGGCCGAGCAGACCGATCTGCTGACGGTCTTTAGCACTGCGACCGGCCTTGGCCTCTCCTTCACCGATTCGATTGGCTACGTGGCTCAGGCCATGTTGCAGTCGCCGAACTTCATCTACCACTGGGAGATTGGGCCCACGGAGCCGACGGTCGGCACGAACGGCCTCGCTCCACTGACGCCGTGGCAGGTGGCGTCCCGCCTGTCGCTCGAGCTTTGGAACGACATGCCGGACCAGACGCTGCTCACCGCGGCGCAAAGCGGCCAGTTGAGCACGCAGGCACAGGTTTCCGCTCAGGCGACGCGCATGTACGCCGATCCAAAGTTCGCGCAGGCCCTATACGATTTTCACTTGCAGTGGCTGTTGGACCCCGCAGGAAACCAGACCGATCTCGGGCAGTCGATCCATTCGTCGCCGGCCTTTACGACGACTGTGGCGCAATCGCTTCAGACCGAGTTCACGGACTTCTTGTCGTCCGTCTACGCGCCCCCTGGCGACGGGACGCTGAAGACTCTGCTGACCGCTACCTACACCTACGCGAACCCCGCTCTCGCCGCGATCTACGGTGTGACCGTTCCGGGCCCTGGCTTTAGCCAGGTCCAGCTGCCCGCTACGCAGCGGGCCGGCATTTTCACGCAGCAGGCCTTCCTCGAATCGCAGGCGGACACGAACGCGGACAACCCGGTTCGCCGCGGGCTCTGCATCTATACGCAGCTCCTTGCCGGCAAGGTGGGCAACCCGCCCGCGAACGTCCCGTCGCTGCCGACGACGGTCTCGGCGGGTCAAACGACGCGACAGACATTTACGACGCATGCTGCGTCAGCGTGCGCCCAAGGCTGCCACAACCTCTTCGATCCGGCCGGGTTCGCATTCGAGAACTACGACGCGATCGGCGCGTACCGGACGACCGACAACGGGTCTCCCGTCGATTCGACCGGCTCGTTCTACACTCCGGGGGGCACCCTCATCAGCTTCCAGAATGCGATCGACCTCGTCACGCAACTGTCCACGAACGACGAAGCCGAGTGGAGCACCACCCGCAACTGGCTGCGCTACGGGATCGGTCGAATCGAAACCACGGCCGAGGTCGGCTCGCTGCAAATCGCCTACCGCGCCGGCACGGCCACAACCGGCTTCTCCATTCGTAACATGCTGACAAGTCTTCTGACGTCCGAGGCCTTCTTGTATCGCACCCCGTCGGTAGGCGAAACGCTGTAGCGAGCCATCCGGCTGATGTCCGGTCGGAACGAGCATCGTGAGGCGGATCGCGTGTATCGTACTGTTGGGCCTGGCGATTGGTGGGTGCCGATCGAGTAAGGCTGAGTCGCGAAACGCCGCCCCTTTTGGCCACGGGCCAGGGGCGGCGTCCGCCATTTCGGAACCTCAGCCCGTGGCCTCGGCGCCACGGCCTTTGGCCCTGGCCGACGGGGGCCGGCACGTAAACGCGCCGCCCGGACCGTCGTGGGCCAGCTGGCCGATGCCGAACACGCCAGCGTCTGGCCTACCGAATCCCCAGAGCTACGACACGAGTGCCCCGGGGACCGTTTTGGATCGCGTCACGGGCCTCATGTGGCAGCAGATCGTCGATCCGGTCAACGGCACGTTCGACGACGCCGCGGACAAGTGCAGTCGCCTGAACCTGGCCGGTCACCAGGACTGGCGAGTGCCCTCACGCGTCGAATTGGTCTCGATCATCGACGTCTCGGTCACGCAGCCTTCCATCAGCTCGGTGGCCTTCCCGATGACCCCGAGCGACTGGTTTTGGACCTCGTCGCCGGCCGCGGGCGATCCCAGCTCCGCCTGGTATGTGTATTTCTACTTCGGTTACCCGAAGGTCGAGTTGCGGAGCAATCTGTTCAAGACGCGCTGCGTCCGAACCGCCGTCCCACCGGCCGTGGCACCGACTCGGGAACCCCAGTACGACGTGCGCCCCACTTCGGTCCGTGACCTAGGCACGGGCCTCACCTGGCAGCGGATGGTCGACCCGGACACGTTCGACTTCGTCGCCGCGCAGCATCACTGCGCCCATCTGAAGCTCGATGGGCACGACGACTGGCGTGTTCCGAGCATGCAAGAACTCGTGACCCTCGTCGACGAGCGGGCGTCGAACCCGACCATCGATTCCACAGCCTTTCCGGGTACACCGGGCGAGCCGTTTTGGACGTCGTCGCGCTTCGGCAATGCCTCCAAAGAGGCCTGGTACGTGTACTTCAATAAGGGGAGCGCGCTTTACGGGCTGCACAAGGCGGCCTCTCGCGTTCGATGCGTGCGCTGATTGCGGGGGCGGGGCGTCCTTGCGGGCCTCTTGGGATCGTGTGCCGTCGCCGGCTGCCATAAGGACTCGCGGCATCCGGCCACCTCTTCGGCGCCTCCGTCCGCGGTGGGCGCCAAGTGCCACGCCGGCTGGCCCATGCCGAACACACCCGCATCCGGCCTGCCCAACCCCCATAGTTACGACACGGCCGACCCCGAAGTGGTGCGCGACCGCGTGACGGGGCTTTGGTGGCAGCGCGTCGTGGACCCGGACGATTACGGCGTGATTGCCGCGACCGCGTACTGCGAGGGGCTCATCCTTGCCGGGCATCGCGATTGGCGCCTGCCGGCGTTGATCGAACTCGCGTCGATTGTCGACCTCTCGCGCGCGAATCCCGCCACCGATCCCGTGGCTTTCCCGGATACGCCGCCGGTGTCGTTTTGGTCGTCGCAGACGAACACGGGCGTCGGCAACACCGGCCTTGCTTGGTATGTCCTCTTCCAGAACGGCGGCGCCTATGGCGGCAACGACGTGCACGATCGGCAGCGCGTTCGGTGTGTGCGCGGCCACACGTCATGCACGGACCTCGACGTGAGCCCTTATTCTGTGGCCGGCGACCGGGTGCACGACGACTTTACGGGACTGACCTGGCAACGCGAAGTCGACCCGACGCGCTACCCCTGGCAAGAGGCGAAGGACCATTGCTCGGGGCTCAGCCGCTACGGAACGGGCTGGCGGCTTCCGAGCGTCAGCGAGCTCCTAACCCTGGTCGACTTTACGCAGACCGAACCCGCGCTCGATCGCTCCGCGTTCCCAAACACCCCCAGCGAATTTTTTTGGTCTTCCTCGCCGAGCCTTGCCCTTGCTGGCACGGCCTGGGGGGTGAGTTTCATCCATGGAAGTGAAGCGGCGAGCGCGGTGGCGATGCCGGCGTGGGCCCGGTGCGTGCGATAGGAAAATCGCGCAGACTTTGGCATCCATGCTCCCCTCGAAGCCTCCATCCATGATCGGCCGTCACGTTCGCATGTGGCTGCGGTCGGGGGCCGCACGCGTTCTGCCGGCACGTGCCTTCGGCCCGTGGATGTGCGCCATCGTTGGGAGCGCCTGCGTCGCCCCCTCCAACAACGTGTTCGTGTCCGATCTGGGCGCCCAAGGCAGTGACTCTGGCACTATCCACGATCCGGCCGCCGACGCATCCGGAACGGCTGACGACCGCGGCGGCGGCCCTGGCGACGACGCAGGCGCAGCCCCAGTTCCCCAAGATCCCCAAGACGGCGGCTCTCGCGCGGGCGGTCCTGTCGACAGCGGTCGCGTCGCGACCCACGACGATGCCGGTCTCGCTGCGGGCGGCGGCCAAGAGGACAGCGGGGGACTCGATGCCGGCGCGGGCTCAACCGACGACGCGAGCGGCGCAGGCACCGATGCCGAGGCCGCAAACGATCCGCTCAACGCCCCCGCCCAGTGCACGAGCAAAGTGACCTGGACGAACGGCGAGGACCAGAACATGCGGCCGGGCGACGCCTGCCCGACGTGTCACAGCGAGTTCAATCTGGCCGGGACGCTGTACCCCACCGGCCACGAGCCCATCGATTGCGACGGCGTGGATGGCCTGACGTCGAGCGTCACGGTCGTTGTCACCGACGCCAGTGGCACGGCTCATATCCTCTACCCCAACGCGGTCGGCAACTTCTTCACCGAGATGACGTTTACGCCTCCTTTCACGGCGAAAGTGGTGGCCAACGGCAAGGAAAGATCCATGCTCACCCCTCAAACAAGCGGCAGCTGCAACACCTGCCACACGCAAACGGGCGCGAACGGCGCCCCCGGACGAATCACCCTTCCGCCTTGACGCATGCAGCACAGCCGGAGCGGGGCGGCACAAGGCGACAACGACAAGAAGGAGCCAGCAAATTGGCTCGCCCCTGCAAAAATCAAATGAGTTGACACGGGCTCTTGCGCCGCGGCAGGTCTGGGACGCAAGCTACACTCGGTACCCACGAAAGCGAGACGGAGAATCCCATGAAGAGGCACATCGGTCGGGCACGATCCCAGGGAGGCATGCTGGCCGTGCTTGCGGGCGCTTGCGTCTGGAGTTGCAGCGGGTCGGAGAAACCCGGCTCGACCCCCGAGACGACGTCGACCGGCCCGGGAACAGGCTCTCAAACCAGCACGACCGGCGGGGGCAGTACAGCGGCGACCGGCGGTGGCGTTTCCTCGAGCACCGCCACCACCGGCAATAGTGGTGCGTCTTCGAGCAGCTCGGAAACCGGCTCGAGCAGCACCGGCAGCAGCGCGGCGAGCAGCAGCTCGAGCGGGGTCGGCACGGGCACGGGTACCGGGTCCTCCGCAAGCAGCAGCACCGGCGGCAGCGGCTCGTCGAGCAGCAGCGCGAGCACGGGGGGAGCCCCGAGCGGCTCTGTGGCTTTTGCCTCCAACAACGTCGTCGTGACCGGCGTCCGTGGCATCACCGGCACTCCGGCACAGTCGACGATCAATTTGCAAAATGGAGGGCAGACTGCCGTGACCGTGACGAAGCTCGCGTTCAGCGGCACGTCGTCGCTCGCCGCGAACGGTGCGGGGGGAGGGTCCGTCTACAACGTGCAGACGGCCACGAACCAAAGCCTCTTTCAGACCTCCACCATGCTGCCGGCGACGATCATGCCCGGCGGCAATTTGGCCATCACCGTGCAAATGACGACGACGGGCGCGACCCTGCCGGCGGAGCCTACGGACGTGGGCAATGCGTACGACGACGGCTGCAACTTCTTGACGGACACGTTGACGGCGACGTTGAGCACGGGTTCCCCGGCGACGGCCACCGTCTATGGGCTGCTGCTGGTTCAGAATCCCGCCGCGGTCACCCCGCCCCCCGGGGCTGCCGGGTTCGTCGGGGGATACGAGGCGACGCTCGGACAGATCCTGACGACCCTGGGGTACAAGGTTAACGTCGGGGCGGCTCAAACCGACTGGAATCCCAACACGGCCATGGTCGCCACGATGCTCTCCATGTCCAACCCGCCCGCTCCGAACGAAATCACGACGACGGGCGGCAACCTCTTTGCCAAAGCCGGTAGCGGGATGGTGACGATGACCGTCGTGGCGCGGTTCTCTCCGGACGGATCCTTGGGCTTCGGCTACTACACGCCGGGGACCACCGCCCCAGCGCCCAACACGACCGCCGCACCGCTCGTGGGCACGATGCAGCTCGCATCGGACACGCAAACCTCGGACTTGGCACGGATGGTCTACCCTCCGCTCACGGGCACCACCAGCACCGGCGCGGCCGGCAGCACCGTCAGTTTCGATCCCGGTACCGGCTCCTTTGGTCTTTGGATCTATTCCGATCAGCTCACCCAGAAATTCAACGAGGGGGGCACCAAAACCAACGGCGACTACGACTACAGCGAGGACAAGTGGAATTCCCCCGCGGGTGTGCACCGCGTCAAGACGTTTCCGCTCGCGGATGCAACCGGCACGGCCATCTCCCAAAGCTATCTGGTCGCTGTTGAAGAAGCCTCGAACGGCGACTACCAGGACTACGTCTTCGTCCTGAGTAACGTCACCATCCCGCAGTAAGCCGAACCGTCGGGTTCGAGGTTCGCGGTCGAGGTCGGGGTCGGGGGTCGCCGCCTGCCTCACGCCTTTTTGGACGATCGCCGCCGCACGAGTGGCGCGGCAATCAGTGCGATGAACGCCGCCCCGAATCCGACGCTTGCGGCGGACGCGCGGGCGACTGGCGACGCGGCCGCGCAGCCTGCCCCGCCAGAAGCTCCGCCGGCAGGTCCGCTGGCGGCAGCCTCGGCCGGCGTACCCGTTCCGGCGACACCGCAGCTACCGTTGTAGACGGGACACTGCAAGTTGATGCTTTGGGTCACGTAGCGGATATTCGAGAGCTCCGACTGGTCCGCGGACGCTTGGAGCACGAAGTCGGTCGTCATGGCGGCGTGGGCAATGTCGCTTCGCATTCGCGTGACGCGGACACTCGGTCCGGTCAATCCGGCAAAGAGCGCGTTGACGTCCTCGGTCCTCACTTCTTCGGCGGACTCGAAGTCGCCGCTGTCGGCGCCCCCATCCGTACCGGCGTCCGGATCGCCCACCGGCAGGTAATCGATGCTCGGATCCGAGGGCGCGAGGCCTCCGCCGCCTAGGCCGTAGCCGTAATATTGTCCTCCGCTCAGGATGACGCCCGTGATGATTTGCTCGTTGAGGTCGAGCGAGCTCTCGATTTCCCAGCCCGCGTAGTTGAGCGCGGCCTCGTCGGCCGCCCGCAGCGTCGTGTAGTTGCTCGAGTTGGTGCTCCAGTCCCAGACGAGCTGGCTGTCGTCGATATGAAAGAACGGGAAATTCTGGGGTTCGTACCGTCCATCGCTGACCACCCAAATCGTGATGCCGACCTGAGCCCCCGTCCCGACGGAGGCCATGCGAAGCGGCAGAGAGAGCGAAGACCCGGCCGTCGTGACGCGAACCGGTCGCATCGCTTGGACGCCTGCCCCCGGCAAGAGCTTCATCGCGAGAAAGTCGAACCCCTCGCTGATGTACGCGTTGATGACCGGCAGGACCGCGGCGGGGATGTTGAACCCGTTTTGCATCAGCCAGTTGTCGAGGGCGCTCGAGTCGGTCGCCTGCAATTGCACCGTCGCGTAGGGCCCCACGTTCTGTTGCTTGAGCACTGTCACGGCGCCTTCGCCGGCGCCGCTGCCCGTCGCGACGGAGGCGTCTTTGAGTCCTTGACCGGAAACGACGCAGCCCGCGGGGAAGGGACAATTCTGAGGGGGCGGCGTGATCTGCGTCGCCGTCACGGCGTCGATCGAGTCGAACAGCACGTCCGCGCTCAAACCCACCGTCACCGTTCCGTGGATCGGCAGGACCCATGCGAAGGATGCGGGGGAACCGGAATACTCAATCTGATCGTAAAGGGTCGACTGCGTCGTCGACACGGCGAGCAGCATGCGTTCGTCGGTGATGTCGGTCACCGTCTGCGTCGGCGGATGAAAGCACCCCCCGCACGCGGTCGCGTCGCGTACCCCGACGAGGGCCAACGCCGACGCCGCCGCCGAGATTCCCAACGCCGCTGCCGATCGATTCATGAGCCCCTCCTCCACGATGCGGCGGATCCGCCGCTTACGCCTTCCTGGACCTGGACGATCGCCGGCGCACCAGGCGTGCGGCAACGAGTCCCATCAGCCCCGCCCCGAATCCTACGCCGGCAGCCGACCCACCCGCGCCTTGCGCTGCGGCCGCGCAGCCGCCTCCGCTGGCCGCAGGAGCGCCGGCAGGCTCAACCCGCGAACCCCCGTTGAGCCCATTCGCCCCCGTGCCCGAATTCGTCGGGACACTCGCGTCCGCCGTGGCGCCGGACTGAGCGCTCGAAGAGCTCGCGTCATCCGACCCCGCACTCGCCGCGACGCTCGCGTCGATCACGGAGCTGTTCGAAGGGATCGCGCCATCGGGTCCGCTGGCCGCGGCCTCGGCGGGTGTGCCGGTCCCGACGACGCTGCAGCTGGGGCTGTAGATGGGACACTGCAAGTTGACGCTTTGGGTCACGTAGCGGATGTTTGAAAGCTCCGATTGATCCGCGGACGCTTGGAGCACGAAGTCGGTCGTCATGGCCGCGTGGGCGATATCGCTTCGCATTCGCGTGACGCGGACACTCGGCCCGGTCAATCCGGCAAAGAGCGCGTTGACGTCCTCGGTCCTCACTTCTTCGGCGGACTCGAAGTCGCCGCTGTCGGTGCCCCCATCCGTGCCGGCGTCCGGATCCCCGACCGGCAGGTAGTCGATGCTCGGATCCGACGGCGGCGGAGCAGCGACGCCTCCGCCCCCTAAGGTGTTGCCGTAGTACTGCCCGCCGCTCAGAATGACGCTCGTGATGATTTGCTCGTTGAGCTCGAGCGAGCTCTCGATTTCCCAGCCCGTGTAGTTGAGCGCGGCCTCGTCGGCCGCTCGCAGCGTCGTGTAATTGCTCGAGTTGGTGCTCCAGTCCCAGACGAGCTGGCTGTCGTCGATATGAAAGAACGGGAAATTCTGGGGTTCGTACCGTCCATCGCTCACCACCCAAATCGTGATCCCGACCTGCGCTCCCGTCCCGACGGAGGCCATGCGAAGCGGCAGAGAGAGCGAGGACCCGGCCGTCGTGACGCGGACGGGTCGCATCGCTTGGACGCCCTCGCCCGGCAAGAGCTTCATCGCGAGAAAGTCGAACCCCTCGCTGATGTACGCGTTGATGACCGGCAAGACCGCCGCGGGGATGTTGAACCCGTTTTGCATCAGCCAGTTGTTGAGGGCGCTCGAGTCGGTCGCATGCAATTGCACCGTCGCGTAGGGCCCCACGTTCTGTTGCTTGAGCACCGTCACGGCGCCTTCGCTGTTGCCGCTGGCTGCCGTAGCGGCGCCGCCGTTGAAGGCGGGGAACGCACAGCCCGCCGGAAACGGACAATTCTGGGCCGGCGCCGTGATCTGCGTCGCCGTCACGGCGTCGATCGAGTCGAACAGGACGTCCGCGCTGAGGCCCACCGTCACCGTTCCGTGGATCGGCAGGACCCATGCGAAGGACGCGGGGGAACCGGAGTACTCGATTTGGTCGTAGAGCGTCGACTGCGCCGGCGATACGGCGAGCAGCATGCGCTCGTCGGTGATGTCGGTCACCGTCTGGGTGGGTGGGTGAAAGCACCCGCCGCACGCAGTCGCGTCGTGTACCCCGACGAAGGCAAACGCCGACGTCGCCACCGAAATTCCCAACGCGGCTGCCAATCGATTCATGAGACCCTCCACGATGCAGCGTGCATCAAGCCCCACCTGCCCTTCAGCACGGATCGCGCCACCGCGTGCGGCCCCTTCGTTCGCTGCAACTCCCCCTAGGAATCTCGCCCCCGTGCCGTTCGGGTCGACGGGGACCCGGACGGGATTGCCCGGGAGTAGCTCACTTTGGCACAAGGACGGAGCGTGCGCTCGGGCACCCCAGCCGCGTGCCGAGCTGCGTCTCTCCCGATGGCGCGTCCCCTTGCGTGCGGTGGAGCGGGCTTTGCTTGAGAAGCGATCCATGACGCCGGATCGGGCCTTGGACGTGCCCCCGCCGTCCGGCTTGCGGCTCGTGCGGGTACTGCTCATCGCCTGGACGCTCGCCGGCTGCCGCCATCCCGATCCGACCCAGCTCATCGTGGGCATCCAAAGCGATCCGATGGGCGGCGTTGTGTCGGCCCTTCACATCTTGATCCGCGTGGCGGGCGTGGTGGCCCTCGACGAGTGGGTCAAGCCTCCGCGCGGGTCGAGAGTCGGCTTCCCCCAGCCCTTGGAAAGGAGGCTTTCCGGCGCGGGCAAGGGAACGGCAAAGGTGGACATTCAAGTCGATGCGATCGGCGACATGGCGGCGCCGGCCCCTCTGTTCAGACGCCTGTCGTCCACTCATTTCGTTCCGGGACGCGTGTCGCTGCTCCGCATCCCGCTCGAGTCGCGTTGCATCGTCTACCCGCCGACGCCGCGCGGGCAGAGCAAGGTTCCCGGGCCGCTGAGCGGGCCGGCGTGCAGCGAACCGGGGACATGCATCAATGGCGTCTGTCAGTCGCCCGACGTCCCTGCCAATCGCTTGGAACCCTATGCACCCAATTGGCCTGGTAACGCCCCGGACCGGTGCAAAGCGCGAAATGGCGGTCCGCCCGACTTACAGATCGGCACGGGCCAGTCCTACTACTTGCCCCTCGCCAAGGATCAGACGCTTCAGGCCGAGGCAGGCCCGCAAGGCGGTCACCACATCTGGATTGCCACACGCATGAAGAACCTGAAGGCCGCGGGATCGACGACGCGGATCGTGGGGGTGCAGCCCGAGACGGGGGTGACCATTCCCCCTACGACTCTTGCCTTCACGTACGCGCCGGACGAGGGGGGATACTGCAAGCTTTATGGGATACGCTATCAGCTCGACAACGAGGGAATCGACTACAAGCAGTTTCTCGGCAAACCGCTCGACGTCACAGTCACGGTGGCCGACCCGTCGGGCACGAACGCCAAGGCGACGACGCGCATCCAGGTCGCCCCGACGCTGGTGAACCCATGACGAGCGTCACGAAGTCGGCTCATCCGCGAAGAACCATGCGATGGATCGCCGGGGCCGTCGTCGCATCGGCCGTCGCCACGTTCGGCGGGCTTCTGGGCTGCCACCACTACGCATTGCCCGAGGTGCAGGCCACGGCGCGACAATGGCAACTGCTGGCGAGCGAACTGCCTTCGGCGTTGCTCTCGGTCAGCGGGCGATCGCCCAACGACATCTACGCCGTGGGGGCGGACAAAGGCCACGGTCCGCTCGTTCTGCACTTCGACGGGAAGGCATGGAGCGAGATCCGTACCGGCGGGCGCGGCGACCTGTGGTGGGTGCAGGCCCTTCCGAATGGGCCCGTCTTGATGGCGGGAGCCGGCGCGACGGTCCTGCGGTTCGACGGCCGGCGCTTCGATCGCATGCCCACGCCCGGTCTGGCACGGCAGACCGTCTACGGAGTCTGGGGGACGGATGCCGAGAACTTCTATGCCGTCGGGAGCGCGGCAGGGCGAAACGGGTTCATTTGGCACTACCACGACGGCGGGTTCGAGTCGGAGACCGTTCCGCTCGACGTTCCGCGCACGTCCAGCGGAGAGATTCCCGGGTTTTTCAAGGTCTGGGGCAAAGGCGAGGACGTCTGGGTCGTCGGCGCCGGCGGGGCCATCCTGCACCGGACGGGGCGATCGGCGTTCACGGTCGTCCCGACTTCGACGAAAGACACGCTCTTCACGGTCCACGGGGTCGGCGATCGGGTGATCGCCGTGGGCGGCGCGGGCAACGGCGTGCTGCTCGAAGCCGACAAGGGGGTCCTCCGCGACGCGTCTCCGCCGGCGGCCGGGCTGCTGCAGGGCGTTTTCGCGACGGATCGCGGCGACTGGGCGAGTGGGGAACGGGGCGCGATTTACACCCGCACGCGACCGTCCGGGGCTGCTTTTGCCGCCGTCGATCACGGCTTGGCGCTGCCCGCGACGTCGTCGCTTCACTCCATCTTCGTCGACGACACCGGTGGCGTGTGGTCCGTGGGCGGCAACGTGCTGAGTCCGGCGCTCGACGGCGGGATGCTCGTGCACTACGGGTCTGCCGTTCCGCCCGTCGTGATCGCCGAGGACGCGGTGCTGCCCGACGCGGGGACCGAGGTCGTCTGTCCAGCCTCCGTCGTGGCCGCGGGCAAGAACGGATCGATCGCGAGACGGTGGGACGAACAATCCCTCGCCGCGATTCGCCGAGACTTGCCAAGGCCGACGGTCCACGCGCGCAATCTCTTTCACGTTTCGGCCGCGATGTGGGACGCGTGGGCAGGATACGACCGCACAGCCAACGGCGTCTTCGTGCGAGAGCGGCATGCTTCACACGATGTGGACCGAGCCCGGCGTGCGGCCATCAGCTACGCCGCGTACGACGTTCTGATGCACCGCTACCGGCCAGCCGTCGGGGGCAGCACGACAGTCGCTTGCTTGCGCGCGGTCATGTCCGATCTCGGCTACGACCCCGACGACGTTCACGACACCGGCGACGATCCCGTGGCGTTCGGCAACCGTGTTGGCCACACCGTCATCGCGAAGACCGCCGCCGACGGCGCGAACGAAGCCGACGACTACGCGGACCCCTCGGGCTATGCGGCCCCCAACCCCCCCCTCCTCTACGACGGCCTGGGCGCTTCGCTCAAGGATCCCGATCGCTGGCAGCCGCTCAATCTTTCGCTCGCCGCCACGCAGAACGGCATCATCCTGCCGGCGGGCGTGCAAACGTACATCGGCGCGCAATGGGGAGACGTGGCCCCGTTCGCGTTGCGACGGTCGTCCAATGCCGTTCCGTGGCGCGATCCGGGTCCATGTCCGCGCCTGGGCCCGGACATGAAATCCTGGATCGTGGAAGTGATTCGCAAGACCGCGGCGGTCGACCCGTCCGATCCCACGACGATCGATATCTCCCCAGCCGCGTACGGCCACAACTCGCTTGGAGCCAACGACGGAAAGGGCTGGGCCAAAAACCCCGTGACCGGAGAGGCCTACCCGCCCCAGGTGGTCCGCCGAGCCGACTTCGCGAGGGTCATGGCCGAATTCTGGGCCGACGGGCCGAATTCGGAGACGCCGCCGGGCCACTGGAACACGATCGCCAACACCGTGAGCGACACCCCGGGCGCCGAGCGGCGCCTGTTCGGAAAAGGCGATCCGCTCGATCCGCTGGCGTGGGACGTGCGCCTCTACCTCGCCCTCAATGGTGCCGAGCACGACGCGGCCATCGCCGCTTGGGACATCAAGCGCCGTTTTACGACGGTGCGTCCGATCTCGCTCGTGCGCTGGATGGGAGGCAAGGGGCAGTCGTCCGACCCGAACGGCCCTTCCTACGACCCCGATGGGCTGCCGCTCGTCCCAGGATGGATCGAAGTCATTACGAAAGAGAGCAGCGCACCCGGAGAGCGGCACGCTGCCTTAGCGCCCTTCGTCGGTCAGATCGCGGTGCGCGGTTGGCTCGGCGAACCGGGCGATCGCGCTCGTCAGGTCTCCGGCGTGGGATGGGTCCGAGCTGTGGAATGGATCACCTACCAGCGGCGCACGTTCGTGACGCCCGCGTTTCCCGCCTTCATCTCCGGCCACAGCACGTTTAGCCGCGCGGGGGCCGAGGTCCTCGCAAGCCTCACCGGCAGCCCGTACTTTCCCGGTGGCCTTGGCGAGTTCGTCGCCCACAAGGACACGTTCCTGACGTTCGAAAAGGGGCCGACCACGGACGTACGCTTGCAGTGGGCTTCGTACTACGACGCATCCGACCAGGCGGGGCAATCGCGCCTTTGGGGCAGCATCCACATCGCGCCCGATGACTTCGCAGGACGCCGCGTGGGCCACCAAGTGGGCCTCGACGCCGTTGCGCTCGCGTCCAAGTATTACGCTGCAGAGACAAGCCCATCCCTTCGCAGATGAGATCCGAGGTCGAGGTCGGGGTCGAGGTCGGGGTCGATGGACGCGCGGCTCGACGGCATCTATACTTTTCGGGCGATTCGGTTACGGTCCTCGGCGCCTGTGCGGTCGCCGTTGCCGTGCGAACCCGCTCGCCGCCGCCAGAAGGATCCCGAAGTGAACGACGCGCCGAAAGCCACGATCGCCACGCTCGCATTCCTCGGTGCCCTGGCATCGGCGTCGATCGCGCGCGCGACCCCGGAGTTTCCGGGCGACGTCGACAAGTGTCTGAGCCTGACGGGGAGCAATACGGTCGAAATGCAGTATGCGCCCCTCGGCTGCCAGCTTTGCCACGTGAGCCCTGGGGGCAACCTCCCCATGTCCGACTTTGGCACGCTGATGTATGCGTTCGGAGCGTTGCCGTACCAGGGATCGGGGACCGCATGCAAAGCCATTACGGCCATCCAAAACAACGGGCATTACGGGCCGCTCATTACCGACATCACGAGCGACATCAATCCGAACACCGATAAGATCTTGGTCGACGCCCCGAAGACTCTGTACGGCTGCGGGCTCGCGTCGGCGGCGGTTTACGGGCCGGGCGCGGGGGTCGTCGGCGCGGTGTTCCTCGCCGTCTTCGGGCTCGGGTTCGCGCGCCGTCGGCTTGCGCGAACCGGCGCCTAAATTCGTCGTACCCGCGTGGCGCCGCGCCGAGCGGGTGCGATGGATCAAGCCACGGGGCGGTCCGTTCTTGCCGCGTGGCGCGCGACACTTCGCGATCTGCCGCGCACGCAACACGCGGACGGCCTCGACCTCCCCTGCGCGCTTGCGCTGGGCGGCAGGCATCGGGTTCAGAGAAACGCGTGAAGCTGTGCGAGCAACGTCGTCGCCGACGTGCGCGTCGAGCCGCTCGGCAGGTTTTGGAGCACCACATCGCCTCGCAAGTCGATGTGCGGTCCGAAAAACCACCACGCCGTCCCCCACCACCCGAACGAGGAGGGCATGCCCGAAAGATCCGAATTCAGAAACTCGCCGGTCGTGCTCAGGTGGACGCCCTGGAGGACTTCGACGTCGGCCTGCAGCATTCCGGCCAAGCCCAGCGTGCTTTTCGCGGCAATCGTCGGCGTGGCGGGCTGCGACACGATCGTCGCGTCCCATTCCGTCGTGATCACCAGCGGCAGCAACGGCGAATAGCGCCCGAAGACGCCGTGCGCCTGTCGCCAAGCGGGCGTCAGAAGCGTGATGTCGTCGGCGGCATGCGTGGCGAGCGAGCTCACCCCAACCCCAAGCTTCTCGATCGGCGCCCACTCGAAGTACCCGGCGTACCCGCGCTGGCGGAACTCATCGGGCGACACCTCGAAGTTGCCGGCAATGAGCATGAATTCGCCGCGCAGCGAGTTGCCGTTGTAGGCGGCGGCGGCGCCGTATTCCTGAGTCGAATCGATGTCCGTGCCGGTGGCGGTTCGAACCCAGTAGGTGTGCTCGACCGATCGAATGCCGAACGGCACGATCATTTTGCCCGCCCTCAGCGTCCAATCCTTGTCGGCGCCGAGATCCACCCCGACCCAGTGAACGCGCGAGATCAGGTTATCGGTTCCCGATCGCGTCAGCGAATCGGGCAAGTCACCTTGGGGGACGTACCCGACCGATGCATTCAAACGGATTCGGTCGGCGATCGTCACCTGACCTTCCAGGTCCGCCTGCATCCAGAGGAGTTCCGTGACCGGAGGGGCGCCGGGGCTCACCTCGTCGTATTCCGCGGCGCGAATGTCCCCCCCCAACAAGAGCGAATCCGGCAGCGTCACGGCGCCGAAGAGAAAGTTGCCGACGTCTCCGGGATCTTGGGTCTGAAGCTCGCTGCCGTAGCGTGTGCGCAGCAGCAGCTCTCCCTGCGCGCGCCCGTACGGCGTGAGCAAGCTGCCGCCGGACGGGTCGGCATGGCATGCGTTGCAGCCCGTGTACCCGTGCCGGATCATCCACGGGTACGCGTGCGCAGCCGAGGACCAAGTGAGCACAAACCCGACGGCACCGAGGACGATCGCAAAATGCGTCCACCACCGCCACGCGGAACGAATCGACATGGAAAAGCGGGCCTCTAAAATCCCACGTCCCTCTCTCACGCCCGGGCGCAGGAGTCCAGGTTCTAAGGAAGGACGATCCGGCCCGGCGCTCCGTTGGCGCCTTCCTCGGTGTGGCAGCTATTGCAATCGGTGACCATCTGAGGCGTCGTCATTGCAGTGGTTTTCCCATTGTAGGTGACCGTCGCGGTAATGGGCGGATTAATCGACGGGAGATAGTAGAAATTTCCAACCGAATTCGGCGTGAGCGTAATTTTGTCGTTGGTTGAGTCCGTGATCACGACGGTCAAACCCGTCACGTTGACCCCATCGCAGCCGTCCGGTTCGTGACCGGTTTTATAGACCGTGCCATCGATCGAAAGGGTTCCGCCATGGCACTCCGCACAGTTCAACCCGGGCTCCATGGTCGGGCCCGTGCCTCCCGTATACATCTTGCCGCTGCTGCATTCGACCGGTGTGTCGTACACGTAGACGGCGGCATCGGCGGCCGCGCCGCTGCTCGCCGACGACGATGAGGCGGATCCCAGGCTCGACGACGAACTTCCGTCGGTCGACGAGCTTCCCGACGATGAGCCCCGGCTCGACGACGAGCTTCCGGGAAGCGACGCGTCTCCTGCCGACGAGGCGTCGCTTGAGGGGGAGCCGGAGGTCGCCGACGAGTCACTCGCTGACGACCTGACCGCGCTCGATCCGCTCCCGTTCCCGACGGCCGAACCGGTTGCCGACGAGGCCGAAACGGTGGATCCCGCGCTCGCGCGACTCGTGTTCGCGCTGGACAGTCCCGCATCGCCACCGCTCGGATTGGACGCTCCGCTGTTGTCGTCGTCGAGTGCGGAGCCGGAATAACATCCGTACATGGCGACACCGGTGATCAGGAGTAGTGCGCGACGGGTCCTCAGCGATAGCGTCACGCGTGAATCACTCCGAATTGTCGAGCGTCGACGTCGGACGCCTGGGTAAATGGATGCAGAAATGCCGAAAAAGCAATTAATTCAAACCCAAGCAGCGACGCGTCGTCAGCACCGCGCGTCCGCCCCGACCTCCAGGCCTTCCACACAGAGGCGGTGTTCGGGGGCGATGACGGGAAGGGTCGAGAGGCGGCAAGCCCGGTCCGCGAATCAGGTAGGTAGATCCTATGTTGCATTTCATTCGACGCAATGTGAAAACGTGGCGCGGGGGAGTGTGCAACGGAAGAAGGACAATGCGAAAACCGTGCGACCCGAAGTCGGTGCATGGCAAAAGTCGATGCGCCTAAACGCGAAGAGATGCGTGATCGAAAAAGTCACGAATGAGGCGGATTTTTTTCGTGTTACCACCATTATCCATCGGTCGGTTCTCCGAGAAGACTCAGAGCCGGAGATGACGCCGATCTTGAGTAAGACAGCGCAAGTTGGCTATCGTCGGATGGGCAGCACTGAGGCAACGGCACGGGGGCGCATTGAAAGAAGTGGGCTGGCGTGCGCTTTTCGGCTCAATGGCGACCTCGGGTCAGTGCCGATCGCCGTCTCTCCTCGCGTCGTGTACGGTCGTTGCCTTCTCGCGCCGGGGTGACGGTACTGACGGCGAGGACTCCCGGGGGCACGGCTCGCGTGCACCCTGACAAGACGCTAATCGGTTGACGCGGCATGCCGCACGTCGGTACAAAAAGGTGATGACATGAGAAAATTGAAGGTCTCGGGGTTGCTTTCGGTGGCACTCGCCTCGACGATGGCGTGCGGTGGCTCATCGACGATTGTACCGGGTGATCAGTCGGGGGAGGATTCGGGCAACAACAACAACAACACGGCGTCGAGCAGCTCGGAGAGCACGTTCACCGGCAACTCGGCGAGCACCTCAACTGGGAACACGGTCGTGACCCCTCCGGCGGGCGAGGACTCTGGAAACAACGACACGGGACAGGACACCGGTGTGAATACGGGCATGGACACCGGAATGGACACCGGCATGAACACCGGCATGGACACCGGCATGAACACCGGCATGGGTATGGGGGGTATGGGTACGTCGACCTTCACGGGCGGTAAGGGCAAGGGGAAGGGGGGCACAGGGGGAGGAACGTCGACCTTCACGGGCGGTAAGGGCAAGGG
>Ga0208691_1000223_pt1 | contig 19847 bp, 22 predicted proteins | sample June2015DPH_20_1_FD_184719 | JGI IMG/M metagenome (GOLD analysis project Ga0208691, IMG submission 184719) | Peatland microbial communities from SPRUCE experiment site at the Marcell Experimental Forest, Minnesota, USA - June2015DPH_20_10... | ecosystem: Environmental > Terrestrial > Soil >... | reverse complement strand
CGGTTGCTGCGGATGGCCGACGTGCCAGAAGTCGAGGTTGAGTTTCTCCCCAGTACGGAAGCCCCGGTTGGGCTCGGCGAACCGGCGACGACCGCGGTTGCACCGGCGATAGGAAATGCGATCTTCGCCGCTTGCGGGGCGCGCCTCCGCCACCTGCCGATCCGGCCCGCAGCCGTGTTGGAAGCGCTGGCGCACCGCGAAGACTCGGGGCTCGATGATGAATCTACCAGACGCACCAGTTGCACAGGAAGGCTTCTTCGTCACGCATTTTCTTACCGTAGGATTGGAACAATCGAAGGACTTTTATGTGCGGATTCTTGGCGGGAAGATAATCAAGCCGGAAAATCCCTGCTACATCAAGCTGGCCAACTCCTGGCTCATTCTCAACTCCGGCGGCGGCCCAACGCCGGACAAGCCCGAGGTTAGTCTTGAGCCCCCTTCTGATCTCAACAGAGGAAACAGCTTCCTGGACCTGCGCGTCGCCGATATCTGGATTTGTTGCAACCAATGGCGCGCGAAAGGAGCGGTTTCCTCACTGAAGCCGCTGGACAATCACGGCTGGGAGTGGCGGTGCTACATGCGCGATCCCGACGGCTATCTCATCGAGGTCGGCCAGTATACGCAGATAGCGCTCGACTGCTTCAAAAAGTACGCGACCTGATTCTAAGAGTGGTTGTTTCGCGGATCGTCTTTCGCGCTGAGGTATTCAAGGCCAAGCGGCCCGATCGCCGTTACTTGGGTGACGTATTCACTGGATTTCGCCCAGTGGAAATGGGACGTGTCGCCGGGCAGAACGATGACGCTGCCGGGCGGATATGCCTGAAGTTTATCGGCGTCGAACTGATCGCCCAAGCCGATGTAGAAAACGCCGGATAGAACGGTGTAAACTCGATCCTCCGGATGCCGGTGTGGCATCAACTTCACGCCGTGAGGCACTTTGACCCTGATGGTGTAGGGGCCAGCCTCCGAGGGATTACCGACAACCACTGCCAGGCGAACCGAGGGAGGGAACGCCGCGAATGGCTTCCAATCGATGTCTTCCGCGAGGATCGATCTGAAAACGTCTTGGCCCGGCTGGTGAGATCTCGCCGCGCCTTGTTGTGACTCCATGACGATTGCTTCTTTCTTGTCTGACATATCAACCTCCTATGTAGAATCTCGAACTCAATGCGCTGGCCTTCGCAGTGCCAGGACAACCAGAAAATGCCAACGCCCATTGTGCGTGAGAGTGCTCTCACGGAAATTCATCGTCTGCCCACCTACAAACCGGTTTCTAACGAGCTCGGGAAGCAGTCTTTGACTCAACACCAATGAGAACGAACATTCTCTCCAACGCCGTCGATCAGTTAGCAATTAGGGAACCAGTAGGTGAGGTTCTTGCAACTAATCAGGTTCCTCCCGTCCGCCTGCCACCTGCAGCGACGGCGATACGGCCTGTCGACGCGAGTGTCGATGGACTGTCGACCACGCTGTCGAATTTTCCTGCGCGGGCCCCTGATACGAATTAATCGGGCGCTTGTAGCGAGGCTGTCAGAAATACGATGCCTATGGAGAGGTTTGGCACGGATGATGAAGTTGCCGGTCTTGTGGCTTATCTCGCGAGTCAGGAAGCGGCTCTGGTGACCGGAGCGAACCTGAACATAGACGGCGGTATCTTGCGTAAGCTCAGATTATCCAATGCGACTCAGAAACCTTCGAGCATCCAGGCATTGCTATTAGTGACGTCGCCCAGGATCGCAAGGTACCGGCCGTCCGGTGAAGGAAGGCCCCACATTGCACCGCGTCCGGCCTTGTACTGCCACAGCACCCGCGCATTTCCCGTCAGATCAACGTAGAGAAGCGTGCTGCCTGGGGGCGAGTGAGAACCGACGTAAAGGCCCTTTCCGTCCAATGCCCAATTCAGACCCGTAAGCGTTCGCCAACCTTTCACAGCGATTTCGCGGTCGAGGCCACCTGAGAGCGAAAGCAAGCGAATGTGAATTTCCGCCTCGCCTGCGCTGGAAAGCGCCAGCATGGATCCATCTGGGGAGATTCCTGCCGCACCGTAGCCGTGCGCGGGATCTTTCTCTATGGTCCTAAGCAGCTTCTCTCTCCCCTTCAGAGGGTCAAATGTCGAGATCAGGAGCTGTTTTCGATCCTGGCCGTCCTCCAGCAGGATGCAGCGGCTCGCCGGGGATATGGCACACTCGAAGTCATTCAAATTCGGCGAATCCAACAAAAATTGAGGCCCTCCACCACCCACCGGAATGCGCATGAGGCGAGACGGCGCTTGGGGATTGGCCGGCGTTGTCGGACTCTCCACGAACAGTATCCACGCACCGTCCGGGCTGAGGTGAAATAGTATCGAGGGACCGGCGTTTCGCCCTGTGAATACCGGTTCAGCGGTATCCTGGCCGATTCCTTGCCTGAAAATACCCGACCCGTTGCGGTTGGATGCGAACAATACGGATTTGCTGTCCGGCGTCCAGGCCATGGGCTGGTCGGAGCCTTCGTCTCCCGTCAGCCGCTGAGGAGGCTGCAGGCCCGTCCCCCCGGCCGCGAATTCGCCGACGTAAACCTGCTCCTGAAACGTAACCTTATTGAGCACCAGCCGCTTCCCGTCGGCGGTGGAAGTCAATCCCCAAAGGGCTGATCCAGCCCACCGGGTAATACGGCTCGGTTTACCTTTCGGCGCACCTGTACGGTTGTCAATGCCGACTTGCCAAAGATTGGCGTCGGTTAAGCCGGTTGCGCCCTGCGATTCCTGGCGGACGTAAACCATCCGCCCATCGGGAAGCCAACAAAAAACCAGCAGAGACAGGTCCTTTTCCAGCACCACCTCCGTCCGGTTCGCGCCTTTCAGGTCGCAGGTTTCGATCATCATCTGGGACCGGTCCGCAGGTTTTCTAATGAAGGCCAGACGCTGTCCGTCCGGCGACCAACGCACCGTGTTCAATGACTCAGCTGCTCCGGCCTCAAGGACCCTCCGCGGGTTGTCTCCCTGGCTACCCATCACCCAGATTTCGCGAACATCTTCCAGTCCTTGCGGGCTGAAGGCGATCTGCGACCCGTCCGGGGAAACCTCGAATCCCGACCCGCCCTCCCGGAGCTCTCGTGGAGATTGCCCAAGCAACGAGACTGTCCACATGCTCATCTGTCCTCCCCGTTGGATGGCGTTCGCAAGCAATTGCGTGCTGTCGGGAAACCACGAGTGAGCATACCAGGAGGAACTGGCCGGAACGCCGGCCGGCCTGGGGATGACACGTTCTTCCCCCGTCGATAGCAGCTTCACGTGAATTCCCGCTGCACCCATGTACGCAAGGTACTTGCCATCGGGAGAAATATCGGGGACTAAGACCGGGTTCTCGCTGGAATTGAAAGTCAGCCGTTTCTGTGTCAATTCGGCTGGGGGTTTGGGAGAGCGATGCAGTTGGAACCACGCCACAGCAACCAGCGCGGCCACGGCGGCGATGCTTGAAATAGCGGTTTTCTTGTGCCGCTTAATCAGGCTCGCGAAGATGACGGAATCCGATGCTGATTCGGGTGCTGACTCCGGCTCTCTTTCCGCGGCGGCCGGCTGTGACGCTGCCACCTGGTGCCGCGAAGAGCTGGTATCGCGTTTCAGCCGCTTTACGTCGGCGCGTAGCTCGGAGGCTGTCTGGCAGCGGATCTCCCGGTCCTTTTCCAGCGCTTTCTTGATGATCTCCGCCAGCTTGGTGGAAATTTCGGGGTTCAATTGCTGGGGCGAAACTGGCGCCTTGTTTAGGATCGCGTCGAATAGCGCTGCCGTGGTGTTGCCCGTGAACGGCCGGAAACCCGTCGCCATTTCGTACAGCACCACGCCGAACGAGAACAGATCGCTGCGCGCATCCAGCTCTTCTCCCAGAGCTTGCTCAGGCGACATGTAGGCTACCGTCCCCACTGCCGTCCCCGGACTGGTGAGCAACTTTTCTGTCTCCGCGCGCAACGCGAATTTCGGATTGTTACCGTCCGGCGTCAGTTTGGCCAAACCGAAGTCCAGAATCTTGGCTTGCCCGCGCCGCGTGACGAAGATGTTTGCCGGCTTGATGTCGCGATGCACAATGCCCCTGGCGTGCGCGGCATCTAACGCATCGGCGACTTGTATCGCAATCTCCAGCAGCTCATCGGTATTCAGAGATTTTCCTTCGATGCGCTCCCGCAGCGTCAGGCCCTCCAGCAGCTCCATGACGATGAAGGGCCGCTCGTGGTATTCGCCGATATCGTGAATGACGCAGATATTCGCGTGATTTAAAGCTGAGGCGGTGCGGGCTTCCCGCTGAAATCGTTCTAAAGCAGCGTGATCTTTGGCGTAGTCGTCCGGCAGGAACTTGAGTGCGACGTGGCGGCCGAGCCGCGTATCTTCGGCTCTGTAAACTACGCCCATTCCTCCGCTGCCGAGCTTTTCCACAATGCGGTAGTGAGAGATGGTGTGCCCGATCATGACAAACCGCCCAGCGGGGAGCGGGTAAACCGTGTGGGAATTCTACCGCAACGCGCAGCCGTTCTTCGCCGATCCGATCACCGCAGTAACTTGCCGGCCAGCCAGTAATCGACACTGAACTTCCCCGGACCGGAGCAGATCAGCCAGGTAAAGAACAGCACGTACAAGACTTCCGGAAGGTAGAAGAAATCGTCGAGCCAGTTAAGAGGAGAAAGGCCTTTTGGCATTGTGGAAAGAGCGTTGGTCAGGGTGGCGACAGTCATATCGATCAATAAAGCCACCGATGCCGGGCTCGAAAGAAGGCCCAAGGCCACCAAGGATCCGCCAACGAATTCGACACCCGCCACGAAATAAGCCGTCTGCTGGGGAAACGGAACTTTGGCCTTAACAAGGGTTTCGTAAATCTGTTTCATGCCGCCGGCAGCGAACAGTTTATTCGCCCCGGAGATGGCGAAGAACAATCCCAGTGAAACGCGTACCAGCAGGATGGCATACGGTTCCAAACCACTGCTACCTAGCAGCGCAAACTGGACCAACGCTTTCCAATCCATATCTTGTGCCTCCTATCGTTCCACCCATTGAGCGCGCGATGCAGGAGCCACGAATGGATCCGCAAAGTACTGTGTTTCCCGCGCAACTTTGTCGCCCCTGAACTCCATGATGCTCACGGTGTAAGACGGCTTGCCGTCATACGTTATGATCAACTCGGTGACCCAAAGATCACCGCCGCCAATGATTCGTCGGACGACGAACCGCTTTTTGCTCGGCTGATTAGTTCGTTGGCTCTGTATGTTGCCTCGGCCGCGGAATCGCTCGCCTGACTGCGGATATTCCAGCACCGCGTCCTCGTGATATATGAGGTGCTCCGTTTCAAAATCGTTGGCATCCGACGCCGCCCAATGCTGATCCAGTGCCGCACGGATCACTTGATCTCGCACTCCAGAATCCGGGCCCGTCTTTTGTGGATCGTCCATCTTGAGCCTCCAAATTGACGACAAACTAAATACTTTAGCGCGCAATTTGGCCCAAGTAGTATCCGAGCCGATTTTCGACATCCCCCGGCTTGTGGAAGCCGCGCGCCATCAGCGCTTTGATCCCATCCTGGGCGGCGGATCGCCCGAGCGAAGCGATGCACGCATCCCACCCGGCACCGAGCTCGACGTCCGGCGGCAGGCTGGTGTTGACCAGGCGCTTGGTCTGGGCGATCGCCCACTTGTCGAATTTGGCGATCCGGGTAGCGAGCGCCTCTACGAACGCGTCTAGCTCGGCGTCGGGCAGGGCGCGATTCACATAGCCGTAGGCCTCGGCCTGCTCTCCCCGGATGTCTTCCGAGCTCAGGAGCACTTCGAGGGCGCGGCTTCGGCCGATGAGTTGGGGCAGCCGGGCCATGGGGCCGCCACCGGCGACCATCCCTACGCCCACCTCCCATTGCGAGAGGATGGCCTTTTCGCGGCTGGCGAAACTCATGTCGCAGGCTAGGGTGATCTCGCTGCCGTTGCCTGTCGCCCGGCCACGGATGAGGGCGATGGAGGCGACTGGCAAACGGGTCAGTCGCACCAGAAAATCCGGCCAAGGCGCCAAGCCTGTGGGACCCGGCGGCAGTGAGGTCAGGTCCTCCAGCTTGGCCAGGAAATCGGAGTGATTCAGGAAGTAATCGTCCACCGCGCTGTCGAAGACCACCACCCTGACATGCTCGTCGGCCTCGAGAGCGTCGATGAGTTTTTGGAACTCTTGAACCATTTGCGGGCCCATCACGTTGATCGGAGGGTTGTTGATCGTGACGCGCCAATAGGCGGGCGACCGCCGGGTCACGCGAATCTGTGCGGGCTTCGTAAGTGCGCTTGCAGTTGTCATGGCATTCTCCTGTCTATATGTTGGTCTCGGAAACCGGTTGATTATCCAAACGCTTTCTCGATATTTGGATCATTTGTTCCTTGGCGGCAGTTGGTTAATTACCGCCGCGCCTGTCTTGCTAACGATCTCATCCTGGGAATCCGTGCCTCCCGAACAACCTATTGCGCCGATAATCACCCCCTGTTCGATCAGTGGGATGCCGCCTCGAGAGGCAATGATTCCATCGAACGCGAGCAGATAGTTGAAATGCATAAGCTGGATACCGTCCTCGAACTGCTTAGTTTCGCGCCGGAAGGTCGCGGCTGCTCGTGCCTTGTGCTCGGCAATCTGAATGGAGGCAAGCATCGCACCGTCCATTCGTTGAAAGGCGACGAGGTTCCCGCCGGAATCGACCACCGCTGCGTTCATCGTCCAATTTCGCTTCTTCGCCTCTGCAACCGCCGCGTAAATAACCGCCTGGGCTCGGTCTAGTGATATCGGTGGGCCATACGGAGTGTCGAAAGGAATTTGGTCCGGCACGAAATCAAGAGGATTTGTTTCCGTGGGCTGCAGCGCTCGACTGGCAGTAGCGGCGTTTCCTATTTTCTCATTTGACATACGTCCTCCTTCAATGGTCGCAGTACAGATCGCTCGATCGACAATGGATCGCAACTCGCTGTGGCTGCCCGGCTCGTCATAATTTCTCCAATGATGGCCGGTCTACTCCAAAGTTGTCGCCGGTTTGGGCGCGCGCATTACGCGCGAGCAGGCCTTAAGCCGTCGCTCCCTCCGTTCACCTCTTGCCGTACGCCGTGAAAATGTAATCCTTGGCCGCCACTCTCGTATGGCACGCGAAACCGCAATTGACGACGCCGGTCTTATCGGGCTTGAACGTGTCCGACGCGGGATCATAGTCAAACACGGCGTACGCCCATCCCTTCGTGTCCGGGAATTTCTTGGTGTCCTTCTCGATAAGGAAAACGTCTTGTAAGGTGTCCGGTACCCTCACAAAAAAAGGGGACTCCGTGTTCTTTTTCGGTTTCCACTCGATTTTTGCAATCTTGGAGCCGTCGGGGAAAAGCTTGCCGTTGCCGGGAACGCCGGCCCGGTAGGCGTCGATCATCGTGGGATTGGCGACCATCACCTTCAGCAGCTCTTCCGTCTGACTGACGGCGACAACCTGCCAGTTCTCGTACCCCCTGAAGTCAGAGAATGGGAGCCCATTTGGTACGCGCAGTGTGTACTTGTCCTGCGCGGAAAAGGCCTTGACGCCCAGGACGGCTAGCGCTATGCCAAGTGCGGCTGCTGAAACGATTCGAAAACCGCGTGAAGGCAAAAAAGGGTTGTCAAAACATGACTTCCTCCTGTTGGATGCGCTTTGGAACGATGCGCCTTTTATCGATCAAGGCTGGATCGCCGCCCGGCCGAGGCGGATCGAAACAACATAATTGAACCGTTATACCACTTCAAGAAGATTGATACTCCCCGCGCGGTTGCGTTCGGTGACGTAGATTGGTTAGTGATCGGAGATCATCCATGCGGCTGAAGCAACCGCGCATTGCGCCTCTTTCTGAGGCTGAGTGGGACAGTGAAACCAGAGAGGTCCTCGAGGGCCTTGAGATGGATGGGCACGTGTACAACGTTTTCGCGACGCTGGCGCGGCATCTGAAGCTTTTTAAGAGATGGCTGGTATTCGGAAGTCATACCTTTTCCATGTCCTCACTTCCCGCGCGGGAGCGGGAGATGGTGATCCTCCGCATGGGATGGTTGTGCCGGGCGGAGTATGAGTGGGGCCATCATGTCGCTATTGGAAAGCAGGTGGGCCTCGACTCTGAAGATATTCGGCGCGTTGCGGCCGGGCCGGATGCCACCGGGTGGGGCCCGTTCGAAGCCGCGCTGCTGCGGGCTGTTGACGAGTTGCACGCTGACTCGTTTATCAGTGACTCGACTTGGAAGGCGCTGGCTCAGCGCTACAACACCGAGCAGATGCTGGATCTGATTTTCACGGCCGGGCAGTACACGCTGGTATCGATGGCGCTCAACTGTTGCGGGGTCCAGTTGGAGGAGGGGTTTGAAGGGTTTCCGGATGGGGTTGAGGGATAGGGCTGCTGTGCTTGAATGTGGGGCAGCCGCGTTATGCGGGAACTGAGAAGAAGAACGTCGTGCCCTTCCACAGTTCCGACTCGAGCCAGATGCGGCCGCCGTAGCCTCGACCCAGCTTTTTGCAGATGGCCAGGGGCCCATGCCGGTGCCTGGATATTCGGAAGAAGCGTGAAGTCGCTTGCCCAGTTCGAATACCATCTGCTGGTACCTCGACTGAGAATATCCACTGGGCGGCTTCCTCGCGAGCACCCATATGAACAATTGACAACGACGCGCTGTCGCGGGGCTACAAATCAGTAGCGGCGGTGAAAAGATTCGTTGGCAGGCGGAAGCGCCTGCCCCACTTTTGCGCTACTTTTCTTGCTTTTCGTAAGGGGCGCCGGTGCCGGAGGATCCCAAGAATAATTTTTGGCCGTTGGGGAGCGTGATGTCGCGACCGTTGGCGCGCTCGGAGCCGTCCTTGGATTGATAGCCATCCACGATTACTTTGGTGCCCACCGGGATGGTGTTCTTGTTGAAACCGCGCCTCAGCAGAACATTGGGGCTGCCGGCTTCGACCATCCAATTTGTAACCTTGCCATCTGGCGCCGTGACACTGACGTGGATCCAGGAATGCGGATTGATCAGCTCCACCTTGGTGAGAGTTCCTTCCAAGTGGACCGGTCTCTTCGCATCGAATTCCGCCGCGAACGCGTGGTGCGCCCAGGCTGGCGCGGCTATCGAGGCCAGTGCGGCAGTTCCAATTCCAACCATGAGCGCGATTTTCATTGCATTCTCCTTGATTCAGTGTAATTACTTGCCGGCTTTCTTGCTGAACTGGCCGTACATCAGGTCTTCCACAAACTCGACGCACTTGAAGTCCAGTAGCTGTGCATCTTTCTCAACGTGCCGGTAGAGAGGCATGGCGATTTTCCATGGGCGCGAAAAAACTTTGGGGTCCTCGATGGTGGCTTCGTACCAGAGGGTGTCGGGGCTGCGGGGCGTGTAGCGTTCGACGACGTGCAGGGCATCACTGTGATAATTTCCCGACCGGTCAAACCAGGTGCGCTCGTCAAGACCCGTCACATCCACGACCAGCGTATCGCCTTCCCAACGTCCCGCGGATTGTCCCATCCAGGAATCGACGGGAGCGGGGCCGGGGTCCTTTAAGAAGATGTTGCGAAACGCGCCGTCATATTCATATGTGATGGCGATGGCCTTTGCGCTTTGCAGAATCTGAAACGGGTAGGGCATGTAGGTGGCGCGCGGTACGCCGGGAAGGTAGCATTTGATCTCCGGATCAGCAGTGAGGCGATTTTGGAAGTTTTCTTTTCGCTGGGCCAGGGCTGCGGGAAGATAGGGAATTTTGCCGCCTTCGACTACGCTGAGTCCGGCGGGCTCGGCTCCCGCGGCGCCGAGGGCGATCACCAAGCTCTGTTGCGCGACGTGATCCTCCAGGTTCCAATTGGCTGTGTTCATGGCCTGCCAGATGCCGGTTAGGTTGGGATGGCCGTCCGGGCCGTGCGGGGGTTTATAAGTTGTTTGTGCGGCCGCTTGCAGTATGACGGCTGCGGCGATGGTGGAGATTTTTGGAATCCGCTTCATTGGACGTAGTCTCTTGGCTGGAACATCATTTTGTCACAGATTGGCAGGCGAAAGCGCCCAGTGCCACTTAGTTTTTGATGCCAAAACATTTTAAAGGACTTATGTTGTTTGAGGAACCTCCCGATGTTTCGCCGTAGCCCACGCCAACGGGCAAGCCAGGCGTCGGCAGGAGTGCCGACGCGGCAGGCAGGAGTGCGTGCTCCACCAGCATCGCCAAGAACTAAAGTACACCAGGCTGTTACGAGCCGAAGGCGATCAGGCGGCCGAAAGAAACTATGCCAGCCCATAGGAGCAACGACAACAAGCCTGCTAGTTTGGCGCGGGCCGGATGCGGTGCTGGCTTGCTCGCGTAGACTGAACGATGGAAGGCTAGCGCGTGGACTCCGACGAACGCGAGGAGCGTCATTTTGATCCAGAAGCTTCGGCTGTGCTATAGCTTGATGGCTCGCACCAGGCTAGTAGGAGGCCGGTTGTGATGACGACAACGAAGCCAATCCATTTCCAAATGCGAAACTGATCGATCAGATCGGCGACAGATTCGCGGCGCAATCCCCAGCCGAGCAGTCGAACAACGGACGCCAGCACCATGCCGCCGAACAGCGCGATGGCCAGCAGATGGATGCCGCCGATGATGGGGTAAAGCAGCGCGCCTTCGCGGATGGCAACGCTCACATCGGTTTCCTGAAGCCACTGGCAGAGTGAGAGCAGAGACACAGGTTCACACGAACGCGATCATACGGCCGGCGCCCAATACGCTGGACCACAACAACAGCGAGACACAGGCTGCAAGGATTCCGGCGATGCCGGGTTTATCCGCTCGGGCTGCTAGGCGATGCAGCGTCAAGTTACAGAGGAAGGCAATGACGAGGCACGTTATCTTGATGCGGAAGGAGGGATTGACGTAATAACGCGTGGCGTCGGCTGAAAGGATCCGCATCGAGCTGAGCGGCCGGTTGGCGCCGCATGCCGAGGCCGAGCAGCCGCAAGTCGACGATGGCGATGGTGCCGATCAAGAACGCGAATCCGATCAAGTGCAGGGATTCGACCACCGGAAAGGCCCACTCGGGGCCGTTCATCGCACTGGCGGCAGGGCTCGACTCGAGCCACTGCATGAATCGCAGAACGGTCATTTGAGCTGCGAAAAATCGGTGGCGTCCATGTATGTCGAGTCGATCTTGTCGACTATTTTGCCGTCTGCTTCGGAGGCCTTCGAGACTTGTTGCCATTCCGGATCGGCGACAAATTCCATCCAGTTCTTTTTCGCGGCGTCGCGGCTGGGGTGCGAAATGATGTAGATCAGGGTGTTGTCCTTTTGCGGCGAATCCTGAGGAACCCAGTAACCGATGCTGGTGATGTGATGCTTATTGAAGATGTCGATGGTGTGATCGCGGAAGCGCGTTTCGAGGGCTGGGAGACGGCCCGGGAATGTGTGGTAGACGCGGAGCTCGAAGATTCGCGAGTCTTGCGCGTGTACGGTGAATTGTCTGGTGAGGAGCGATCCGGCGGCGAAGGAAAGCGCGGCGAAGGCGCAGGTGCGAAATAGGGTGATGGTCATAGGTCTTCGGGAATGATATCACGCTCCCTTCCGGTCGCGGCCCGGTAGTAGACTGGTTCAAATGAAACGCATATTAACCGGACTTCTGGTTTGCATCGCCTCGTTTGCTCAGCCGCTTCCGATGGCTAATCGGCCGGAGGATGGCGGGTTCTCATCGAAACGGCTGGAAAGGACCAGGGAGGCGCTCAAGGCCGATGTCGACAACAAAAGTTTCCCCGGCGCCGTGCTCATCGTGGTTCACAATGGCAAGATCGTCACCTATGACGCTATCGGGTATCAGGATCGCGCCGGGCAAGTGGCCATGAAAAAAGACTGCATCTTCCGCATCGCGTCCATGTCGAAGCCCATCACCACGGTGGCTGCGATGATTCTGGCCGAAGAGAACAAGCTGGATGTCGGCGCGCCCGTGGCGCAGTATCTTCCCGAGTTCAAGGACGTCAAAGTTGGCGTGGAGGGAGCCGCGGTGAAACGTCCGATGACGGTGCAGGACCTCATGCGGCACACTTCGGGATTGACGTACGGTTTGTTCGGGAACACGACTGTGGATCAGCTATACCGCAAGGCGAACATCTTCGGGGCCAAATCTCTTGCCGAGATGGTGAAGACCATCGCCAGTATGCCGCTGCTGCACCAGCCGGGCGAGGCTTGGGAATATAGCGTCTCGAGCGACGTTCTCGGCCGCGTGGTGGAAGTTGCAAGCGGGATGGACCTGGATGCTTTTATTCAGGAGCGCATCACCGGTCCGTTGAAGATGAACGATACGGGGTTCTGGGTGAAGCCGTCCGCCATTTCTCGCTTGGCCAAGCCGGACGCGCAGTCCAGTCTGCCTTTCGCCGACGCGACGCAAAAACCTGCGATATTATCCGGCGGTGGGGGAATGTTTTCTAGCGCTGGCGATTACGCGCGCTTCGCGCAGATGCTGCTGAATGGCGGGGAGCTGGATGGCGTTCGTATTCTTGCGCCGAAGACAATCGCGCTGATGACATCCGACCAACTGCCGGCTACCACTGAGCGGCACACTCCGGTGGCCGTGCTGCTGGGACCTTTCGGTCCGGTTCCGGAAATGGGAACCAGCTTTGGCCTGGGCTTCGCCGTTCGCGTGGATGCGGGACGCAATCCGCTGCCGGGATCGGTTGGCGATTTCTCGTGGGGCGGAATTCTGGGGACTCTTTTCTGGGTTGATCCGAAGGAGAAACTGGTGGCGGTGCAGATGGTGCAGGCGCCGCAACCAGTGCTCGGGACCATCTGGCGGCAGATGCGGACGATGGTTTATCAGGCGATGACTAACTAGGGGTCATCGCCCGAAAACTGGCGGGTTGGCAACCCGCCGCAGGTTGGCAACCTGCACTACTTAGAAACTGATGCGGGCGCCTAGTTGGACTGCGCGCGCTCCACCTTGGCCCAGGCTCTGACCTACCCTTGCAACCGGCTGGCCGAAAGCTTGGGAAGCGGAATATGCGCTGTCGATGGTATAGGAGCCAAAGATGAGATTGGAGATGTTGAACGCGTTGAACATGTCAGCCGTGATCGACAGCTGGTATCGCTCGCGGAACGTGAACTTCTTGGTGAGCCGGAAGTCCTGCGAGAAAATGGGCGACCCGAGTGAGTAGTTCGCCGGCAGGGCCAATTTCGCGGCCGCCGGGGCCGAAGAGTTGTAGGCAGCCACCGCGGCGGCGAGCTGGGCTTTGCTGGTTCCCGCTTCCAGGCTGTCCCAGGGGATCCCCGGCAGCGGCTCGGTGGTGGTGGAAGCAACGGTGCCTGGAAGCACCAGGCCGCTCACCTGCGCGCCCACTGGTGTGCTGCTGATAAAGGAGGAGTTGACGCTCAACTGAAAGCCCCAGTGTAGATCCATGGTTCCAGCGAAGTTGAAGTTGTGGTGCGCCAGATCCTGGCCGTAGGAAGATTGCCAGTTGGCTAGATCCCAAACCTGGGTGGTGCCGCCGGGGACGGGATAATTGTCGCTCCAGTCCCTTTGCAGAGCATAGGAGGCTTGGAAGCCAAACCGGTTGGCAAATCGCTTCTGCACCTTCACTAACATGCCCTGGTACACCTGGTGGCCTTGATCCTCCCAGAAGGTAATGGCGCCGGTGGAGCATTCGGCCGAGGCAACAAAGTTCTGTTTGGGCGTGCAAAGGGGAATGATCGGATTCGGCGCGCCGGCGGCAGTGGTGCGGGTGAATTGATTTAGATCGATCTCGCCCAAGCTCACGTTTACGCCTATCCGCCGCACGTAATCGACCTGGGCCACCATGCCCCAAGGAAGTTCGTGCTGCACACCGATGCTGGTCTGGTAGCTCCGTGGCAGGGGGAAATCATGAGGGTACAACTCGACGCCCTGCTTCACCAGTTGGATGCCTGTCACCGCAATGGGACCGCTCCGCTGCGCCGGCACTGGGGAGATTATGGCTTCAATCGCGGGCAATTCCTGGTTAACCAGGTTCACGAACTCCCCGACGGTCATGTTGGTCAAGGCGCCAACCGGGAGATTGGCTCCTACGGGAATGGGCACGCCTCCCAGGCTGAAATTCAGAATCCCGGGATAGATGTTCGTAAAGGAGCCCGCGCTTAGCGTGTTGGCCGCGGTTCCGGGAGGTCCAAGGGATGCGGCTTCACGTAATTTGTAGTAACCCGGCGTGCCATCCCAATAGATTCCGGCGCCACCCCGGATGACCCATTTCTGGTTCTTTCCCGGGCTCCAAGCGAATCCGAGGGCCGGCTGGAATTCATGCAGGTTGTTGCTGGTTGGATCCAGATTGCTGCCGCCGCCAAGAAGCGGCTCCAGATATTGGGGCTTGGCGAGGAAGGCATTGTAGAATCCGACTTGCGCATTCCAAGCCACGCCGTAGTTGACGGTGAGGTTCGGCTTGATCTTCCAGGTGTCCTGGAAGAACGCGCGGTATTGGTTGAATTTCGTGCCTTGGTTGTAATCATAGGTGGCCGGCAAGGGAACCGCGCCGACGTGGACGCCGCTAAAAATGCTGCTCGCGAGTGGGAGAACGGGCAGGTTCAGAACCGAGGCATCGCTGGTGAGCGTGGTGGGAAGGGTGGGGAATAAGAAATTGAAGGCCGGTCCAAGGGCAGCGCCCAGCGCCGCTCTTGTGGCTTCCGGCGTGAAGGCGCCGACGCACATCGGCGTGCAGAATCCCCACAGACCGTTGGAGTAAGTTGGGTTCAGATCGCCACCGAATTTGAGACGGTGGGAACCCTTCTGCCAACTTAGCGTCTCCACCAGTTCGTACCGGCGGGTGTTGCGCGCTTGCGGTGCGTTAAAGTTCGGGCCAATGGCTGGGAAGTTTGAGCCGTAGAAATAGAAAACGTTTGGCAGGCTGCCGGCCACGCAGGGAAGCGAACAATCCGAAGGCACAGCTTGCAGGTTGTGATTGTCCCAGTAGTTGTATTGCAGCCGCAAATCATTGACAAGCGCCGGCGTGAAGACCGTGGTTATGCCGATGATGCTTTGGTCCGCCCAATTTGTGTTGTGAGGCCAGTTGGAGGGATCGCCAAATTCCAGAGACTGCGAGAAGCCATTGTTCCCATCGTGAGAGTAGCGGACAAACATCGTGTTCTTGGAATCGATGTGGTAGTCCACCTTGCCGCTGAGTGTCTTAGACTGATACGGGCTGGGATACTCGTGGTTGAGGGGTGCAAAGGATGGCGTGGTGCTGTAAATCTGGGTCGCCTGTACCTGGTTAGTGAACTCGTAGTTGAAGAAGAAGAACAGTTTGTCCTTTTTGATGGGCCCACCCAGCCAAACACCGGGGTTCCGGCGGACAAAAAATGGACTCGGATCGGTGGGGTCGCGCACGAGGTTTGGATAGGCAGCCATGTTGTGGTCGCGATAAAAGAAGTAGGCGCTGCCATGCAATGCGTTGGTGCCGGAGCGCGTGATGATGTTGATGGCGCCACCGGCCGCGATAGGAGTCGAGATGTCGAAATTGGCCGATGACAACTGGAACTCCTGCACGGTCTCTTGCGAGAAGTTCATGGACGAAATGCCTCCGCTGGTGTCGATGTTGTCAGAGATATTCCCTCCGTCCACGGTAAACACGGTGTGGTTGCCCGCACCCAGAATACTCACCGTAAACAGCGTGTTGAACTGAGCCGTGCTTCCGGCGGAGATGGTCACGCCAGGTTCGAGGGACGCCAATTGCATGAAGCTTCTTCCGTTGAGCGGCAGCTCTTCAATGGTGCTGCGCTCGATGACACCTTCGATGGCGTGGTTTTCATAGTTGACCTGCGCGGTGGCGCCTTCGACGATGACCAGGTCCTTGGTGCCGCCCAACTGCATTTGCAGGTTGACGGTAGTGGTGCTTCCGACAACGACGGTGGCTTCGCGCTGTAGAGCCTTGAAGCCGGGAAGCTCGACGCGCACTTCGTAGACTCCGGCCGGCAATGCCGGAGCGCTGAAGAGTCCCTCTGCGTTCGACGTAGCCGTTCGGGCAGAACCTGTGTCTTTGCTAGTGATGACGATGGATGCGTTTGGAATTATCGCGCCTGATTCGTCCGCGATGGTACCCGTGATAATCCCGGTAGGTGCTTGCGCGAGAGCTGCCAGGCCAGCGAGAAGGGCCAGCAAGATCAACACGCAGGAGAATGCTCTGGACATGGAGACTCCTTTAAAGCTCGATTGACCGGTTGTCCGGACAGATTGGGGAAAGCCTATACGAACTGAGGGCGGGTGTCAAGGGGGTGGGGGGGGGCAAGGCAAAGTAGAAATGTCCTATTGACGGGGTCAGGCTGGGGAGACGCTCAACTAGCGCGGAAACTCAAATGCGTGGATATTAACCGTCGCGATGCCTGGCGGTATAATCGGCGCAGAGGAGTACGCCGATGGCCAGAATGATGTCGTTCGCTTTCCTGGTAGTCGGGCTCGCGTTGGGGGCCGTGCCCCTTTGCCTCGCAGACATAGTCACGTCGGTCGCAGGATCGCTAAGCGCGAGCGGCCAGGTTTCTGTGAGTTTCTTAGGCGAGGATAGCAACAGCTTCAGCTTCAGCGACTCGAACACCAATCCGATATACAATTTCTCCAAATCTGACAGTACGTCGTCCGCCAACGACTTTGAAACTGCCGGTGCGGGTGCCACTCTTACACAGAATGTGGCCTTGAGTGCAGGTCATTTGAGTACCGATATCGAAGCGGACGATGGAGTGTATGGTTCAAACATTGGCGCCGTCGCGAGCGTCAATGCGTCGAATGCAAACACCGTGATGTTCGACAGCAGCAGCCCGTTTCGATTCGATCTCGCTGTCGACGGGTCCGATTCTACCTCAGGTTTTGGAACCAGTGAGGATGCTCTTAATTTGGAACTCAGCGGCCCTGATTTCAGTTTTGAGGAGCATTTCGGACTTGGTGAAAACGGCGACGATGAATCTTGGATCTTACAACCTGGAGTATACACGCTGAGTGAGTCGGCGGCCTTGATGGACCTTGAAGGAGGAATTGGTGGAGGGCTTAATGCTTCATTGAGCCTCCAGGTTGACGCCGATTTCGCTGCGGTTCCGGAACCTCGCGGGATATCCATCCTTGTCACGGGATTGCTGATGGTGCTTCTCGCGTTACGAGCCATGGCGCCTTTCGGACGCAGGGATCGTCGTTTCGCGCGCTAGTTGAAGATTTTGGTTCTTCAGTGGCTCGGCCCAGTGGGGGCGCCTCGCAGGCGTCGGCTTCACTCTCCCTGATCCCGGAATACGAGCCTATCAAGCAGCACAGTGGCGGCTGGCGAGCAACTCGCTTGGGCGCGATCGCTTGGATGAATGTGCCCACCAGGGGCACTCGAATTGAGCACATGGCGGGTAACTTGGAAGCAATCCACATGAGGGAGAACTCGCTCGCGGCAGTTGAACGAGCACACTGGACGACACGCCGGCGGCGCGCCTTTGCGGATTCTCCGCGGCCGGAATCGGCAGGTATTCAGTCCGAGTTGACTGCGGACATCTAGACGACGATGTCTATCTGGTAGTTAGTAAGTCGCGCGGCCACCACTCAGATCGAAAACCGCTCCCGTGCTAAAGCTGCATTCCTCAGACGCCAGCCACGACACAAGCGCGGCCACTTCGCGCGGCTGCCCAACGCGCCCCATGGGGATCTTCGAGACCATATAGTTCACAGTCTCGGTAGTTAGCTGCTTCAGAATTTCAGTCTCGATCACTGCAGGCGTAATGCAGTTTACGTACACGCCTTTCGTCGCCACTTCTTTTCCCAGGGCTTTCGTGAAACCAATCACGCCCGCCTTGGCGGTGGAGTACGCGGGCATATTCGGATTGCCTTCTTTTCCGGAAATTGACGCAATATTTATGATTCGGCCAGACCCTTTAGCCAGCATGGCGGGAAGCACGGCCTTCGCGCAATAGAACACGCCGTCCAGATCGATCGCCAGCACGCGACGCCACTCGTCGTCCGGGTATTCGTGCACGGGAGCCGCTTTCCCTGTGACACCAGCATTGTTCACGAGCACGTCAATCGATCCATAGCGATCGAGCACGGTTGCAGCCATGCGCTGTGCAGAGGTGCTGTCGCTCACGTCCACGCCGATACCCAGTCCGGACAACTCCGCGGCTGAGGTGATCGCTGCCGGCTCGTCAGCATCCGCTATCACCACCATGAATCCGTCCTGCGCCAAGCGTCCAGCGATGGCCTTGCCAATCCCCTTGGCGCCTCCAGTAACAATGGCAGTTTTCATGAAACCTCAGGATACCCGGTATTTCGCTGCTGCCTCCAAGGGGACCAGGATTCAAGGGAAAGTGACGACGATGCATCCATGCTAGATTGTCGGGCATGCGAGAGCGGCCGGCCTCTTGGGGTCAATTGCGTGCGCACGCACGATGTCGCTACGTCCGAGCTCGATCCCTGACGCTCGGATGCGGCCAGGCGTTGTCATCCGGATCCGTACACTCCAGCAATGCAAGCGCGCTCGTTGGAATGACACCTCCGAGCCGCGCGATAACGATGTTCGATCCGGCTGCAATCGGGTGTTAGCGCCGCGGAGTCCACTAGTTGACCCTGCCGAGATATCTGTCCAGCCAGGCTAGCACTTCCCTCGATAGACCGGCCTTCTCTTGGCTGACGTCGTGGGGAGTGTCGAAAACTACGTGGCGTTTGTCCGCCTCCGGCGTTCCGAGCATGCGAAAGAGCGGATTCTGCGCCCGATCCAGGGAAAAAGTGAAGTCGTATCGGCCGTTCACCATCAACACTGGTTTCTTAATTCGTGGCGCGAAGTTGACTTGGTCCCTCGGCGGTAAGTTTTCATTTAGAAAGAACCCTCCGTCGAGGAAGACAATGGTCTTAAGCCGCGGTTCCAGCGCAGTGAAGATTACGCCGTCAGCCGTCCCTTGGCTGACCCCCAGGTAAGCGATTTTGGACTTGTCGATGTCAGCCCGAGTCTCGAGGTAATCGAGGGACCGCCGCACCTCTTTGGAATCTTTGATCATCCGATCCAGATCCCCGTGAGCCCCGGGCGCCAAGCGATTCCCCACACGCTCGTAAGTACCCTTGTAGATCGGGTAAAGCAGCGCACGGCCGCTTTGGATGATGTAATCGACGAATTGCAGATCGCCGAGATTCTGGCTCGAGGCCCCGTAGTCCACCCGCGCGCTCGGGAAGAATAATACGGTCTGGAACGGCGGGTGAACATTCTTCGGCAAGAACAGAAAGACCGGCAAGCGTTCGTTCCCGTAGCCGGCGTCAATGGTGATTTTCTCCTTGGTCCAATCCGCGGTGTTCTCCACAATGCCCCCGCTCATGGCGTTGAGAGGGTTCCGATCATAGGAGTACATGGTCTGGTAGGCTTGAAAAACCTCGTCAGACACCGGCTTCGCCTTGGCAAAGTCCCTCGTGTACCCTGCTAGCGGGGCTGTCGCATTTGCGGGAAGCGGCTCGCTGTTACGCACGCAGCGAAAGCCATTCAGCGCGGACCGGTCGAACGGCGGAAGCGCCTCCGGCTCCATGGCCTGATAGGTTTGAGTTCGCCAGGCGCCGCCCAGAATAAAGCGTCTATCCTTCTCAACGGTGTTAAAACTCCATTCCCTCACATTGCCGCACATGTCGTAGGTTCCGAAAGGGCCGACGTTCGGAGAATTCCCGACGCGCCATGGCCCGCGTGCGGAGAAATTACTCTGACCAATGCTGTAAACTGCAACGTCGGTTGGAGCAGCCTGATACCACTGTGTAAAGGTGGGCAAGCTCTTACCTCGGAATTCGGCATAGGCTGCCGCCTCATACCAGCTCACGCCCGAAACGGGATAGTCAGCCTGCCCTTGCGGAAAGTGGCCGCCTTGCCAAGTGGAGGGTCCCGGCCGGCCGGTGGGATCGCGAAACAGATCCATAGCCTGATC
>Ga0208691_1000219_pt1 | contig 19977 bp, 13 predicted proteins | sample June2015DPH_20_1_FD_184719 | JGI IMG/M metagenome (GOLD analysis project Ga0208691, IMG submission 184719) | Peatland microbial communities from SPRUCE experiment site at the Marcell Experimental Forest, Minnesota, USA - June2015DPH_20_10... | ecosystem: Environmental > Terrestrial > Soil >... | reverse complement strand
CGTGCGCAGGCGATTCTGGCTTATGCGCAGAGTCATCGCGTTGCGCATCCTGTTTGACAACAACGTCCCGGTGGGCGCCCGACGATTCCTGGTGGGGCATGAAGTCCGCACAGTGGTGGAAATGAACTGGCCTCCGCAGGCTCTCTCGTCGGTCGTACTTGGCTCGAACATTTGGCCGATCGTCCGCAAACTCGACGGAGCAACACCGGGAAGTTATGAATTCATCGAGATGCCGCTCCCGCCAAGGTCTACGAGTGGCCATGTGGTCCGGTGAGAAAAGGGTGAGAATCACGCGGACTATTGGCGAGATCGAGGCGATGCGGAGTTGTGGGGTGCCTGTGTCACACTGAATTTCATATGTCCATTTGGTTGAATGAAGCCGATGTCCGTGCTGCGCTTTCGATGGCGGGACTGATTGAGACGATGGAAGCGGCGCTGGCATCGTTTTCGGCTGGCGCGGTTAAGCAACCCGTGCGGACGGTGATCGAGGCACCGGGCGGGTTTTTCGCATCCATGCCGGCGTATCTCGGATCCACGCCTGCGATGGGTGCGAAACTGGTGACGGTATTTCACGATAATCCGAGCCACGGATTGCCGACGCATCTGGCCACCATCGTGCTGTTGGATCCCGCCACCGGCAATTTGCTCGCGATCCTGGATGGGCGATTCATTACCGAAGCGCGGACCGCGGCTGTCTCGGCCGTCGCCACGCGCTATCTTGCGCGAGAGGACGCGGCCGTGCTCGCCATCATCGGCTCAGGCGTGCAGGCTCGCAGTCATTTGGAAGCTTTGTCGCTGGTTCGAAAGTTCACCGATGTTCGTTGCTGGAGTCCTTCGGCTGCGCACGCTGGGAAGTTCGTAGCAGAATCGAAGGGATATCCGGTGCGCGTCGTGGAGAGCGCGCAGACGGCCACGCGCGGCGCGGATGTCGTCGTGTTAGTTACCGCATCGCCTACTCCGGTGATCGAGGACAGTTGGGTGAAGGCTGGGGCGTGCGTAATATCGGTGGGCGCGTGCCGTCCGAATCAACGCGAAATGGATCCGGCTCTCGTGGCTCGTGCACGGCTGATAGTAGATTCACGCGCGGCCGCGCTAAAGGAATCTGGCGACGTGGTGCAAGGGATTCTCGAAGGCCGGTTCGGCGAAAGCCACATCGCGGCTGAGTTGGGGCAAGTTGTTGCGGACCCGAAGCTCGGACGCCGGGATGCGAGCGAGATCACCATCTTCAAATCGTTGGGCCTCGCAGTGGAGGACGTCGCAGCTGCCAATCTCGCGTACCGGCAAGCGACGGAAACGTCCAGGGGCGTGGCCATTGGCTGAATCGTACGATGTTATCGTGATTGGCGCGGGCGTCTTTGGCGCCTGGACGGCCCACCGGCTGCAACGCACCGGCCGTTCCGTTGCGTTGCTGGACGCCTATGGCGCAGGGAACAGCCGGGCGAGCTCCGGCGGCGAAACGCGCATCCTGCGAATGGGGTATGGCCACGAGGAGATCTACACGCGTTGGTCGCTCGCGTCACTCCGGATTTGGGTCGACCTGTTTGAGCATGTCAATCAGCCGGAGCTTTTTCAAAAAACCGGCGTGTTGTGGACGCCCGCGGCGAATGATGCGAATACGGTGCAAACGCTTCGGACACTCGAAAAATGTGGCGTAGTGTTTCAAGCTTTGACGCAGGCGGAACTGTCGGCGCGATTCCCGGAGATCCGATATTCGTCGGAACGCGTGGGGATCTTCGAGCCTGAAAGCGGCGTGGCGCTGGCGCGGAGAGCCGTGCGTGCGGTGGTGGAAGACGCCATTCGGAACGGTGTAGATTATTTTCGTGGGGCGGCACTGGCGCCGGATGGCGAGGAGCTGCGAACGAGATCGGGCCGCGTGCTGCATGCTTCAACATTTGTATACTCCTGCGGGCCCTGGTTGCCGAAAATCTTTCCGGAGATTTTGGAGGGCCGCATCCGACCCACGCGACAGGAAGTGTTTTTCTTCGGCACGGAACCGGGCGACCGGCGGTTTACTTCACCGGACATGCCAGCTTGGCTCGATTTCACCGACGAGCGTGGCGCGTACTCGCTTCCCGACATCGAGAATCGTGGGTTCAAGCTGGCGTTCGACCGGCACGGGCCGCCCTTCGATCCGGATACGGGCGATCGCGTCGCAGGCGGGTTGGATTCGGCCCGTGCGTTTCTGGCTGAGCGATTTCCGGCGCTCGCCAGGGCGCCGCTGGTGGAATCGCGAGTGTGCCAGTACGAGAATACATCGAGCGGCGATTTTCTGATTGACCGGCATCCGGACTTCGCGAATGTTTGGCTGGTGGGCGGCGGCTCCGGTCACGGATTCAAGCATGGCCCTATGGTGGGCGAGCATGTGACAGCGCTGATTGAAGGCAGTGCGAGCGTGGAGGAGCGGTTTTCGTTGGCGACTAAGAGTCGCGAGGCGAAGCGCGCGGTTTACTAGGCTGAAGCTCCCCACGCGGCTATTTGCCGAACTCCATATGCAGGCGGATGGATTCCACCCACACCGGGCCCCGATCGCGGTTGTACGCTGGATTCTGGATGTGCTGCAGATCGAAAGTCGTGAAGAAGCCTTTAAAGAGGCGGGCGTTGTAGTAGCTTTCCCAAATATTTTCGGTTCCGTAATTCAGCTTTCCGTCGCCGATCAGGAAGTCGTACCCGCCCAGCGCCAGATACTCGCGGTGAACTGCAGAAAGGCCGCTCACGGTCAGCTCGGTGGCCACCACGTCGTTCTTGCGCTTCCATTTGGTTCCCGCCAGAGAGACTCCGCCAGTGCACAACCGGTCAATAGCGGTGAAGGCGAAGCTCTCGGTCTTTCCATCGTTCCAGCCCAGCCGCCCGAAGACTCCGAAGTCCTTCGTGATCTCCTGATCCGCGCTGACACCCGCGCCGTACTTTAAGGTTCCATTTTTGCGAGTGGCTGTTACATCGGGGCGCGTCCCGGTTTGTTCGCTCAACGCGATGGCATCGGCGTAGTTACCAGCTCGCGCGTGATTTGCATATTCCAGAACGCGCACCGCGCCTGGATGGCCGCGCAGCGAGTAGCGCCGTTCTTGTTCGAATGTGTCGCCGCGGTTGACTAGGATCCGGCGGTCGAAGCGCAGACCGTTGGCGACTCTCGGCTCAGCCGCGCTGGCGTATCGCAGCGACCAGTTTTTAGTGTGGAATTCGTGCACCCAGCCCCAGGTGTAGCCGCGCGTATCGGCCGGATAGTCCCAAGCGCCGTTGTACATCACGGCCCAACCCATAAACTGGCTGCGCGGATCGTGCGAATAGCGATTGTTGTCAAAGAAGTCAGTAAGCGTAAATCGGCCCACTGTGATGCTGTAGCGTGTCATGGGCCGCTCGCCTGCGGGCTGATTCACATCGCTCGATATCGCTTCCTTCTCCATTCCGAATCCGAAATCCTGTGTGATGTATAAACGCGCGATGTAGGGTTTGGGCGTGGCGCTGGCAACTCTGGGCAGTTCTCCATTGGTGGAATTTGCCACTCCGTTCACGCCGCTGAATCCTTTGCCGCCGGCGATCTCCGGATCGAAAACGAATAGAGTGTTCTGGGCCAGACGAAATGCGAAGAACAGCGTCGTTGTCAGCGAAGCATCGCGCTCGGGATAATCCTGAAGGCTGAATGGACCTGCGTAAGGCGAGTTAAAAGTGCCGTGGTACTGGCCAATGGACGTGGCCTGGAAGTTGAGATTCCATCGCTCGGGCGCCGGTGCGGGCTCGGGCGCGTCCTGGGCAAAAATCGCGGCGCAAGCGAGCAGTCCTAGGGCTGTGGAGCGACAAAGCGGCATGGATCTTAATACGCGCGCGTTATTCCAGGATCTCACTCAAGATGCGTCCGATGGAGCCGGAGGGCTGCTCCACTTTGAGGATCTCGGCCAGCGTTGGGGCAATGTCGTTCACCGCGATGCGAGTGGAATACTTGCCGGGCTTGATTCCAGGCCCCAGGAAAATCACGGGCACGTGATTATCGTAGTCGTAAGGCGTGCCGTGAGAAGTACCGGCCGCGTCGAACAGGTAATACGGCTCTTGCAGCACATACAGGTCGCCGGATCTCGGGCCGAAGAATCCCAGACTGAAGGCGCGGCTGATGGAATCCTGCTGCACCTGGCCATTCACTAATTGGGAACGGGTATAGACGCGCGCGATGTGCTGCTGTTCGAGCGCAGCTTCGGAGGCAACGCGCTCGACTTCGGCCGGGTCCAATTTCTTGGCGCGGATGACTTCCTGATTGAAGTACAACATGCCGCCTGAGCTTGCCAGCAGCCATTTGCCGGGCCCGAAGTGCTGGGTTAGGGCATCCGCGATTTTCTCGGTGAGCTGGCCCGCCTTGAGGCGTCCACCGGGCATCTTGCGCGATTGATTCACTTCCGGAACCGGCGCCACTCCGTGATCGGCGGCCAAGATCACCAGCGTGTTGCCCGCTCCAATGCGCCGATCGATGGCATCGAACAGCTTGCCCAGCAATCGATCGGTGCGTATGGAGATATCGCGCACGGCTGGATCGTCCGGCCCCACGGCGTGTCCGACATAATCATTCGAGGAAAAGCTGACCGCCAGTACGTCAGTCGCGGCGTGACGGCCGAGATTCTCTCCTTCGACGGCGCGCTCAGCGAATTCCTCGATCATCTCGTTGCCCCACGGCGTGGCTTCGATGGATCCGCAGAAGCGATCCTCAGTGCCCGCGACCATGGTGCAGAAGGGCTTCCCGGAATCATCTTTGGCGTCGAACGGCAGCCACTTCACGCCGAGGTAGCGCGAGGAAGGCTGCTCCTTGTTCAGTTTCTTGGCCCACTCCGGCAACTCGTCCCGATAATACGAGCTGGTGACCCACGCATTGGCGTCGTTATCGTACCAATAGGCGCCATCGGCCATATGACCACCGGGCAGAATCGCACTGCGATCCTTGATGGAGACGCTGACTACTTTTGTTTCTGAGCTGTGGATCTTCAACTCATCGGGGACGGTGCTGACCAGCAGACGGCGCGGCGATGAGCCAGTGCGGCCGGGAATCCCGCCCACGAGTTTTGTGGCCGGATCGGAAACGCTGGTGACGGATTGGCCACTTTCGCGATCGAACCATTCGTTCGCGACGATGCCACTGATGGATGGGGTTGCGCCGGACAAGACCGTGCTATGCCCAACGGCGGTCACTGTCGCCGCATGCATGTAGTGAGCGTCGGTGAAGACCGCGCCTTTATCGAGCAAGCGCGCCAGGCCAGAATTATAATCCGCGCGGAAGCGCAGCAAATAATCGTAGCGGAACTGATCGATGACAACCGCTAGGACAAGCTTGGGGGATGGTGCGGCAGGCAGCGTCGCAGCGCAAACCAGGAAGGCGAGAAAAATACGGGAAAGCCCGGACGTATGAGTTTCTGGTTTCTGGTTTCTGGTTTCTGGTTGAGTGGCAAGCCGGGTGAACCGGAACGAGAAACGAGAAACCAGAAACCAGAAACGGAAGTTTTCATTCATATCGCAACGCTACCACGGGATCTACTCTGATCGCGCGCAACGCTGGAATCAGGCTGGCCGCGAGAGCTACTACCAGGATCAGCAGCGCGGTGACGGCGAAGGTCGCTGGGTCGGCCGCATTCACGGCGAAGAGCAGATTCGAAATGACACGCGTGACGCCGAATGATAGAACCAGTCCGATGCCGATTCCGAAAGCTGCCAGCATCGCGCCTTGTCCCATGACCAGCTTCAGCACGTCGCTCTTCTGCGCGCCCAGCGCCATGCGGACTCCCAGCTCGTTCGTGCGCCGCGCGACTGAGTAGGCGGTCACGCCGTACAATCCGATGGCTGCCAGGATCAGCGCGAGGCCGGCGAAGGCGCCGAGCAGCGTGGTGCGGAAGCGCGGCTGCGCGAGCGAAGAATCCAACAGGGCTTCCATGGTGTGGACGTTAAATACGGCGAGGCTGCTATCCATTTTCTGTACTTCCCCGCGCGCGGCCGCGGCGAGCGAGGCCGGGTCGGCGTCAGTACGTAGCGCCGCGGTCATGGTTCCTTCCACGAAGCTCATCCATGATGGAGGGACTTGCAGATAGTGGTAATAGGTTTCGGGTTTGTCCTTGGCGTCTAAACCGGCGTGTTTGACGTCGCGGACGATACCGACGATGGTGCACCAGACGCTGCCGGGGAGTCCCGATTGTATGCGCTTGCCGAGCGCGTCGTCGGAGGGAAAATAGGTGCGCGCGAATGTTTCATTGACCAATACCACGCCCGGCGTATGTTCTCCATCCGTCTGGTCGAAATGGCGGCCGCGGATCAGCGGGATGCCCATGGCGTCGAAATAATCCGCGCTCACGGCGCGATACTGGGCGCGAGGCTGCTCAGCGCTGGCCTGCACGGGGCGATTCTCGATAGTGAAATTCAGGCTGGTATCATCCCCGCTACTCAGCGGGACCTTGCGTGCGATGCCCGCGAACCGCACGCCCGGCAGAGTCTGTAACCGCTCCAGAAGCTGCTCGTAAAACAAGGCAACTTTGAAATCCGAATAGCGGCTCTCGGGTAGGGCAATCTGAAAAGTGAGAACGTGATCGGGCTGGAAACCGGGATTGACGCTTTCCAGGCGGGCAAAGCTGCGGATCAGCAATCCGGCCCCCGTCAACAGCACCACGCACGCGGCCATTTCGGAAATGACCAGCGCGTTGCGAAAGCGCTGCGAGGTCGGGCCGCCGGTGTTGCCGCGGCCGGTGGACCTCAGCACAGAGTTAAGATCGCTCCGCATACTGGCCAAAGAGGGCGCCAGCCCAAAGATGATTCCGGTGGCGACGGAAATCAGCAGAGTGAAACCGAGCACGCGGTAATCCATGCTGATCTCGGTCAGGCGAGGCAGCATAGTGGGCCCTAACTTCTTCAATAGGGATACACTCCAGGCTGCAAGCAACAAGCCCAATACTCCTCCCGCTAGCGCCAGCAGCACGCTCTCGGTAAGCAACTGCTGCGCCAGGCGCGCCGGATTTGCACCCAGGGCGGAGCGCAAAGCGATTTCTTTTTCGCGATTCCCGGCACGCGCCAGCAAAAGGTTCGCGACGTTCGCGCAAGCGATCAGCAGTACGAACACCACCGCGCCGACGAGCGTAGCGAGCGTTGTGCGAATGTTGCCGATCAGTTGATCGCGCAGCGGCACTACAATCGCGCTGTAGCCCGAGTTGGCATCGGGATCCTGCAGCTCCATTTTTCGCGCGATGGAACGCATCTCGCTTTGCGCCTGATCGAGCGTTGCTCCGGGTTTCAGATGCGCAATGACGCGCAGGGTCCGGACGCCGGTGTTCCTCGGATCCAGCTCCTTGGAATCCAGCGCATAAGGAATCCATAATTCGGAGGGTATATCGAGCAAATGAAAATCCGGCGGCGTCACGCCCACCACGGTATAGGCAATGCCATCCAGCGTGACAGCTTTTCCCAGCACCGACGGATCGCCCGCAAAGCGGCGGTGCCACAAGCCGTAGCTCAGCACTGCCACAAAGTTTCGGCCCGGTTGATTCTCATCGGCTGAAAAAGTACGGCCCACTGCAGGCTTCACTCCCAACATCTCGAACGCGGCCGGCGAAATCAGGATGGTCTCCAGGCGCTCTGGCAGCGCACCCCCCGTCAGGACGCGAGGCTCCGCCCGCAACGCGGCCATCTGATCAAAGACCCGGTTTTCGCCCGCCCAAGTTCGATATTCGGCCGGAGAAACCAACTCCTGTTGAACGCCGCGGCTTAACTTGGTTTCCCAAACCACCATCAAGCGGCTGGGATCGGGGTAGGGCAGAGGGCGCAACAAGACGCCATTCACTACGCTGAAGATCGCGCTATTCGCTCCGATCCCGAAACTCAAGGCGACTAGCGCCACCAGGGTCGAGCCGGGGCTTTTGAGCAACATCCGCACGCCGTATCGAACGTCGTTCATCAGAGCGCTCATGGATGGTTGCGAATCTTACATTCTATACCGCAAAACGGCTCGCAGGCCGGGGGCCTGCGCCACGCTAAAACGAAAACGGACCGCACAAGCCACCAGTCTTAGTCCCGGTCGCTCTTGCGGTCCGCTCTCGTACTGTTAAAACTGCGCTTGGCCCTAGGTGCCCCAAACGGCGATTCCAGCTTTGATTTTGGTCTTGGTTCTCATTGGCCTTTTCTCCTTTTGTATGATTTTTTTATTGCGGTTTAATTTGCCGCGTGACAACGGTAGGGTGCTGTCACGCGGCACGGATAACTAGGTTCCCCAAACAGCGATTCCGGCTTTGATCTTAGTTTTGGTCCTCATTGCTTCGATCCTCCTTGCTTGGATTGGCCTTACGACCGCTTACACTAAATGCAACTACGATGCCAACCGTACCATGACTGGGAGATGGCAAGTACTAAGTAGATGGAAACAACTGAAAAATAAGCAGATAAACCCGATTTCCACCAGGTTCGCCACCAGGCCTCTAAGGCCTCTAGGGTCATTCTACGCTATCTGTTCAGATAGACACCCTATCTGGACGGATAGGGTCTTCCCCTTAGAAGCTGCGCGCGTGAAGAAAGCTGTCAAAAAACACGTGCAAAAGCCGAACCGCGCCCGGTGGTTGCCATTTTTGTCCGAAAGGGCAAGCGGATCGAAGAGCAGTGTATCCCCCTTTATCGCCAGGCGGTTGCACGCTCCTCGATCCGAAGCGAAGAAGGCCGCGCGCGCCGCATTCTGTCCTCGCTTTCTTGAGGGAAGGGTAAACCGGAAAGGACCGCGTCCAGGAAGGAGAACGGTTCGTTCTGCTGGGGATTGCCGGGGAGTGTGGGCCGTGGATTCCTAGGTGCCCCAAACAGCGATGCCGGACTTGATTCTGGTCTTGGTCCTCATGGTTTTACTCCTTCTGAACTAAGGTGTTCTACTTAATTTCTCGTGCTCTCCTTAAGCAATCGCCGGGCCACCGCCGCTGGGAGCACAAATGTATTGCGGAACCTATATCTCCGCAGATTTGCGAGGCCCACGAGGGAAGCTCGTCCGACACATACTATCCGTTTGGATAGTAAGGCTAACGCCTTAGATAGGCTAACGTAAGGCGGCTTGCATCGGATATACTTTTTATGCGAAGTGTGATGTCTGAGACTTATCCGGAACTCGAAGCTCTAGCTGGCCCGCTCAAGGGAAACAGTTTTCCTTTGTCAGACCCGGAGGTCTCCATTGGCCGGGAACCGTCCAACCAGCTCCCGATTCTGGACGCCTCGGTCTCGCGCCGCCATTGCCTCATCCGCCGCGAGACGGACGGGTTCAAGATTCAGGATCTCAACAGCCGCAACAGCACCTTTGTAAACGGCGTACCGGTGACCGAGAAGACTCTGGCTTCCGGAGACGAAATCAAGATCGGGAATTCTCTGTTTCTGTTCGTGAAGCCGGAGACGGAAAGCCAAACCTCGCCTTCGGTGGAATTCGACAAGGATGACACCGGCGGAGGGTCCACCATCATCCTGCGCACGCAGGACGCGCGTTATTTGAGGGATCTCGACAAAATCACCCCCACCGGGCGCACGGTCCGGGATCTGAACGCGCTGCTCCGTATCAGCAAAGCCGTCAATTCCGTGCGTGGCTTAGAAGCGCTGGAGCGCAGGGTGCTGGAATCCATTTTCGAAGTAGCGCCGGCGGATCGCGCTGCCATCCTGCTTTGCGACCAAGGCTTGGAAGAGTGCAGTTCGGTGTTTGGGTGGGATCGGCGCACGGGAGCCAACCCGGCGGTGCAGGTCAGCCGGACCATCGCCTCGCAAGTGCTGCAGGAAGGCGTAGCGCTACTGTGCAACGATCTTCCAGCGGCCCAGGAGTTTTCCGATACCGCGAGCGTGGTGGACCGCCATATTCGCAGTGTGCTGGCCGTGCCGCTCGAAGTTTTCGATCGCGTGCTGGGCGTTATCTATCTGGATGCAAGCGATCCGGCGGTCCGCTTCGATGAAGATCATCTCCAGCTACTGACCGCCATCGGCAGTATTGCGGCGGCGGCGCTCGATAATGCGCGCCGCATGGAGTGGCTGGAAGAGGAAAACCGGCGCCTGCAGGCGGAGATGAACGTCGAGCACAACATGGTGGGCGAAAGCCCGCGCATGCGCGATGTTTATCAATTCATCGGTAGGGTTGCTTCGAGCGATTCCACCGTGCTGGTCTTCGGCGAGAGCGGGACCGGCAAGGAACTGGTAGCGCGTGCGATCCATCAAAACAGCGGCCGTGCGAACAAGCCGTGCGTGGCCATCAATTGCGCCGCGCTGGCGGAAACTTTGCTCGAGAGTGAGCTTTTTGGCCACGAGAAGGGCGCTTTTACCGGCGCCATCGTGCAGAAGAAGGGAAAGCTCGAGGTGGCTGAAGGCGGCACGGTTTTCCTGGATGAAATCGGCGAGCTGGCGCCGTCACTGCAGGCCAAACTTCTGCGCGTCTTGCAGGAGCGCGAGTTCGAACGCGTGGGCGGTACGCGGACCATCAAGCTGGATGTGCGGCTGATCGCGGCCACCAATCGCGACCTGGAAGAAGAAGTAAAAAAGGGCCGCTTCCGGGAAGATTTGTACTATCGGCTGAACGTGGTTTCAGTGCGCATGCCGGCACTGCGCGACCGGCGCGAAGATATTTCGCTGCTGGCCAGCTATTTCGCCTCCAAATATGGGAAGCGGTCCGGCCGCACGGTAGTGGGGATTTCGCCGCGCGCCCGCGCTTGTCTGCTCAACTACGAATGGCCCGGCAATGTGAGAGAGCTCGAAAACGCGATCGAGCGGGCAGTGGTGTTGGGAACAACTGACTTGATCTTGCCTGAGGATCTGCCGGAGTCCATTCTGGACAAGGCCAGTCCAGCAGGGGCGCCCGCGGAAGCCTTTCACGATGCGGTGAGAGAGTCGAAGAAGCAACTGATCGTCAGCGCGATGGAGCAAGCCGGCGGAAATTATACGGAAGCGGCGCGCCTGTTGGGATTGCACCCGAACTATCTGCATCGGCTGATCCGCAATCTGAATCTGAAGCCCACGCTGCTGCGGCATGCGGGCGCCGATTCGTAAGGACGCGAAAGGAGTATGATCATTCTGAACAGTTTCAGCAAGCGTGATCGATTGCGTGGATATCAGATTGCTTGATTTCTTGTCATGGCCGTGGTCGCTGTAAAAATGACACAATCCAAACGAGCGCGAATACTTCTGGCCGATGACCACTCGCTTGTGGCGGCCGGGCTCTGCAAGCTTTTGGAAGAGGAATTTGATCTCGTAGGTGCGGTGGGAGACGGTAGGGCGTTGGTAGTCACCGCGAAAAGGGAACGTCCGGACGTCATTCTGCTGGACATCTCCATGCCTTTACTCAACGGCGTGGAAGCAGCGCGTCAGCTTCAAGTAGCGGTTCCAGCCTCAAAGCTGATCTTTGTGACGGTGCATTCGGATTCCCCCTATGTGGTGGAGGCTTTCCGCGCAGGCGCTTCCGGTTATGTGTTGAAGCGATCTGCGGCGTCCGAACTGGTGGCTGCCATACGCGATGTCCTGAACGGCAATCTGTATGTTACGCCACTGATCGCGAAGAGCGCGCTGGAGGGCATCCTCAAGGTTGCAGAAAAGCGAGGGCCGCTGTTATCTACCCGGCAGCGCGAGGTGCTGCAACTGGTGGCTGAAGGCCACTCGGCCAAGGAGATCGCCGAGATTCTAAGAATCTCACCGAAAACCGTGGAGTTCCACAAAGGGTGGATCATGAAGAAGCTGGATCTGCACTCGACGGCCGAACTCACCCGCTATGCCCTGGAACACAGGATCGCCAATAATTTGAGCGGTTGAATAGCACAGTCAGGCCCCGGTGGCGTCGCTCACCCCGGCGGATTGCGGGGAATGCGGCACTTCCACTACCACCTCGGTGCCTTTGGCATCCGAGTGAATTTTGAATTTTCCTCCGAGCAAGTGTGCGCGCTCTTCCATGCTACGCAAACCCAAGCCACCTTTGCCCTGGATTGCCTGGGGATCGAACCCGGAGCCTAAATCTTTTACGGTTAACCTCAGGTTGCCGTCAGTTCCAGCGAGGCTGACGACCGCGGAGTGGGCGCCGGAATGTTTCGAAACATTGTGCAGGCTTTCCTGCAACACACGATACAGGCAAAGCGCTGCGTCTGCATCCACGATTGCTGGGATATTGCTTTGGTGGAATGCAACCTGGATGTTTTCGCGCTCGCTGAAATATCGAACGAAGGTCTCCGCGGCCACCGCTAGGCCAAGATCGTCCAGCACGGAAGGATGCAGCCGATAGGCGATGTGCCTTAAATCCTCGGAAAGCGCGGTGACCTGCTCACGAAACGATTGCAGATTCTCGGCCAGTTGATCAGGCGTGGGTTGCTTACCCTGCAGCGTGTCCAGATTCAGCTCGAGCAGCGCCAACCGTTGCGTCAAGTCATCGTGTAGCTCGCGCGAAAGGTGGAAGCGTTCCCGCTCCTGCGCGATCAGTAACCCGGCGCTGAAGGCGCGCAGCGCTTCGCTACCCTCCTGCGGCATATGAGACAGGCCGGGGGCTGAATCGCCGAGAACATCGGCGGGGATGCTGAGCAGTTCCTGATCCAGCAGGACCATCACTACGCCATCGATCTTATTGTCTTCAGTTCGGTAGGGACGAATGCGCAGTGAGTGGGTGCGGCCACTCAGGTCCTTCACGTCCATGACCTTGGGTGTGAGCGTCTCAATCACTTCAGTCAGCAAGCGATCCAGCTTAGGCAGCTCCAGGTTCAGGTTGATATCGCTGATGGGGCGGCCCACGTCGGAGGGAATCAAATTCAGAGCCCGTTGCGAAACCGGCGTAAACCTGCGGATTCGAAGATCGTTGCTCAACATCACAATGGGTATATTCACGCTGCTGAGCAGGTTCTGAAGATCGTTGCCCACCTGAGCGACCTGAAGATTACGGGTCTGCAACTCATCATTTAAGGTATTCAATTCCTCATTGGTGGACTGCAACTCCTCCTTGGCTGTTTCCAACTCCTCATTGGTGCTTTGCAGTTCCTCATTGCTGGACTGAATCTCCTCATTCGCCGAGCGCAGCTCTTCGGTGGCGGATTCATGTTCCTCCACAATGGTCTGCAGGTACCGCTTTGTGTCGAGGGTCTCCTCTCGAAGCTGGACGTTTTCACGCTCGAGCGTCGACATGCTGGGGCGTTTCTTGGATGTCCGCGCGGCGGGCGCCGGACGTGCGCCGCGCGTTTCCTCAAAAAGGATGAGATGTCTGCGGGCGCGTCCCGCGTGGGGCTTAAAAGGGATCACTTCGAAGTTCAGTTCGATTACCCCCGACTCCGCGCGGACGCGTAACGCCTCACGCCGCACCGCAGTGTCATCCTTGCGGGCCTTCTGTACTGCATTGCGGAGCTCTGAGGATAGCCCTTCGCTGGTCATCTTGAGGAGACTGAGACTGGCCATGCCCGGAAACGGCTGCAGGTAGGCGCCAACCCGGCCGCGAAACTGCAAAATATTCAGATCGTCATCAACCACCACTCCAGCCGGCGCGTATTTCCCTAGCACGATTCGATCGGCCTCGCGCTGCACTTCCGCATCCGTCCACGTGGCGCCCGGTTTTTCGGACTCGGATTTCTCCGGTTCACTACCTTGGGTGGGAAACTGCAATGCTTTGCGGCCCGTGATTTCCAGCTTTGAATATATTTTGGACTTCTTGTCGGCTTGGGCAAACAGGTCGTTGAATCCGCCCACGGTCTCGGACGAACCCAGCATCAGGAAACCATTCGGCCTCAGGCCATAGTGGAAGATGGGAATCAGGCGTTTTTGAAGCCCCGGCCCCAGGTAGATAAGCACGTTGCGGCAACTGATCAGATCGAGCCTGGAAAAGGGCGGGTCCTTCACCATGTTTTGCTTCGCGAAAACACACATTTCGCGCACCCGTTTGCTGATCTGATAGCTGGAGTCTGACTTGGTGAAAAAGTGACGCAGGCGTTCCGCACCCAGGTCCTGGATGATGCTAGGCGAGTATATGCCATTACGCGCCTTCTCCAGAGCGACTTCACTGATATCGGTGCCGAAGATTTGAATTCCGGTGTCGTGGTTCTCTTCTTCCAGAAACTCGAGCAGCGCCATGGCGATGGAATACACTTCTTCGCCGCTGGAGCAACCGGGAACCCAAATTCGAATTGGGGCGCCACTTTCGCGGTGGGATAGAAGACTTGGAAAAGCGATTTTCTTCAGTGCGGCAAATGCTTCCGGATCGCGAAAAAATTCAGTGACATTGATCAGAATATCTTCATAAAGCGCTTTCAGTTCGGCGTCGTCGGAGCGCAATTTCACCGCATAGCTGTCCAGATTGTCGAGGCGCCGCAAGGCCATGCGGCGAAGGATCCTCCGCCGTATGGTATTGGGTTTGTACTGCGTGAAATCCACTCCTGTGGCTTTCCACAACAGGGCCAGAATCCGGTTCATGGATTCGTGTCTGGCGGCGGTCTCGGCGTGTGGGTGAGGCTGCGAGGGAACAATGTAAGGGTGGTGTCCCAACCGGCCTAGCTCTTGGCCTATCTCCCCTGGCGGAAGAACGAAGTCGACGCAACCGGCTGCGATGGCGCTGCGCGGCATGCCATCATGCTTGGAACTTTCAGGACTCTGAGCGAAGGTGATGCCGCCCGCGGCTTTGATCGCCAACATACCCAGGGCGCCGTCGGAGGCGTTGCCAGACAGGATTACCCCAATGGCCCGGCTCCTTTGTTCCGCCGCGAGCGAGCGCAGGAAGGGATCAATCGGCATGTGTGGAATAGGCGCGGTCCCGCGCGGTGTGAGCGTAAGAACTCCGTGTACCAGGCTCATGTGGGTGTTTTTCGGAATCACGTAAATGCGATTGGGTTCCACCTCAAGGCCGTTGGTGGCTTCGAGCACGCTCATGCTGGTTTGGCGTTGTAACAGTTCGGTCAGAAGACTGACATGTTTGGGATCAAGATGCTGGATGAAAATGAATGCCATGTCTGTGTTAGCCGGCAACGTCTGGAGCATTTCCGTGAATGCTTCCAGACCACCGGCCGAGGCGCCGATTCCCACAATTGGAAAAATTCCTTCTTCGGATTCCTCGGGCTCCTCTGCAATAACGACCGGCGCAGCAGGCTGCGGTTCGGGCGGCGAAGCTGGCGCTTTTTTCGTCTTTTTCGCGGGAGGGCTAGCCTTTTTGTCGATTTTTTTCTTCGCCATGGAAACCTCCCAATCACACCATCATCCAGCTAAAGTCTACCTCCGAAGCAGTCGATGGACAAGCGAGAAGGGATAATGGCAATCACTCGCAGCCCGCAGCGGCGAAAGGTCAATCGCAAGCCCGGCGATCGCCGTGTGGTGCGGATCGAGACTAAAGATTACCTGGGCAATCCCCGTTACATTACCGCGGACCTTCTCGACAATTCTGACGTCGGCATAGGAGTAGCGCTGCGAGCGCCGCTCGAAGCCGGGTCATCCCTTGTGATTCGCACCAACCTGGACCCGAAGCGAGCCAACATCCCTCGCAAGGTGCGAGTGACGTGGTGCGAGGAAAAACCGGACGGGACGTTTCAGGCGGGCCTGGAGTTCGACTAGGTTTTTGCGTCCTGCCTTCTGCCTTCCGCCGCCTGCCTTAAACCTGCGGCCGCCTGTCCTCGCTATACTGCTTCCTGTGGATCTCAAAAACGCAGTTGCATTGATCACCGGCGGAAGCGCCGGCATCGGCCGCGCCATTGCGGAAACGCTTAAGGCTGCTGGGGCACGTGTCGCGATTACGGGCCGCGACCAGGCACGTCTGGAAGAAGCCGCCCGCGCACTGGGCGTGCATCCGATTCATGCCGATGTGTCCAAGGAAGCGGATGTCGAGCGGACCTACCGGGAACTTCTCGAAAAATTCGGCGATCTGGACATCCTGGTGAACAATGCCGGGTTCGGAGTATTCAAGAATCTAGTGGATTTCGACCGCGCCAGCTTCGACGCGGTTTTCGCCACCAACGTCACCGGAGCGATGTTGATGGGCCGCGAAGCAGCCCGGATTTTCATCACCCGGAATCGCGGCAACATCATCAACATTTCCTCCACCGCCGGTCTGCGCGGCGCGGCCAATGGCACGGCTTACTACGCGAGCAAGTTCGCTCTGCGAGGCATGACCGAATGCTGGCGCGCCGAGCTGAGGAAATATAATGTCCGGGTAATGCTGGTGAATCCGAGCGAAGTAGTGACGAACTTCGCCAACGTGGCCGGTTTTGCTCAAAAGGCCAACGAGACCAAGCTGCGTTCCGAAGAAATCGCGCACGCCGTGAAGGCGATTCTGGAGATGGACGATCGCGGGTTCACGCCGGAGCTGTCGGTGTTTGCCACGAATCCCGTGGATTAGCGCTTTTCAACAGTATGGAACCTCTCCGCACCGCCATCGACCGACAGTCCCATTCCTACCGCGCGAATTATGACGCGATGTCGGCAATGGTGGATCGTCTGCGCACCGAACTCAAGCGCTCCACCGAAGGCGGCGGCGAAAAATATGTGCAGCGCCACATTGAACGCGGGAAGCTGCTGCCGCGCGAGCGCGTCGAGCTGTTGCTGGATGAAGGGTCGTATTTTCTTGAAATCGCGCCGCTGGCGGGAATCGGATTCGAAGATGAAGTTCCAGGCGCACGCGTGATTGGCGGCATCGGCCTGGTTTCGGGCCGCGAATGCCTGATCATTGCCAACGAAGCCACTGTGAAAGGCGGATCCACGGGAGAAGCCGGCTTGTGGAAAAATGCTCGGCTGGCGGATATTGCGCGCGAGAATTGTTTGACGTCAATCATGCTGGTGGAATCCGCGGGCGCCGATCTTCCTGTGCAAAGCAAAATCTTCGTTCCCGGAGGGCGCGGATTCCGTGAAATCACGCGGCGCTCCAAGCTGCGCATTCCCAGCATCTCGGTTGTTTTTGGCAGCTCCACCGCGGGCGGCGCTTATCTGCCGGGCATGTCGGACTACGTGGTGATGGTGAAGAGGCAGGCGCAGGTTTTTCTGGCTGGGCCGCCGCTGGTGAAGATGGCGACGGGCGAAGTCTCCACCGAGGAGGAGTTGGGTGGCGCGGAAATGCACTCGCGTATTTCAGGGCTTTCCGATTATCTGGCTGAGGACGAGTTGGACGGCATTCGCATCGCGCGCGAGATCGTGGCTGATTTCAATCTCAAAAAGCCGCCCACGCCGCAGCAGGAGAACTTCGATGAGCCGCTTTACGATTCGGATGAACTGCTGGGCGTGGCCTCCGCTGACGTGCGGGTGCCCTTCGATGTTCGTGAAGTGATCGCGCGCATCGCGGACGGATCGCGATTCTCGGAATTCAAGAGCGAATACGGGCCGACGCTGGTTACGGGATTCGCACGGATCCACGGCTTCCCGGTCGGGATTCTTGCCAACAATGGAGTGCTGATGTCGGAATCGTCCGCTAAAGGTGCGCAGTTCATCGAGCTGTGCAATCAGCAGGACATCCCGCTCGTGTTCCTGCAAAATATTACCGGCTTTATGGTCGGCAAGACCTATGAAGAACAGGGCATCATCCGCAATGGCGCGAAGCTGATCAACGCCGTGTCGAACTCCACCGTGCCGGCCATCACCATCATGATCGGCGGATCGTACGGAGCGGGGAATTACGCCATGTGCGGCCGCGCCTATGAGCCGCGCTTCTTGTTCACCTGGCCGAATCACCGGATCGCAGTGATGGGTCCGCAGCAGCTTTCGGGAGTGATGGATATCATCAAGCGCGAGTCGCTAATCAAAGCGAAGCTGCCGGTGGATGAAGAAAAACTGGCCGCGTCGCGAGTGGCTTTGGAAAGCCAGATCCAGCGTGAGTCAGATTGCTATTTCGCTACAGCAAGGTTATGGGATGACGGAATCATCGATCCGCGCGATACGCGCACGGTGTTAGGGATTTCGTTATCGGCCGCCTACAATCGGGCGGTGGAGGGGACCATGGAGTGGGGTGTGTCGCGGCATTAGTTTCAGTTGTGGCGCACGCACTCTTGCGTGCCGCGCCGAGACTCATCTCGGCGCTTTCCAGGCATCGACACGAGTGTCGATGCGGCACGCATGAGTGCGTGCGCCACGTTTATTTCTTCAGGAATTTCTCGACGCCCCGCTTCATATCCTCGGTCATCCGCGCGATCGCGTTCGTTTCAACACCCGCTTCGATGGCGGCTTCATACGTCATCCCGTCCATGTGATACAGCAGGCGCTTGGAGAGCGTAATGGCGGAAGCGGACTTCGAAGCAAGCTTGGACACAAAGGCGTCCACCTCTATATCGAAGGTCTCATCGGCAAATACTGCATTGATCAGGTCGAAATCGAGAGCCGTTTGCGCGGCGATAATCTCACCGCTCGCGATCATCTCGAAAGCACGCTTTTCGCTCAGCGACCGTCGCAAAATCGCCATCACCATGGCCGGCACGAATCCGATGTTCACTTCGGGATAACCAAATTTAGAGGATTCGGCGGCGACAATCAAGTCGCACGCGGTGGCCAATCCGCAGCCGCCTGCCAGCGCGCGTCCACGCACTGCCGCGACAATCGGCCGCGGATGATGGCGCATCTCGAGAAACAGCTCCGCCATATTCCGCGCATCCGCCATGTGATCCAGCACGCCCGCGTTGAAGGTGCGTTCCAGGCCGCTGAGGTCGGCTCCTGAACAGAAATCGGCGCCTGCTCCGGTGATCAAAACAACGCGGACACTTTCGTCACGCGCGGAGCTACGCAGTGCATCCCGGACTTCGGTGATCAACTCAGCATCCAAAGCGTTGCGCTTTTCCGGCCGATTCAGCGTGATGCGCGCAACGCCGTGCTCAACTGCGTAAAGAATCTTCTGATAAGAAGGCATTACTTTAAAAAATCATCGGGAACGTCGATCTCCATTCGCAGCAGAGCGGCGCCGTATGTTTTTCCCTGCGCGTCGGCTTTGAGCGAGAGCGTGCCGCCGCCGTCCAAACTTTCGTGTAGCAGGAAGTTGAGTGCGCCAAGGTTCGGCAGCTCGAAACGTTGCACCGCACCCAGGCAGATTTCGGCGAAGTGTTCCTTCACGCGCTCTGCAGTTACTTTCTGAACCAACAGAGGATAGAATTCCGGCCTCAGCGCGATCAAGCCGACGTTGGCCGTATCGCCTTTGTCTCCCGATCGCGCGTGTGCAATGCGAACCAGCTTCACTCGAGCCATCAGGTTTCCTCCACCGAAATCGCGGGCGATGCTTCGGTCTTGGGGATTAGCGCGGGCCAATACGCGACGATCTCTTCCACTTTTGGACGGCCGCTGCCGAGTCCAGTGACGGTGGGTGGGCCGTTCAAAGCGAGCGGCGCGATTTCTTTGGTGAATCGCTCCACGGGCGCTCTTTCGGTGGACCGCACACCGACGCGCAGAACCACTTCAGCGATCTCGGGCGATGGTTCACCCGCCAGCGTTCCATGGCACGCGTTGACGCCTCCAAATTCCGTTCGAATCGCATCGAAGCGGAGACCCAGCCGGTGCAGTCTTTCGCGCAGAATCGCATCGGCGGCTTGAGCCTTCGCGTATGCATCCGGCCAGGAGTACATCAGCGTCCCAATTGCTTTGAAACCGGCCGAGTAGCTGATGGAAACTTTGTACATGTCGGTGGCCGGCTTGCCGCGAATCCCGGAGAACCGCACGCGATCGGGCCCCACTTGTTCAAGCTGGATGCTGGTGAAATCGGCGATGCAATCCGGCGTGATGTATTCGCGCGGATCGCCCATTTCATAAAGCAATTGTTCCTTGATGGACTCCACCGTCACGCGGCCGCCGGTGCCCTGGTGCTTGGTGATTACAAAAGCTCCATCCGGCTCTGCTTCCACGATGGGATAACCGATGCCCGCCATATCTGGAAGATCCTGCCAATCCACTTGGCAATTTCCGCCTGTGCATTGTGCGCCGCATTCCACGGTGTGTCCGGCGATGGTGCCAGCGGCGAGCTTGTCCCATTCGTTTGCCTTCCACCCGAATTCGTAAATCATGGGGCCGAGCACCAATCCAGTGTCGGTGGTGCGGCCGGTGATGACAATCTGCGCGCCTTGC
>Ga0208691_1000215_pt1 | contig 20053 bp, 12 predicted proteins | sample June2015DPH_20_1_FD_184719 | JGI IMG/M metagenome (GOLD analysis project Ga0208691, IMG submission 184719) | Peatland microbial communities from SPRUCE experiment site at the Marcell Experimental Forest, Minnesota, USA - June2015DPH_20_10... | ecosystem: Environmental > Terrestrial > Soil >... | reverse complement strand
GTATCCGCCCTAGTCTTGCATCTCCGCCGTCATCGCTATCTTGTGGTGGGCTGGTTCTGGTTTCTCGGCACTCTTGTACCGGTAATCGGCATTGTCGCAGTCGGCATGCAAGCGATGGCGGACCGCTATGCTTATCTGCCTTTTATCGGCTTATTCATAGCCGTGGTCTGGGGAGTAGCCGAAGCCGCACGGCGGCGAAACATACCTGCTCTCTGGTTGGCTGCGCCCAGCGTCTTGATCCTGGCAGTTCTCGGAATGGTCACCCACCATCAGGTCTCCTACTGGAATGACGGCGAGACCATGTGGAGACATACGATCAGTGTGACCGAGCGCAATACGATGGCGCATGATGGCCTTGGGTATACGCTGGCGGAGGAAGGTCGAGTCGAAGAGGCAATTGCGGAATACAACACTGTCGAGGCGATGCACGGATATGGCGCCCCGGCGATGATCCAGATTGGTATCTTCGAGCAAACTCATGGTCGACTGCAGGAAGCGCTCGGGCAATACAAACAATCTCTCGATGTCGCGGTAGATGCAAATGAGCGCGCGGAGGGCTACGCCCACATGGCCGCAGCGTTCGCGCAAATGGGTGACATCCCGAACGCTAAACTGGGCTACGGCTATGCGCTGCAGCAGAATCCTAAGAGCACCTTCGCTTTAATCAGCAGCGGCTTGCTAGCGGAGCGCGAGGGGGACGTCACATTCGCAACGGTGCAAATTGCCCGCGCCCTGAAGATCAAACCTACCGATGTCGGCTATCTCCTGCTGGCGCAGGTGTTGCATCGGGCGGGGCGCTTGCCGGAAGCGGATCAGGCGGAGCAAGTCGCGCAACGGATTTCAAGCGACCTGAATCAAGCCCGGCAGTCGGCGGCAGACGAACTCGCAGCGGCCGGAATAAAGCCAGAATAGAAGGGCTTACTTAGCGGAAACATCGGCATGCTGCAGCCGATCGAGCGCTTTCTGCGCCCCACTTTGGTCAGGATGAAGCTGCAGCTCGGCTTTGTACTCTTCGATTGCTGCGGAGGGCTGCGAAACCGCTTCCAGCGCCGCACCCATCTCATAATGAAATCCATCGGCTGTGGGATCGAATTCCAGCGCCTTCTTCAAGTAAGGAATCGCCTGCTCCGGCAATTGTTGCGCCAGCCGGATTTGCCCGAGCCCAAACCACGCAGTCGCCAGATTCGGATCGAACTTCAGCGCGGCGCTGTACCACTGCTCGCCTTGCGCCAGATCGCCGGACCGCTGATACGCGAAGCCGGCAAAATCCGCTGCCCGCCAGCTTGGTTTCAGTTCGTAAGAACGCACGAAATGCGGGGCAGCTTCTCCGAATTTTTCGCGTGAACTCAACGCGGAACCGTAATTCAACTGTGCCCACTCGTTTCCCGGCGCGCGGCTAACAGCGCGCGCAAACAAAATTACGTCGTTGGCCCAATATTGCGATTGGATGGCGCTAGCAAACGCTAGAACCAAAACCAGAGCAGCCGCCAGCGGCCGAATCAATTGCTGCTCGGGCCATCGTTGCCTTATCCAGGCATACGCAAAACCCGCGAGCAGCGCCACTCCGAGCATGCTCATGTACATGTAACGGTCGTGAACGAAATCGTCTTCATTCATCCATGCCAGGTTGAGAGTTGGAAGGACCGCCAAAATCAGCCACGCATAAGCTACCCATAGCCGCGCATCGCGCCGTGCCAGCGCGATGGCCAATGAGACGAGAACCGCAAGAACCAGCAGATATACGAAGAATTGCGCATTCGGATCGTCGATCAGGTGAACTTCGTATTGCGGGCTCAGGCCAACGGGAACGGCGACCCGATACAGGTTGAACAAAAAGATCTTGGGCGCACTGAGCAAAATGGTGCTGTGCGCAATGGGGTTGGAGACAGCCGCGGCATCCCCCAGCACGCCCCCGCGCACGGCCAGCCATGGCACTGTCAACAAAGCGAAAGCGGAGAAAGCCGCAAGTGGGAAATGTGTCGACGAAGATGCGCGCGATTCACTTTGAGAATCCGACAGCAGATCAACCAGAACGATGCCAGGCAACACAACACTGACTTCCTTGGTGAGCAGCGCGAGCAGAAAAAAAATGCCGGAAAAAATCCAGCACGCAGCAGAATTGCTTTCCGGCTTTCTGGCTTTTCGGCACATCAGAAAGCTCGCGAAGCAAAAAACGGCGGCAAGCGGATCGTTTACGGCTGAAATCCACGATGCCGATTCAACCTGCAGCGGGTGAAACGCGAAGATGGCGGCGGCGAACAGCGCTGCCCCCGCATCCTTCAATAAACTCCTGGCGATGAAATAGGCCAAGGTGGTTGCGGCAAGGTGCGCCACCACGGTCGTGACGTGGAACCCATGCGGATTAAGGCCGAAGATCGATTTGTTGACGAGAAACCAAAGCGTAAGCAAGGGGCGATAGAAGCGGCTTTGAGCGACTCCAGTCGAAGCCCAGAGCTGATGCGTGAGCAGGAATCCGAGACGGCTCCATTGCAAGTTCGTATTTTGCGGAATCTGCGGTGGATCGTCGTAGACCCAGCCAAAGGTAAAAGTGGAGGCATAGGTCAGGAGCGTAGCCGCCAGAAGGCCCGCAACAGGGAACAATTCGCTGCGAGTGGAAGAAACAACTTCTGTTTTTACTTTAGGCTGGGGCACGATGCATTCGCGATCTCCAGCTTACAATACGATTGCTTGCGATATGGCTAATCCTTTTGAGTCGTTCGAAATCGATGCTGATTTAGCCCGGGCGTGGACGCTGCCTGCCCATCTCTATACAGATCCCTCAATCTTCGAAGAGGAAAAAAAGAAAATCTTCCTGCGAAGCTGGCAAGTGGTGGGGCACGGCAACCAGGTCTCGAAGCCGGGCGATTACTTCACCACTGAATTGGTGGGCGAGCCGCTACTGATTGTTCGCGGTGCCGACGAGAACTTGCGCGCTTTTTACAACGTCTGCCGCCATCGCGCAGGGCCGCCCGCGGAGGGCTGCGGCAACCGCAAGCTGTTTCGCTGCGGCTATCACGGATGGACTTACGATCTGAACGGTGCGCTGATCAGCGCGACCGAGATCGAGGGCGTGGAAGGATTTCGCACGGAAGATTTTGCCCTGGCCTCGGTGCGCGTGGAAGATTGGTTCAACGTCATCTTCGTAAATTTCGACCATGAGGCCGCGCCCCTGCGAGCGAGCTTGTCTGAGTTGCAGCAACAAACGGAGAAATTTCCCTTCGCCAGGATGAAGCTATTCGAGCGGCGAACCTATGACATGGCATGCAACTGGAAAACGTATGTCGACAATTATCTCGAGGGCTACCACCTGCCCAGCGTGCATCCGGCGCTGAATCGAGAACTGGATTACACCGCATACGTGGTTGAGCCGTACGAAAGCCACGTGCGGCAATTCAGTCCCATCCGCGGCGCGCAGCCGGGCGACGCCGCGCCGCGCCGCTATCAGGACGCGCGTGAGGATCTGACGACAGACTATTTCTGGATCTTTCCGAACTGGATGCTGAATTGTTATCCCGACAACATCTCGCTGAATATCGTCCTGCCGGTTGCCCCGGAGCGCTCGCTCGCCATCTTCGAGTGGTACTTGCCCGACAACGAGCTTGGCAGCGCGGCGGCGAAAGCCTCAGTTGAGTTTAGCCATCAGATCCAGATCGAAGATGTCGCGATCTGCGAGAGGGTGCAGAAGAATCTGCGGTCGCGCAGTTACTCGCGGGGAAGATTCAGCGTCCAGCAGGAAAAAGGCGTGCATGCATTTCATCGCATGTACGCGGATTGGATGAGACGCGCTGTGCAGCCGCGCGGTTAACTATTTTCTGCTTTGACCAACAGGCAGGTAACATCGTCGTGCTGCGGGGTTGAGCCCACGAATAAATCGAGTTCCGCCATAAAGCGGTTCAGCATGTCGGCTGGCGTGGTTGCCGCGCCGGCGGCGATTGCGTTGAGCAAGCGCGTTTCTCCGTATTCCTCCTGGCGCGCATTTTCCGCTTCCACCAGTCCGTCAGTGAAAATAATGAGCCAGTCGCCCGGGGAGAGCGTGACGCTTGCCGATTGATAACTCGCTTCTGGCTGAATGCCGAGAGGAAGTCCGCCGACATCGAGGCGCTCGATCAAGCCATTAGCGCGGCGCAGAATTGGATTGTTATGCCCAGCATTGATATAGGTGAAGATGCGGTTTGCCGTGTCGTACTCCGCCAGAAAAGCGGTGGTGAACCGCAAGCCGCCCTGGCTGTTCGAACACGCGTACTTATTCATGTTAGAGACGAGTTCGGGCAGGGCCACTTGCGCGGTTGATAGCGTCTTGAGGCTGGCCTGAAACGTAGCCATCAGCATCGCCGCGGGGATGCTTTTGCCGGCCACATCAGCGACTGCAAATACTACGCGATTCTCTTCATTCGTTCTGCCGGGACGCGGGAAGACATCGTAGTAGTCTCCGGCAACGGTGTTGGCCGGGCGCGTCGCGTAGGCAACGGAGACGCCGGGAATCTGAGGGGCTGCGCCGGGCAAAAGCCAGGTTTGAATCTCACGGGCAATTTGCAGATCTCGTTTCATCACCACGCGATCGGCGATCTCCAGCATCAGGAGCAGGAACATCAGCAAGCCGCCCCAGAAGTGGAAATCGAATTCGAGCACATGCATTTCGTGATCGGAGCCGCGATAGCTGAAGCCTCCGCTGGGGAACACAAGCAGAATCAGCGCCGCCAGCAGTAGCACGCGGCGCGCGGGCGACAATTTTTCAAGCACCGCCCAGAAAAATTCTTTGACGATGTGAAGGTGACGGCCCTTTTGCGTAAGGCCGTCGGGAGTTTTGGCGGCAACGTCGCGCGAATATAGCCGGTAGCTGGCGCGTGCTTCGCTTTCGAATTGCGACCAGAGCTGGGTGAGTTCCATGCCCTCCGTTACGCGCCTCCAGAATTGTTTCAGGCGCACACTGAAGCGCGGATTTTGCGCGGTGGCCGGAGGAGGAGCGGTCGCCATAAGACAGTGATTATAGAAGAACTGCACAGCGGTGATTTTCGGTAGATACAGCCGTCGTCCCGAAGTCCCGCGTTTTCACCAGCGGGACGAGGGATCTCCCCAAGCCCACTGCCGTCGTTTCACCCCCGCGCCCGATTTCTCAGAACAGCGAGAGCTGCTGTTCGAACATCTGAACGGGCCATTTGTCCACCGGCATCGTTCCGCGCGGGTCGGCGCGATGGATGCAGTATTTCTGGCGCAGGCGCGACATCAGTTGCGAGATGCGCTTGCCGTAAGAGGGCGGGAGAAAAGAGCGATCCTGAAAGCGCTGGCGGTAGTTCTCGGCCAGATGCGGAAAATGCTCTTCGAGGAACGGAAGAAAAATGGCCGCAGAGCACGGCTTTAAGAAGAGCGGATTGGCGAAGATATGGCGCGCGCCCGCGGCCGCCGCGGCTTTCACCAGCGCTTCGAGATCGGCAGGGGCGTCGGTTATGCCGGGGAGCACGGGCGAGCAACTCACCCCGACATCGAGTCCAGCCGCGGCAAGTTCACAGATCGCATCCATGCGCAGATCGGGACGCGGAGCGCGCGGCTCAAGAATCCGGGCCAGCTCGACGTTCAAAGTGGTTACGGTAATGTGAATCGAGAGAACGTTGCTCCGGGCGACATCGCGCAACAAGTCCAAGTCTCGCAGAATGAGATCGGATTTCGTAACAATGCCCAACTCAAAGCCGCGATGGCGGGCGAACTCCTGCAGAATTCCGCGCGTCACTTCGTATCGTCGCTCGGCAGGCTGATAAGGATCGGTGGCCGTGCCCAGAGCGATCAATTCTCCAGCCTTCACTCGGCGCAGGTCGTTTCGCAGCAACTCTGCGGCTTGTTGCTTGACGTAGATTTTCTTCTCGAACTCGATGCCATCACGCATTTCCATAAATTCGTGCGTGTAGCGGGCATAGCAATATTTGCAGGCGAACTCGCAGCCGCGGTAAGGATTGATGGTCCAGGTGAATGGCAGCCTGCGATTGCTGATGCAGCGATTCAGCAGCGAACGCGCCGGCAACGTGAAGTACTCAACGTTGTGCCCCTCGCGGATGGATTCGCCTTGCGCGGCAAGGCGTGCGATCCCTACGAAAGAGGATTTCTCGGAAGAAGGGAACAAAGATGAGGGCAACATATATTCGCCATTTGTTCGCCTATTATAGACGTGAGGTTAAACAACGGTCAACAGGCTGTGGAAAACTGACAGTGGAGTGTGGAATCGCTTGCTTTGCGAACATGGGCGCGTGTGTCTCGCGATAGAGTCAGCCTCCCAGGGTTCGACTACGTGGGACCGACCGCGGCGAGGTTGCAAATTCTTTCACCATTGACGCGAAGAGGGATTGGCCGCACAATAGCAGCCGGTTTGTGTGGGGAAGGAAGAAAATTCCCGACAAGGCCCCCGTTTTCGAGGCCTCAAGCAAATTCTGTTATTGTTCTCCCCCCAGTTACTGCCGTTAGCCGTCTGATCGCGAGGAGCAATCACTCATGCTGTGCCGCCGCAGGAGTCGCCTTGTCTACCGCAGTCTTGCCATGATTGCGCCGATTCTAGCCTGCGGCCTTTTGGCTGCAGCGCAGGTTTCGGTGACGACTTATCACAACGACAATAACCGGACCGGCTGGAATTCGCAGGAAACGGTGCTCACCCCCGCCGCCGTTCACGGTCCGTCGTTCGGAGTGCTGCACACGATTACGCTTGACGATCAGGCAGAGGCTCAGCCTCTGGTGGTGGCCAACGTGGATATCACCGCCGGTAGTCATAAGGGAATTCACACTGTCGTGTATGTAGCCACCGACAATAACTCTATTTACGCCATCGATACGACGAGCGGCGCGGTGCTCTTGAATCCGAACTTCGGGCCGCCGGTAGTCCATCCGCTCAACTGCGGCAAGGGTACCCCGGACGTGGGCATCAACTCGACCCCCGTCATTGACCTTAGCAGCAATACTTTGTATGCGGTGATCTACACGCAACAATCGACCGGCCCTGCGTATTTTGTTCACGCTCTCGACCTGGGCAGCCTCACCGACAAGGTAGCGCCTCAACCGGTAACGGCGTCCCACACGCTCACGAACGGGACAACGTTCACGTTCAACGCCACCTATCAGCGGCAGCGGCCCGCTCTGCTGTTGGCGAATGGTAACGTGTACGCCGCCTTCGGCAGCTTCTGCGACCTCGCGCCGAATCTGTCACGCGGATGGCTTCTGGGATGGCAGACCGGAACCTTGGCGCCGCTAGCCGGAAACCAGTTGCTAGACACCCAAGCCACCGATACCGACGACTTTTTTCTTTCTTCAGTCTGGATGTCGGGTTACGGCCCGGCAGCGGACGACTCCGGCAACGTCCTATTCGTCACCGGGAACTCCGATCATTCGGGAACCACCTATGACGGGGTTACAGATATTCAGGAGAGCGTGGTCCAGGTCTCTTCGGATTTGACCACTGTGCTGGATCTATTCACGCCCGACAATGTGGGAGACATGGACGAACATGATCTCGATTTCGGATCCGGTGGAGTGATGGTTCTTCCCGACCAGCCGGGCTCGATTCCGCATTTGGCGGTGGCCGCGGGCAAGATAGGATCCATGTTCTTCATGAATGAAGACGACCTCGGCGGATACTCGACGGACTCAAACAATGTGCTGGGCACTTATACCATCGGTGACTGCTGGTGTGGGCCGTCTTATTTCGTAGATCCCAAGAGCGGCGCTGCGGTGGTTAGCAGTGGCGGAAGCAGCGTCAGGGTCTGGAAGGTGTTGACTTCACCGACTCCGTCGCTGACCCAGGTGACCAGCGCTCGGCTGACCTCGGCGGGGTCAGGTTTTTTCACAAGCGTGTCCTCGAACGGCACGGCCAACCCCATCATCTGGGCCCTATCGCGACCCACTATAAGTCAGACGACGGTCTCCCTTTACGCTTTCGATCCCGACCTGGGAGGGACAACCATGAAGCAACTTTTCATGGGAACTGCCGGCGCCTGGGTAACAGATGGCCCGAACACCAATCTGGTTCCCGTGGTGGCCAACGGGAAAGTGTTCGTCGCGTCGTATAAGGAACTCGTGATTCTGGGACTGAAGCCGAAGGAAGAGACAGCGAAGAAATAGGGCTGCACCAGACAGTCGGTGACAACGATCTTGAGCAAACAGCACAACCGGAGGGCTTCTTTGAATCTCGCAACCAAATTCCTGCTGCTATCCGTCGTGGCCTCCACTGCGGCGTACGCACAGTCTGTGGCGAGCCCACAGGGAACCATTCAGCATGTGATTATCATCGTCCAGGAAAATCGCACCCCCGACAACCTGTTCGGCAGCAACCCAACCTTCCTGAAAGGCGTGAATCTGGCGACCTCAGGAAAGTATGCAGGCCAGGCCAATGTGCCTCTCACCGCCGCGCCCATCATCACCTGTTACGGCCTCAACCATGCTCATGAGGACTTCGTTAATATGTACGATAACGGTGCGATGGATGGCGCCTACGAGATTGGGGTTCATCTTCTAAACGGCTGCCAGAATCCGCCGAACCCACAGTATTCCTTCGCCGACAACAGCAGCACCACCACGCCACCCAATGAAGTACAGCCCTACTTCGACATTGCCACGCAATTTGGTTTCGCCAACTACATGTTCCAAACCAACCAGGGACCAAGTTTTCCCGCCCACCAGTTCCTTTTCTCCGGAACCTCCGCCCCGGTTTACGACGACGACGAAAGCACCCCGTATTACGAATGGTTTGTCGCCGAGAATGCGCTCAACAACATTCCCAGTGGCTGTTTCGGCAAGCTCACCAACACGGCGCTGCAGTTAGCTCCGGGCCAAACCAAGGAATCGCTGGGCTGGACGAATCCAAATCTTCTCAACGCAGTGCCCGGCTATCCCTGCTACAACCACAACACCTTGGCCACGGTGCTTGATCCCGCCGGCATCAGTTGGCGCTACTACACAAACGACTCGACAAATTTTTGGACTGCTCCCAACGCCTTCCAGGGAATTTGCAATTCCACCGCGGCCGGCGACGGCTGTGTCGCCACCGACGACAGTCCCGACTGGAATTATGTGATCCAGGCCAGCGGTAAGGGCGACCCGCCGAATGCCGGCCAGATACTGGCGGACATCCAATCCTGTAACCTGGCGCAGGTCACTTGGGTAACTCCCGATGGCGCATGGTCGGACCATTCGGGCAGCGGCGATCCGGATCCTACCAATCCTGCGTTGGGACCATCCTGGGTTGGCAGTATTGTGAACGCCATCGGCCAGGGCATGACCGGCAGCACTTGCAATCCCTTGAACGCCCCCATCTATTGGGACAATACCGTCATCCTCATTCTCTGGGACGATTGGGGTGGCTTTTATGATCACGTCAAACCACCCAGCATCGGATACCTCAACGCCGGCGGTAACGGCTCGCAGTACGTCTACGGATTTCGCGTTCCAATGTTGGTCGTCTCCGCCTACTCGCCAAAGAAGGGTTACGTCTCTGGAGCCACCGCCAGCAATAGCATCGACGTTTGCCCCCTCCAGCCCAGCTCACGATACTGTCACGACTTCGGCAGCATCCTGAACTTCATCGAATACGTCTTCGGCAAAAAGGGCAAATCGCTTGGCGAAATCTATCCTGCTTATCACTACGCCGACTACTACGCTCTGGACGGCCCCAACAATAAAACGTGCCCGCGGACAACCTGCCCCTACGGCCTCTCCGATTTTTTCAACTTCAGCCTGCCGCCCGCGGTATTCGCTCCGATCACCACTCCCTACGATGCCGAGTACTTCATCGACTACAGCGGAGATCCCCAGGATCCCGACGATGACTAAGGGCGGGCCAATCCTCTCTGTTGGAACGATGGTGAACATTGCTGGCACGCGACTCAAGTCACAAGCCAGCTGAACCGATGGCTCGGTGAACAGCTTTGCGGTCAAAACTACGGCTTCGCCGCTGGCTTCTCAAACAACTTCGGGTCCACCGTAGGGTTGATCTCCAGCGCCGTGTAAGTGGCCGTGCTCGAATCCTCGCCGTTCTGTTTGTTGTGGCGTACCGTGGGCAGAGTCAGGCCACTTAGCGGCTTCCATTCGTCCAAGTCGGTCTCTCCGCGCACCGGTCCGGACTGGCTAAGAGTTGGATAAGTCTCTTTCACGATGCGGCCACTCTGGGGGTCTACGTACCAGCGGATTGGCGCGCCCGCGGCATTTACCTCGACGATGCGAGTTTCGATGTCCCCCACCTTTTCCGTGCCCTCAGCCCAAAAAAAGACATTTGAATCCTTGGAATGCGAAGCGATAAAAATAGGATCGCGCTTGATCTGTTCGAGCGTCTCCGCCTTTTGCGAGGCGGGGAAGTCTCGCATGCCCTGGCCGGGAACCGCCATGAACCCAGCGTCGGGCGTCACAACAATGTCCATTGTTCCCGCCGGCGATTGCATTTCCGCGTGCAGATGATCGGGGTAAACGATGACGGTTTCCATTGGAATGGGAAACTCGCCTTGCGGAGTTTTCTGGGTGAGGGTGATCTTTGCTTTAACCGATTTAATGCCGGCGAGTTTCGCTTCGCCGCCCATAGCCGCCACCACCTTCGCGGCCAAAGCCTTGCCTTCGTCGTTCGAGGAAGTGGGTTTGGCGTTCTCTTCTTCTTTGTCGCCCAGCGGGGGCGGAATCGCTATGTCAATTTCTTTGACCGCGCCGAGAGAAGACAGAGCCTTGTCGAATTCCTTCGTGTTGCCAACGACCAGCACGGCAAGTTGGTCGCGGTGAACGTATTTTGCGGCTACACGGTTCACATCCTCCGCGGTGATTTTCTGAATTTCCACCGGATATTTATCAAGCCAGTCGGCCGGATATCCGTAGAACTCATAGGTCATGCGTTCGGCGAGAACTTTGTCGGGCGAGTCGAGACGGAAGATGAAGGCGTTGAGGATGGCGTCTTTGGCGTGCCTGATCTCCTCGTCCGAGATAGGTTGCTTGGCCAAATCATCGATATCTTCGTCGAGCGCCTGCACCGCCTCTATCGTGCTCTGGCTTTTTGTGCCGGCCACGAATTGCATCACGCCTGGATGGCCGAAGTTCGTTCCGATGCCGCCGCCTACGTTGTAGGCGAGGCCGCGCTTGGTGCGGATGTCATTGAACAGGCGCGAAGAGAAGCCGCCGCCGAAAGCTTCGTTGAAAACGGAGATCGCGTAGTAGTCCGGATTGTTGCGCGTGGTGCCGAGCGCCACCAGGTGAATGCTGCTTTGATTGACGTCATCCTTCGGAATGAGATAATAACCAGGTTTCGCAGGCTGAAACTTGATTTCCGGTTTAGGCAGTTCAGGTGCTTTGGGCCACGACTCGAACGCGGAGCGCAGCTTGCTTTCCATGGCGGCGGAGTCGAAGTCGCCGCTGACGCCGAGGATGATGCGATTGGGGTGGACGTTATTCTTGTGCCAGTCGATCAAATCCTTGCGAGTAATGGCCGCGATGGTTGCATACTCGGCCTGGCGAACGTAGGGATTATCCGCTCCATATGCCAGCTTCGCAGCTTCGCGGGAGGCGATCTCGCCAATCTCGTCGTTGCGGCGCGAGATGGAATCGTCGGCCTGCTTCTGCGCAATGTCGAGCTTGTCGGCGCGAAATTCGGGATTCTGCAACAAATCGGTGAAGACCTTGAAAACGTCGTCAAAATCGCCCTTGAGGCATGACAGGCTAATGTTGGTCGAATCCGCGCCGCCGCCGGTTTCTACTTTCGCAGCGCGGATTTCGAGATAGTCATCGAGTTGATCGCCGGTTTGTGTTTTCGTTCCGCCGGTGCGCCAGACTTCGCCGAAGAGATCGACGAGCCCGGTTTTGGCGGCCGGTTCATCGCTCGATCCGCCGCGGATGCGGGCGGTTCCGTTGATCAGTGGCAGCTCGTGGTCTTCCTGCAAGAAAATCACCATGCCGTTCGAGAGCTGAATGCGCCTCGGCTGCGGCGGATGAAATGCTGGCAGCGGCGGGACCGGAATCTGCTTCCAGTCCGTCGCTTGCGAATCGGCACCCGGGACCGAGGCAAGCAGCGCAAACGCCACGAGCATAAGCGACAAAACTCTGCGCCGAGTTTTCATCGCGCACCTCCCTGACTCGACCAATCTGGGCCTGTCGAACTCTCATTGGAGTCTTGATCCTGCCCTCCTTGTTCGCCACCAGATCCCGGGCCGCCAACCGTTTCAATCACGCCCACGGTGCGGTTCGTATCGTTAAACGTTGCATTCGCCACGCGGCGGACGTCCGCCTTCGTCACCTTATCGATGCGATCCACGGAGCGGAAAAGCTCGCGCCAGTCGCCGTATCGCGTCTGATAGGTGGCAAGGTAATTGGCTAGCCCTTCGTTTTCTCCGAGGCTACGGATGAGGTTTGCTTTGGCGCGAGTCTTGATCATCTTTAGTTCGTCGTCGCTGATGTCTTCTTTCTTCAACCGGTCGATCTCGGCGTGAATCGCATCGGCAACTTCTTTGGTGGTGTGTCCCGGCAGCGGGAAGGCGTAGAAGGCAAACAGATGCGGATATTTCGTTCCGGGTAGGCCGCTGAAGCCCGCGGAGAACGAGGCGATCTTCTTATCGCGCACCAGCGCTCGGTATAGGCGCGAGGTGCGGCCCTCCGACATTAAGTCTGTGATCGCGTCGTAAACCGCGTCGTCTTTCGTGCGGTAATCCGGCCGATGATAGCCCTCCAGATAGAGCGGCTGAGTCTTCTCCATCAATTCGACACGGCGCTCGGAATTCTGCGGAGGCTCGACGGTCGTAGTTTCGTCGGGCTTGTGGCTGGCAGGCAGGCGGCCAAAATATTTCACGAGAATCGGCATCGCTTCGGAAGCCTTGATGTCTCCGGCGACGGCGACCACCATGTTCGCGGGCACATAGTATTCGTCAAAAAATTTCTTTGCGTCTGTGGCGGAAAAAGAATTCAGGTCCGACATCCATCCGACCGTCGGCCGGTGATAAGGATGCGCTTCGAAAGCCTCGGCGTTGAACTGTTCGAGCAGCCGGCCGATGGGATTGCTGTCGGTGCGCAGACGGCGTTCCTCGATCACAACATTGCGCTCTTTGTAGAACTCGCGCAGCACGGGATGCAGAAACCGTTCGGACTCGAGATAAGCCCACAACTCCAGCCGGTTCGTGGGAAGCGAGTAGTGATATTCAGTCTCATCGTAATCAGTGGATGCGTTGAGGTCCTGGCCGCCGTTTTGTTCAACGATCTTCCCGAACTGGTTCGGCACCACGAATTTGTCGGCGGCGGCGATGGCATCTTTCCATGCTTTCTCCAGTTGCTTCAACTTTGCATCATCGCGGCCGACTTCCTTATCCCGTTCGGCGATATAAGCTGCGTAGGCGATCTCCACTTTGGCGAGTGCGGGTTTTTCGGCGGCATAGTCGGTGGTGCCAATCTTGTCCGTGCCTTTGAATGCCATGTGCTCGAACATGTGGGCGAGGCCGGTTTTGCTCATGGGATCTTGCGCGGAGCCGGCATCGACCAATGTGAAGAAAGAAAAAACTGGAGCCTCGGGCCGCTCGCAAATGATGAGCGTCAACCCGTTCGGGAGTTTTTTGACCGTGATGCGCTTTTCAAAAGATGCGACATCCTGCGCCGCGACGATAGCCGTTAAGATAAACCAGAGAACAAAGGGCCGGAATAAGCGATGTTTCATCGGACCTCCAACGGACGAAGCGTAAATGCATGGATAAACATGATTAGACGAACACGACCGGCAGAAGTTTTGAACTTACGTTGCGAGCAGGGCGATTGTCAAACCGCCGCCTTTCCTGACGGCCCCAATCCTCTTGCTCATATCCCGGCTAAAGGAAGGTTCGTATCAGGGCATCGCTTCAGCGATGCCGCCGCCCAAGCAAAACACAATTCGGCTTTAGCCGCTGCCAGGCCCGTCGTAGGGATAGGGCAGTATTTTGCTCCCAGCACAGTTTCAGGCACAATGCCAGTCTGGAGCGTGACGCATGGATTCGACCATCGAAGTCCAGGGAAAGCAACTCAAGCTGTCGAATCTGGAAAAAGTTCTTTACCCTGCCGCCGGATTCACCAAGCAGCAGATCATCGACTATTACGTTCGCATCGCTCCCGCGATGTTGCCTCATTTGGCTGGGCGCGCGCTCACGCGCAAACGCTATCCCAACGGCGTTGATGAGGAATTCTTCTACGAAAAAAATGCGCCGCAACATCGGCCGGATTGGGTGAAGACGGCTCCCATCTGGAGCGAAGGCAACCATCGCACGGTGCACTATATCCTCGCCAATGACCTGCCCACGCTGGTGTGGTTGGCAAATCTTGCCGCCATCGAGCTGCATCCTTCGCTCGCGCTGGTGAAAGATATTACCTGTCCTACGATGATGGTGTTCGATCTTGATCCCGGCCCGCCCGCGAACATCGTGCAATGCTGCCAGGTCGGCTTATGGCTGCGGGAAGTCTTCGAGAAATTTGACTTGCAGAGTTTTCCCAAGACCTCCGGATCGAAAGGGTTGCAAATTTACGTTCCCTTGAATACTCCGACCAACTACGACGAAACGAAAGGTTTTGCGCGCGCATTGGCGCAATTGCTGGAGCACGAGCACCCGGAGATGGTTGTGTCGGATATGAAGAAAAGCGTGCGAACCGGAAAAGTGTTCGTCGACTGGAGCCAGAACGACGAGCACAAGACCACCGTAGCCGTGTACTCTCTGCGTGCGCGCGAGAGGCCTACGGTTTCAACTCCGGTTTCCTGGGACGAAGTTGAGCGAACTCTGAAGAAGAAAGATGCGAATCTGCTGGTGTTTGAGGCGAAGCAAACCGTCGCGCGCGTTGACAAGACGGGGGATTTATTCGCGCCGTTGCTTGAATTGAAGCGGCGTCTGCCCGATCTCAAAGGAGTTGCAGCCACCGCTGAGGAAGCCGAGCCAATTTCGATTGCGGCACAAGCCGAGGACGAACCGAGGCCAGCGCGAACTCGGAGCACACAGAAGAAAGCGGCGCGAACGCGCAAGTCGAGTCGCAAGGTATAATCCCGTTCGCTACAAATCTCTTGAGAGTTCGCCATGGCGCAATTGTTCGTCGGAACTTCGGGATGGGCTTATCCGAGTTGGAAGCCCGATTTCTATCCCGACAAACTCGCGCAGAAGAAATTTCTCGGCTATTACGCCACGCAACTCAATACGGTTGAGGTTAACTTTACTTTTCGGCAATTGGTGAAGGAAAGCACGATTCAGAATTGGATTCAGGAAACGCCTCCGCATTTTCGCTTTGGCATCAAGGCTCATCAGGTAATCACGCACATCAAGCGATTGAAGGGAACGGAGGATTTCGTGCCGCGTTTTTTGGCGACAATCGAACCGTTAGCAGCCGCAAGCAAGCTTGGGCCTGTGCTTTTCCAGTTGCCACCGAATCTGAAAGCAGATGCCACGCTGCTCCAGGATTTTCTCGCTCTTCTGCCGCGCACCTTGCCGGCTGCATTTGAATTTCGCAATGAATCGTGGTTCTCGGACTCCACGTGGGAATTGTTGCGGTCTCGTGGCGCTGCCCTCTGCGTGGCAGAGACGGAAGAGCGTACAACCCCCGATGTGGTCACTGGCCCGTTGGCTTACTATCGATTCCGCAAGCCAAGTTACACAGCGGAAGAGCGAAGCGGTATGGTCACGCGCATTGGGGAACATCTGGCCGCAGGCCGCGATGCGTTCGCCTACTTCAAACACGAGGAGACGCCCGAAGGAGCGCTCTACGCGCGCGATCTTCTCCGCGATGTGACCCACACTTAACGGCGCATCCCGCTCGTTACTTTCGCCAGCGTCCGATAACGCACATACTTCTTTCTCATCTTAATTATGTCGTCTGGGGCGAACTCGCGCGAACTCTCGAACTTCCTCGATTACTTGAGAATCGAGAAGGGATTAGCTCCGCTCTCGATCGCCGCATACGCCACCGACATTCGCCAGTTCTCCGAAGTTTTGGAGAAAAACAAGCGGCAACTGCTGACCGCTCGCCGCGTCGACGTCCGCAATTTTCTGCAGCAGCTTTTCTCGAATCAGGTCGATGGCCGCAGCGTGGGACGAAAACTATCGGCGCTGCGTCATCTTTACCGTTATTTGCTGCTCGATAAGAAGATCGATCACGATCCCACGCTCGATATCGAATCGCCGCGACGATGGAAGGTGTTGCCGAAGGCATTGGCCCGCGACGAAATGGACGCAGTGTTAGTTGCTCCGCTCGCGCGCAACAATTCTGCGCACAATACAAAAGAGTCCGCGGCGCTGGCCCTCCGCGACCACGCCATGCTGGAGGTTTTCTATGCTGGAGCCCTTCGGGTCTCGGAGGTCATCAGTGCCAAACTTCAAGACGTAAAGCTCGAAGCAGGATACATGCTCATCCGCGGCAAGGGCGATAAAGAACGCGTGGTGCCGTTGGGCAACTCGGCGCAACAGGCGCTGGCGGAATACTTGAAGCAATCGCGGCCAGTCTTGGCGGCAGGGAAGCGGGGGGCGGATAATGTCGTTGCTTTGAAAGCAAGTTTACTTTTCATCGCACGCGGAGGACATAAGCTGACCCGCCAGCGGGTCTGGCAGATGGTCCGTGCAGCTTCAACGAACTCCGGGCGTGCTGCATCTCCACATATGCTGCGCCACTCGTGCGCTACCCACATGGTGGAAAACGGAGCGGATCTGCGAACCGTGCAGACGATCTTAGGCCATGCGGACATTTCCACGACACAGGTCTATACGCATCTGGCGCTCGACCGATTGAGAACTGTGTATAAAAACCATCATCCACGGGCAAAGGCAAGGTGAAATCGGTGGCTGGAGAAAAAAAGATCGTGGCGAACGCGGTTTCGGATTTCACCCGCTATCTGCGGGAGCGCAATGCCTCGCTGCACACGATCAAGGCTTATGGCCGCGACCTTCAATTGTTTGCGATCTATTCCGGTTCGCGCGGGTGGGAGCAGATCGACCACATCGCAGTGCGCGGCTTCCTCGCGCAGCTTTATGAAAAGGGCCTTAGCAAGACCTCGGTTGCGCGCGCGTTGGCCGCTGTTCGATCGTTGTACCGATGGTTGGCACGGGAAGGCGTTGTGGAGCAGAATCCAGCCAAGCTCGTTGCCACTCCGAAGTTGCCGAAGAAACTTCCGCGTGTACCTACGATTGAAGAGATGAACTCAGTGATTGATGGCGAGATGCCGGAAGTGGCGGCCTTTCCGGAGCGCGAAAAGCTGATGTTCGAATTGCTTTATGGATGCGGCATTCGCAACTCGGAATCGACCGGAATTGATCTCGACGACATTCGATTAAGCGCAGAAGCCATTCTCATCCGCGGAAAAGGGAAAAAGGAACGCTATGTTCCCTTTGGAGATTCCGTGAAAGTGGCGCTAGCGAGATATCTTCCCAAACGAGCCGAACTCTTGCAGGAAAGCCGGAAGCACTCAAGTGCGCTGCTCATCAATACGCGAGGCGGACGCCTTACCACGCGGAGTGTTGGCCGCATCATAAAGAAAATCGCCGTTGCCAAGGGTCTTTCGCCGGATGTGCATCCGCATACGCTGCGCCATGCCTTTGGTACTCACATGCTTGAAGAAGGCGCCGACCTGCGCGCGATCCAGGAGTTGCTTGGCCACGAACGACTAGCCACCACGCAGCGCTACACTCAGCTATCGATGAAGTATGTGCTCCAGGTTTACGACGAAACTCATCCAAGGGCGAAGTAGTGCCACGAATCCCAGCAGCGGCGTGCTGATCGAGGAAGAATCTATGGCCGGCTTGGTGGTGAGACGCCGGCGCCACGCAACTGCTCCCACATTTCGACCACGTGCCGCTTTAATTCCTCAGTTAGTTTCGTGTAAGCTTCTTCCGATGCCTCGCTCTCCGGCGGCGGAAAAATCGGGTCGCCGAGCTTCATGCTCAGCGGGGCAAAACGGAAGAACGGCTTGCTCCTAGGCCATGCGTCGTAAAACCCCTCAATGGCAACCGGCACGATTGGGACTTGTAAATGAATAGATAAGACGGCCGCACCCTTCTTGAAGGTCCGTGGAGTGCCATCGAAGGAACGCTCACCCTCGGGATAAAGAATCAGTGGACGTCCCTGCCGCAGTCCGAATGCGCCGGCGCGCATGGCTGGAATCAAATTTGCATCCGGATCGACGACCACAACTCGCAAGGATCGCGCGAGCCGCAGCATGAATCCCTCGCCAAAAATCTCGCTGGTTCCCACCGCGAATACCTTCCTGAAAACCTCGCCCGGAAGGACGCTCGCGAGAATCCCCGGATCGAGATAACTCTGGTGATTGGACGAAATAATGTACGCGCCGGTCTTCGGCAGCTTCTCAAGGCCACGCACGCGCAGATGAAAGCGGTCGAGCGCAATTACCTGGAGCATCCGAGACAACAGGTACCAGAACGTCGCGCTGATGCGTTGCGGCCGCACGAGAGAAATAACGTCATCGGCAGCCGGTTCTTCCGCCAGAATAGCTTTCCAGCCGGCAAACGCGTCGTGGGCCTTAGCCGTGCCTGCTCCGCTGGCTGCGCTTTGCAGAACCGCATCCACAAGTTCGCGCACGGTATAAATTCCTGCCAGTTGCGATTCATCTACATGTCCTCCCAACTCCTGTTCGATCCGGCTGAGCAGTTCGACGCGCTGCATGGAATCGAGGCCCAGATCGAGTTCCAGGTTGTGAGTCGGACGCAAATTCGGCGGTGCGGCTGGCGCCGAGTCGCTTATGATCGCCAGCGCTCGCCGCACGTCCGGCTGATCCAGCCATTCTTTCTCTTCGGCGGTCAGCGGTTGCTGCGCGGTAATTTCGGAATCGCTTCCAATTGTTTGAGCCTGTTGCGTCGTTACGCGCTTTTCCACTTCGAAGCGTTTGATCTTGCGCGTGGTGGTGCGTGGCAAGTCTTCCTGCCAAATCTCATAGCTGCCGATCCGCTTGGTGGAAGCGATCTGCTGCGACAAGCTTTCGATATCGAAGCGAATCACTTCTTTCGCGTTCACAATTTTCTTCTGCCGCAGCACGTCGAAGTTAGGCACGACAACGGCGTGCAGACGGTCGCCTTCGCCCGCTTTTCCATCCAGCCCGATCACCGCAAGTTCCTTGATGTATGGCGACTTCAAATAGTGCGCCTCGACTTCTTCCGGATAGATATTTTTGCCGTTGCTTAGGACGATGACTTCTTTCTTGCGGCCGGTGAGGAACAGCTTGCCGTCAGAATCGAAGTAGCCGAGATCGCCGGTGTAGAGCCAGCCATCACGCAGCACGGCCTCAGTCGCATCAGGACGATTCCAGTAGCCTTTCATGACGACGGCGCCACGCAGCACGATTTCGCCTGCGGGAGGGCCGCCATCGTCTCGTGATTGTGCGTCGACAATTTTCGCCTCCACTCCCTTCATCGCTTTACCCACGGAGCCAATCACGTTATCTCCCGGGGAATTTGCAAACACAGCGGCTGTCGTCTCCGTGAGACCGTAAGCCTGTAACACATCGATCCCAAGGCTGTAGAAATCCTCTGCGATCGCTCGATCGAAGCGCGATCCTCCGGTAACGAGGTAGCGCATTCTCGTGCCTAAGGTCTCGTGAACCTTTTTAAAAACAATCGGTCCCAGGTTGATTCCAATTTTGCGAAGGGTCCGATTCGTCGCCAAGAGGACGTGGAAAACTTTTTGCGTCATTGCTCCGCGTTTCTTGATTTCCTCAAAAAGTCGGCCATGAATCAGATAGAAGAATTGCGGCACGACAGCGAACGCCGTGATGTTACGCTCGCGCAGCGCGCGCAGAAGCTCTGTTGTGTTGAGAGTCTCCAGGTACACAACCCGCGAGCCGTTTACCAGCGGCAGAAGGAGATTGGCCATTTGTGCCAGCACATGAAACATAGGTAGCACGCCCAGCAGCGCGTCTTCCGGCCCGAGTTCCACCCAGTTGAATACTGCTTCCACTTCACCCAGGAAATTGGCGTGAGTCAGCACCACCCCTTTAGGATCGGCGGTCGTTCCGGAAGTGTAAAGCAGGGAAGCGATGTCTTCCGCCGCGGATAGCGCTGGTCGAAAACCTCCCGGCCCTGCCGCTAAGATTGCCGGCATGTTTCCTAACCAGCGCTCGCCG
>Ga0208691_1000212_pt1 | contig 20207 bp, 19 predicted proteins | sample June2015DPH_20_1_FD_184719 | JGI IMG/M metagenome (GOLD analysis project Ga0208691, IMG submission 184719) | Peatland microbial communities from SPRUCE experiment site at the Marcell Experimental Forest, Minnesota, USA - June2015DPH_20_10... | ecosystem: Environmental > Terrestrial > Soil >... | reverse complement strand
CCGCCACAAGGAGTATCCCAATGCTGAAAGAGGAGAGAATCTCCTGTCATATGAATACCCAGCCCATGCCGATGCCAAGCTGGCAGTTCCGCTGCCTTGCAATTTTATGCGTTAACTCGTTAACTTTAGAATACAACCAGCAGATTGAGAGGAATCAATATGAGCTACACGTATGATCTCCGCCCCCGAGGCCAGTTTCGAAGACCGTTACAGCCAGTTCATTGCGTTCGGCATCCCGAAAGCAGACGTCGATACGTTGCGCGCCACGATCAAGGATATGTGGGCTGATTCGCCGGGCGGATGGTCTTACGAATGGTCCGCGTTCGCGCGAAAATATCTTGAAGCGGGAAACTCGCTTCTCGCGTCGTTCGCCTACGGTTTTGCCATATTTCCCTGCCTCGCCAACGATGCGCGGCGCAAGGCGCAGCAAAATCAGCTTGAATGCTACCTCAAGGCGGCACCGAGCTTCCCCGTCAAATTCGAGCGCAGAATACTCGCGATCCCCTATCAAGGTGGAACTGTGAGCACACCGGTGCATCTGTTTTCAGTGACAGGCCAGTATGCGAGCGCGCCGGTGCTGATTTACACGGGCGGCGTCGATACCTATAAAATGGGTCTGCACGCGATCTACGTGACATTGGCCCAACGCCTCGGCATTACGATCTTGGGCTTCGACATTTCAGGCACGGGCGAAAGCACTATCCCACTTTCCGTCAAAGGTGACGAGCTCGTGCTCGGAATCGTGAATGAGGCGCGCAAGCTCGGCAACGGAAAGGTCGCGCATCTCGGATTTTCGTTCGGCGGCAACTTTTCGGCGATGACAGGGCTTTCGGGCGCCGTCGATGCCGCAATCGTGCTCGGCGGTCCAGTTGATAAGGCTTGGGGGAAAGAGAACGCGCAGAACTTGCCTTTTGGCATGCCGGGCATCATCGGCAACGACATGGGTTTCGACAAAGAGCCGTCCTTGCCGGAATTCATGGCGGCAGTGCAACAGTTCTCGCGGCGTCCGCTGCTCGACCAAACAAAAAACGCTCCGATGCTCGTCATCAACGGCGCAAACGACTATTTCGTCCCACAAGCGGATACGCTCGTCTTCAAAGGTCGGCCCAAAACCGAAATCCACTTGCTACCGGACATCGGACATTGTGCCGTGTTGGGTGGCGTCTCGAAGCTGCCGGAAGTAATTGACTTGGTTACGCAGTGGTTTCCGAAGCAGATCGGTTTGGACGCTCGGGCTCAGGCCACAAATCGGTAGCGCCCCTTTGGCAGGAAGGTCTTTGAACAAGTTCAAAGCCCCTGCACCTAAACGCCCAGCACCTCGCGACCGGCTGGCCGGTCACTCCAGTGAGTAAACTGGGTCGATTGAATTCTTGATCGAACACCTGACCCAAAAGTTTTGAGGAGAATCATGGTTCTTTCAGACCTTGCATCTATTGCCACGGCTATTAGCGGGCTGGCGGTGACGGCATCGCTTATTTACGTCGGAATCCAGACCAAGCAGAACGTTCGCCACACGAGGGCTCTAGTCCATCAGGGGACCGCTGCCCGAACACAAATATCCTGCTCGGATTCATGAACCCCGAAGCCGTTAAGGCATGGATCGAGGGGAATGGGGGCACGCCTACGCCCGAGTTGATAAGGCAGAGGCAGTTTTATTATCAGTGCGGCATCGCGATGGTTGCAATGGAAGACTACTTCAGCCAGCATGAGGACGGCCTTCTAAGCGATGAACAGTTTTCTCGGGGCAGGGCGACTTTTCGAGAGCGGCTCAGAGAACCCGGACTGCGGGCCTACTGGATGAAACAAAGAGAGACGATGACCAAAGCGGCACCCCGGTATTGCGCGTTCATAGACAGTCTTTGTGACGGCGAACCGACGGCGCCTGGCGACTTGGGTTTCCATCAAAATGGAAAATCGTAAATCCGGGTCTGGCTCCTTGTCTTCAGCGCACGGGGGAAGCGTGGCCTAGATTTGGTTCGAGGACGCCGGCGGATTTTGTACACTTTTTGTACCAAGACCCTGCTTTTGAGGCTTTTTTTACGACTTTGGCGACTCTTTAGAATCAGCAGGTTGCAGCAACTAAAAACATGTCAAGTTCGTGGTTCGAATCCATGCCGGGGAGCCAATCTATCGTTCGTTGACAACACAGAGCTTAAATCGAGGCCAAACGTTAAGTGCTTTGTTTTCGGGTTCGAGTCCTCGCTGGGCCTAAAGCAACGTGGAAGAATTATGGGACCAATACGGACTCACGGTGCCTCGTGGATATAATGCCGTTTCGTCCGAAGTGTTCTGCTGCGATGGCCGCCCCCACGCGAGACCTCAACCAACGAATGGATCGACGATGCGCACGCCGGCGTTCACGAAATCAGCACGATTTCGCGTGGCGACCGCCAGACCGTGGAAGACCGCAGTTGCCGCTATTAGGCTATCCTTGATCGGCATGGCTTTCCCGGTTGTGCGAAGACGCGCCAGCAGTTCCGCCCATATCAGCCCCGTGTCCGCATCCCAGGGAAGACAGTGGAGACGCCCGACTCCCGCGTCGAACCAGCGTTCCAGGGCAGCCCGCTTCCTTCCCCTGGGAAGGATGAGGATCCCGAATCGGAGTTCGCCGAGAATGACGGGATCGACGGCAATATCCGGCTCATGTGCCCGAAGCCACGTTACGACCCGCGGATCGGGCGCCGGTTTCGTCGGCTCGCTCAGAACGTTAGCGTCGACCAAGTACTTCACAGCGCATCCGTCGACTCAGCGTCGATCGGAACGAAGAAATCCTTCTGCGGACAGTCCAGTAGCCAGTCAACGGCGCCCTCGTTCGAGGGAGCCATGCGCCGGACGAGGCGATAGTCCCCGCGATCGACTCGCTCGACGTCGAACTCCTGCCCCGGTTCGACGCGATCCATCTGCCGGAACTCTGCCGGCAGAACGATTTGGCCCTTGGAGGAGACGGTAGTTTTCATGCAAGTAAGATAACGTCTTACCTGCCCCGGTGTCAAGCACTACAGCCAGGAACCACGACAAGCATCGGCAACTGGAAACCTCACGCATCGACGGTGTCCAGCACGCCACCAGAGTTCGAAATGCGTCCATGCCGGGGAGCCACAAGCGCGCCGTCCTGCAAGCAAACCCTGGATGCGGTGCCTTCCGCGCGGCGTGCATCCCATCCGTCCTCCACCGGTCGCATGTTGGCAGAGCTGGGCGCTAACATGCGGGAAGCGAGTCATGGCAGGTGTAATGGACAGCCGTACATATGCTGTATAAAATCAAGTATGCGCTCGCTGGCCGGCAGCCTTGTCCTATTGGCTGCCGCCGCTTCAGCTTTGGTTGCTCAGCCGGCGCCAGGTGCGGCTGACTCCGATTTCTTCGAGACAAAAATCCGCCCGCTGTTTGCCGACAAGTGCTACGCCTGTCACACCGGTGCGCGCATGGGAGGGCTGCAACTCGACTCCCGTGAGCACTTCCTCAAAGGCGGAAAATCCGGTCCCATTGTCGTTCCCGGGGACCCAGGCGCGAGTCTGCTGGTGAAAGCTCTGCGCTACGACGCAAACCCCAAGATGCCGCCCGCCGGCAAACTCGGCGCCGACCAGATCGCTGCTGTTGAAGCCTGGGTCAAAGCGGGAGCTCGGTGGCCGCAAAATGAGAAAGACGTCCTGAAATCGCCGCCTTACAAGATAACTGCGGAGCAGCGCGCGTTCTGGTCCTTTCAACCCGTTAAGCCCGTGGCACCGCCCGAAGTGAAGGATGCCAATTGGGCCGGCACGGAGATCGACCGTTTCATCGCAGCAAAGCTCCAGTCGCGTGGGCTGCGCGCGGTGCGCCGCGCCGATCGACGCACCCTCATCCGACGTGCCACTTACGATCTCACCGGCCTGCCGCCTTCGCCTGAAGAGGTGGATGCATTTGAAAACGACCGATCGCCCGATGCGTTCGCTAGAGTCGTCGATCGCCTGCTCGCCTCGCCTCGCTATGGCGAGCGCTGGGGACGTCTCTGGCTGGATGTCGCCCGCTACTCCGACGACCGGCTGGACTCGGAGCGCGATAACCCCTATCCGGCCTCCTTCCGCTATCGCGATTGGGTTATCCAGGCTATTCAGAACGACATGCCCTACGACGTTTTCGTGAAGGCCCAATTGGCCGGCGATCAGCTTCCCGATCACGAAAAATACGAAGCGGGCCTCGGCTTCTATGCTTTGAGCCCCGAAATGCAGGACGACCGCGTGGATGCCACCGCGCGCGGCTTCCTGGGACTCACGGTCGCCTGTGCGCAGTGCCACGATCACAAGTACGACCCCATTTCCGCCGGCGATTTCTACTCCCTGATGGGCATCTTCCGCAACACCGACCTGCATGAGGTTCCACTCGCTCCTAAGGAGACCGTCGATGCGTATAAAGCGCAGGCTGCCCGCATTGAGAAAAAAGAAAAAGAACTCCAGGAGTACGTCGATGCTCAATCCGCGCAATTGGGTCTCATCCTCGCTTCCGAGACCGCGCGCTATCTGGCCGCCTCGCTGCAGGGCCCGAGCAAAGTTCAGGATACAACCGCGGGCTCCGTGCTCGATCCGGAAACGCTCGCCCGCTGGACCAAGTATTTGGCCGATCCGGAAAAGCAACACCCCTTTCTCAAAGGTTGGTACGCCGCCGCAACAGAGGAGCAGCGCGCGAAGGCGGCCACGGACTTTCAGGTCCAGGTCCTCGCCGTCATCGCCGAAAAGACGCACGTCGACGATGAAAACCATGTCCGCCTGGGACTCAATCCAACTCGCGAAGATCTTTCCAGCGCGAACCTGGTTTCACTGGACCGGGCCAAGTTCGGCCTTTGGGAAGACCTGCTTGGCGATCATGGCGTCCTGCACTACGTAGACTCCAAAAAGGAAAAGGCCCAAATCGACCGGTTCCTGACGGGTGTTTGGCTCGATCACCTCACCCGGCTCCGCGCGCAATTGGCCGCGCTGAAGAAGGATCTCCCTCCTGCCTACCCCTTCCTGCAAACCATTGCCGACAAGCCGAAGCCAGAGCAACAACATGTCTGGATTCGCGGCAATGAGAACAATCCCGGCGACCTTGCCCCCGCTCGCTTTCTAACAATCCTGTGTCCCGCTGAGCCAGAACCCTTTCAACGCGGCAAAGAGCGCCTGCAACTGGCCGAAGCCATTGCGAGTCCTACCAATCCTCTGACCGCCCGCGTTATTGTTAATCGTGTATGGCAGCAGCACTTCGGGTACGGCTTGGTGCGTACACCGAGCAACTTCGGCTCACAGGGCGACCGTCCCTCACATCCCGAGCTGCTCGACTATCTCGCCGACCGGTTTGTGCGTGAAGGCTGGTCACTCAAGAAACTGCACCGCACAATTATGCTAACCGCCGTCTATGGGTTGAGCGATGAGGTTTCCGAGCGCAACTATGCCGAGGATCCCGACAATCGGCTGCTTTGGCGATACAACCGCCGGCGGCTCGACGCCGAATCGATCCGCGATTCCCTCCTCTACGTCTCCGGCAAGCTCGATTTCGAGGCCGGTGGTCCCGCGGTGCCGCTGGACCAGCCAAACAACCGCCGCACGGTCTACGCCTTCATTTCTCGCCGCCAACTCGATCCGATGCTTGCGCTATTCGATTTTCCGAACCCGAACAGCACCAGTGAGCAGCGCTTGCAAACCACCGTCCCGCTGCAGAAGCTCTTCTTCATGAACAGTCCGTTTGTCATTGATCAATCCACCGCTCTCAGTGCTCGGGCCGCTGCCAATGCAGCGAGCGACGACCAGCGCCTTAGGGCAACGTACCGCTTAGTGCTGCAGCGCGGCCCCACACCTGAAGAGCGGAGGCTTGCTCTCAAATTCATCAACGGAAAGGCCGACGCGTGGCCCGAATACACACAGGTCCTGCTGAGTTCAAATGAGTTCATATTTCTTAACTAAAGAAAAGATGCTTGCGCCCACACGGCGGCAATTACTCCGCACCGTGGGCACTGGCTTCGGCATGGCCGGACTGGCCGGTCTGCTTAATGCCTCGCCGGCCGCCGCGCCCGCGCCCATGGCCCCCAAAGCCCCGCACTTCAAGGCTTCGGCCAAACACGTCATCTTCCTCTTTCTCAACGGCGGTCCCTCCCAGGTAGACACGTTCGATCCCAAGCCGATGCTGCAGAAGTACAGCGGCCAGCCCATCCCCAGCGGCAACCTGAAGACGGAGCGCAAGACCGGCAATCTGCTGGGTTCACCCTTCAACTTCCGCCGTTGCGGCAAGAGCGGCATCGAAATTAGTGAAATCTTTCCCAAGCTGGGAGACGCGATTGACGATGTCTGCGTGATTCGCTCTATGTACACGGAGATCCCGAATCATGAACCATCCCTTTTCCTGATGAATTGCGGCCATCGCGTTCCCGGCCGTCCGTCCATGGGTTCGTGGCTGACGTACGGCCTCGGCTCGGAAAACCAGAACCTCCCCGGCTACGTGGTCTTGTGCCCGGGTTACCCCATTGTGGGAGCGCAACTGTGGAGTTCCACGTTCCTTCCGGCGATCTATCAAGGCACTTATATTCCGAACAGCGAGAAGACTCCCGACAAACTCATTCACTATATCCGCAATCCGTCCACGCCCATGAGGGAACAGCGGCGGGCGCTGGATCTGCTGCGCGAGTTAAACCTCATCCAGGAAAAGCGCGAGGGCGAAGACGGTCAACTCGAAAGCAGCATACAGGCCGCTGAAATCGCCTATCGGATGCAAAGCGAAGCGCCGGAAGTTTTCGATATCGCTAAAGAGCCAGAAGCCGTGCGCGGCCGTTATGGCGACCATGATTTTGGACGCGGCTGTCTGATGGCCCGCCGTTTGGTGGAGAGTGGCGTGCGTATGGTGCAGGTCTACTACGGTAACGGCCAGCCGTGGGATAACCACGACGATATTCTGATTCATCGCAAGCTGGCCCATGATGTCGACGGCCCGATCGCCGCCTTACTGGCTGACCTGAAGGCGACCGGTCTGCTGAAGGAAACCCTGGTCATCATCAGCGGAGAGTTCGGTCGTACGCCGGTCCTTGAAGTCAGCGGATTGGTGAAGGTACAAAATGGCCGCGATCACAACAGTCACGGCTTCTCGACGCTGCTGGCCGGCGGTGGTGTCAAGGGTGGTACGACCTACGGCAACACCGACGAATTCGGCTTTAAGGCAGTGGAGAATCCCGTGCACATACATGACCTACACGCTACTGTTCTTCACGCTCTGGGTATGGATCACACCAAATTAACCTACCGCTACAGCGGCCGCGACTTCCGCCTGACGGACGTCGCCGGGAATGTCGTGCACGACATTTTGGCATAAATCGAGGGCACAAAACGGCACCGATCTGAGCACGCGGCGGCGCGTCGCGAGGGCTGCGGGCCGGCATTCAGGTTTGTCAACGCCGTGTGCACGAGTGCGCTCCAATCTTTACGGCTTGGCGTACTTGGCCCATATTGTCGGATCGGACAGCATCTTGATGAACAACCCTCCAACTACGGAGCGTGCTTGAAACCCCACTTGCTTGGCTGTCACGGTGTCGTACCAATCGCTCAGAGGCACGCGGCTTTCTGAATCGTTGGCGAACTGATACGCGGGCGCGACTAGCGTTTCGAAGTCAGCCTGATTGTCCGCAAGCGTCGCCGTCCAGAGCACCCAATCCAGCTTCGTGTAATCTTTGCGATTGTCGAGCGGCAAGCCGTATTTGTTCTGCCTGGTTTTGTAGTAAGCGATTTCGGTGCGAGCCACCTCAGGGGGAAACAGATTCAGGCCGAGCAGCCTATCCCAGACGAGGTTGTACTTCTGGCTCCAGGTTCCGGGTTTGTCAAAAGCCAAGCGGTAATGGTCGCCATCCTTTGCCAGATCGATCCACTTCTTTGCGAATCCCTGGGCTGTTGCGCGATATTCGGCTGCAGCCTGCTTTCGGCCAGTCATTTCCGCCAACATGCCGTACGCGCCCAGCGCCAGGATTGCTTTGATCGACAGATTTGCGTTGTGAGCCAGGTGCCCCGCGAAATCGTCCGTGGAAAGCTGATTCTCCGGGTCCAGGCCTTTGCTCTTGAGGTACTCAGCCCACTTGGTAAGCTCACGCCAGTAGCGCTCGGCAAACGACGCATTGCCTTGCACCTTGGCCAACGCCGCCGTCAGGATCAGCATATTGCCACTTTCCTCTACCGGCATCTGATTCTCTTCGGTAAGCTCGCCGCCGCCGTATACCTGCCCGTTCGCCAGCGGGTACGTTCCCAGATCATGCGGCGCGAACGGCCAGCGCCACCGCTCTAAGCGCGCGTATTCCATCACTGGATAAAGCTGCGCTTCCAGTAGCCGCGGATTGAACAGGAGCGTGAACGGAGCACTAGGATAAATGACGTCCACTGTGGCGATGCAACCGTTGCTGAAATTCTCCTTAGGGAAGAACATCGGGGTTCCATCGGCGTCCGAAACCAGCTTGTGCGCGGCCAGCGTCTGGCGGTAAGCCAACGTAGCCAGGCGCGCATATTTCTCGCCGCCGACACTTCGCAAGTCACCCATCAGCCGTGCGTCGAAAGCTTTACTTTTTTCGAGTAACGTATCGTGATCGCGCCGGGCCATGCGAAGCAACATTGTCGCGTTCGCGCCGTTGCGCCTCCACCAAGCCCGTTCACGCCTCTCCAGATATTCAATGGCGTAGATGTCGTCGTAACCGATCATCATGTAGCGGGATGCAGGCTGGGAATCGATCGTACCCAAATTGATCGCGAACGCGAGCACCGCGCCATTGTCTGGCAAATCATCGGAATCGGGCAAGCGGCCGTTGTTCGAAAATGAATTAGTCTCCTGCCTCCTCAATCCAATGGAGGGCGTTACGCCGTCCGGACGGTCGGCCTCGAGATACAAATATCCCCAATCGATCCGTAGGTCGTCACCGCGTTTGGCGAGAATCGGCTGTTCGCGCGAGCCGATCCGCAGGGCGGTTTCGCCATCCAGTAGAACACGCGTCGCCGAAACCGGCTGATCGCGGGTATTGACAACTAATTCGGATGACGCGTCAAAATACAGCGCGACGTCATGTTGCTTGCCGTCGGCCGAGCGGACTTCCCATTCGACATAGCTGAGCGGCCGCGACAATACATCCAGATCGTCTGGCAACGCAGGTGTGAAGAATGTGAGTTGGAGACGCACCCCGCCGTCCAAGAACTGGTAGATGGTGCGCGTAGGCAAGACTTCCAGCCCGGCCTGATCCATAGCGGGAAATTTGCTGCCGCCCGTCAAGGCGTACGTCTTGGAATCAATTCGAGCCAGCGCAGTCAGACTGTTGGGCTTGCCGGTCCAGTGCGTTGTGATGGAATCAGTCAATCGATCGGCCGCCGACCAGATGCTGAAATACGGATCGTGCGCGATCAGCGGAACGGCGGGAGGCCGCATCGGCGGCAAAGGGGGGGTCTGTGCGGTTACTAAGAACACAACGCCCGTGAACAACATGCAGAATTTCATTTCGCAGCTCCCCCACGTTCCTCAAGCATGAATGGAAATTCAGTAATTCTTAGCTTGCCCATGCCGCATGGGATCACTGTGATTGTTTCTTGCTCCCTCGTCTGAGCGTACCATTCCAGAATCGGGAGTATGAGATGTCCGGAGCGACAGCGAGGCCTAGTTCAATCCGGCAGGCGCAAGCTTCGCCAGACACGATCAGAAAGACCGAATCGACGGTAGTCGACTAGTAACTCTGATACGCATTTGGTAGTCGTGATATCCACTTAGTAAGTCACGAATAAATCTAATAATTAATTCTGGAAACGACCGCGTTTTTGTATTAGAGTAAGCGCAGGCCGAGAAATAGAAATATGCCCGGTGCCACTTCTTCGCGAGGGCACTCACAGCCTTTGATCCCAAGCGCCGTGATCGACGCGTCTGGAGTCCTGTATTGGCAAATCGAGCGCCTCGTCCCGTAAGCTCGCAACCCGCGCCGGAACGATGCTGCCGTGGATCGCATGGCTGCGTCAATCCGCGAATTCGGCTTTAAGATTCCCATGCTCGCCCGCAGCAGTGGTGAGGTTGTGGATGGCCACCTTCGGCTGAAAGCAGCCAGGGAAGCTCGGCATAACCGAAGTCCCTGTGATTCTTTGCGACGAATGGACCGAGACGCAAGTGAAGGCGTTTCGATTGATGGTTAACATCGGTCGGCTGGGCTGAGTGGGACGCCGAGCTACTTGGGCTGGAACTTCTAGAGCTGAAAGATCTCGACTTCGATCCGGACCTAAGGGGATTCGATTCCGCCGAGCTGGAGCGCTACCTCGCTGACCTCGACGTCAAGCCGGGGCTCACCGATGAGGACGATGCGCCGGAGCCACCTGAAGCACCTGTTAGCCGGCTCGGTGATCTGTGGTTGCTCGGAAAGCATCGCGTGCTTTGCGGAGACGCAACTAATGCTGCTGACGCGAATCGACTCATGGCAGGCGAAGCCGCAGACTTGGTGTTCACCGATTTGCCCTACAACTGCCGGCACGAGGGTTACACGAAAGACAAACTTACGATTACAATTTGAGCGCGACCTTGGCGATAGCACTCACAAGTCACCGTCGTTGTCGTCGCAAACATTCCCGGGCGTAGATTCCCTGTGTCCGACGATTTGTTCCGAATCTTCCTTGCGATCACTTTCTTCGTGAAGCGCTTTCCGTGTGTCAATCGTGTTACAATCCAGACTCAGCACTGTAAGCTGAAATTTGGGCATAGGGCAAGATACTGCAGTCAGACTCTGCAGGCCAGACGCCTCCTTTCGATGGCATTCCGTGCCAAAACAGTATCTTGGACATCTCTCTTCGCGCGATCCTCTGCATCCCTATCTGGTGCGAGACGTCCTGCCGCAAATAGGCGTGAATAGCGGTGCGGCTGAGTTCCGCGTCTTTAGCATGAAGGACGGCAAGGTCTATCTCTACGAGGAGCGCCACAGCTCCGCGCAAATTGTCGGCAAGTTTTTCATGAGCGAGGGCAACCATTCGGCCAACGCCGTCCAGCGCATGGACCAGGAGTTCGACAATCTCCGGCTCCTGCGCGCCTACGGGCTGGCTGGTTATCCGCATCACGTCGTCCGCCCACTGGGCACGAACGCGTGGCTCAATAGCATTTTGGTAGAAGAATATGCCAAAGGCGTCCCGCTTAGCTCCTTCGTCAATCATGCGATTCATAATGAGCGTTCCCAACCACTTTTCGAAAAGTTGACCGCTTTGGCATACTTCCTGGCGACTCTGCACAACCGCACCGCGAACGGGCAAGGGGTGGATTTCCACCAAGACTGCGCCTATCTGGACCGGCTAGTCCGGAAGCTGCAAGCCAAGCAGGTGATCGGCGCCTGGGACGCGAACGAATTTTCTTGGTTGCGCGACCGCTGGCGAGAGAAGCCGCGCATGTGGGAGGATAACCAGGTGCTGGTGCATGGCGATGCCACACCCAGCAATTTATTGTTCGGCCGTGGCCTCAACGTGATCGCGATTGACTTGGAACGGATGAAACGAGCGGATCGCACTTTCGATCTCGGGCGGATTGCCGGAGAGTTGCAGCACTATTTCTTGCAGGCCACAGGGAACAAGCATTCCGCCGAGCCCTTCATCGGGCATTTTCTCTGGGAATATGCCTGCCACTTCCCCGATCGCGATCGAGCATTCCGCTCCATTACCGGCCGGTTGCCTTTCCAGATGGCCCTCACACTCCTGCGCATCGCGCGAAACTCTTGGGTCAGCTCTCCCCAACGCTGGCGGCTGGTGCAAGAAGCCAAAATCATCTTGCGGACGCCGTGATGGAAATTCGCGCGTTGCTATTCGACGTCAACGGAACCCTGATCGACATCGAAACCGACGAATGGATGGAACAGGTCTATCGCGCCATCGCGCACTTTCTCACCTATCAGGGCATCTCGCTGCACCGTGGCGAAGTGCGAGACTTGTACTTCCAGATCATGAAAGAGCAGTTTGCGGTGAGTTCCGAAACTTATCCCGAGTTCGACGTTGTCGCTGTTTGGCGCGAAGTGTTGCGCCGCTACGCCACAGATTACACGCGGTCTCTCGCGCCGGAGAAGCTTCGCGAGATGCCTGTGTTCTTGGCCGAAATGCAGCGCGGGATTAGCCGCAAGCGGTTGGTGGCATTTCCTCAAACACAGGAGATTCTAGCTGAGTTGAAAACGCGCCATCACCTTGCCGTGGTATCTGATGCGCAGAGCGCCTACGGTTTGCCCGAGCTTCGGGCCGTCGGTTTGGCCGACTACTTCGCGCCTATCATTATTTCGGGCGACTACGGCTATCGCAAACCGGACCCCCGCCTGTTTCAAACAGCCTTGAGCAAATTGCAGATCCGCCCAGAAGAAGCGATTTTCGTTGGAAACGACCGCTTTCGCGACGTGCTGGGAGCCCGACAGGTTGGGATGAAAACTATCTTGTTCTGCCCGAACGGCACCCATGGTGAATCTCCCGGAGCGGCGGAGCCGGACTATATTCTCTATCAATTTGCGGACCTTCCCCGCGCGATCGAGTTTTTCGCGACCGCTAGTGGCCAGTAGCCCCCAATAACCCACCTCAGATCGTTGCTCTTGCCGCCGGGAATGATCTAATGTTTTTGCGGATGCGCCACAGCCAGGACCGGGCCTACGAAGGTAAAGATGAGAAGATTCCCTTTGTATCTCTTTAATGCGACTGTCGAAGAGGGAGCAGCGGCTACCAGTGGCGTCCCTTTTTCACCGCAGCGCGAGGGGTCTGGCGAATAGAAATTGCCCGTCGGCACGCGTTCAGAATTCGGGTCGGGTGATACGGAAAGCACAAGCTCTTGTCTCTCTCGAACGCGAGGAGACACGAGTAAGTTCCCCGAACGCCCCTCTCGCGTTTTAGCTGCGGCACTCCAACCCGGCTGAGCGCCGAAGTGGAATCGGAGCACCTATGGCCGATCATCCGCTGAGCCCGATGTATCCTGATTAGGAGCCGGTACGGCAATGGCAAATCTTGCAACTTACGAATGCGGTGAACAACATGGGTTTTAACGAGATCACGCGCCGCGGCTGGCTGACGGGCGCGACCGCAATTGTGGCGCAAATGGGAACGCCGTCTGTCGCGAAAGCAGGGTCGGACCCGCTCGGGTGGACTCTCAACGAGGCCGCGGCGGCTCTCTCGCGGCGTAGCATTTCTTCGGAAGAACTGACAAAACTGTGCCTGGCGCGCATCGGCAAACTCGACCGTCTACTGAGTTCATTCATCACCCTGGATGCAGATTCCGCCTTGAAACAGGCGCGCGAATGCGACCGCCAGCAAAAAGCCGGTCGCGTTTCGAGCCGGCTGCTGGGCATCCCTATCGCACTAAAGGACAACATCGACACGGCGGGCATACGGACCACCGCAGCGGCACAGGTTTTCAAGGACCGCATCCCTGCTGAAGATGCGGAGGTCGCTAGGCGGCTGAAGGCTGCCGGCGTAGTGTTGTTGGGTAAGTTAAACCTAGATGAAATGGCGTTCGCGGGTACCGGGACGACGGGTTGTTTCGGGCCCGTGCATAATCCTTGGAATCCGGACAGAATCACTGGTGGTTCTTCCGCCGGGTCCGCTGCCGCGGTATCCGCCGGACTCTGCTTTGCGTCGGTCGGCAGTGACGACGGTGGCTCGGTCCGCATTCCCGGCGCGCACTGTGGCGTGGTTGGACTCAAGACGTCGTATGGCCGCGTGAGCACTCGAGGCGTGGTACCTTCCGCCTATTCCATGGACACCATCGGTCCCATCACGCGGACCGTGGAGGATTCTGCCGCCCTTCTCCAAGTGCTGGCCGGCTACGATCCGCTGGATGCGATCACTCAGCCTGAACCTGTACCAGACTACTTGCACGCAATTGGGAGTTCAATCGCAGACTTGCGATTGGGTGTGGCACGTGAATACTTCTTTGAACAACTTCATCCCGACGTCTCTACGGCGGTCGAAGAAGCCATAAGGCATCTACGCACCAAGGTCCGGGAAACCCGCGACGTAACTCTGCCCCGCCTCCGGTTAGCAGAAAACGGCGACTACGATGTCGAGTTGTACCATTATCAGAAACCGTTCTTCGACAAATCTCCCGATCTGTATCATCCGCGGTCACAACGCTTATTGAATGAGGTCAAGAAGGTCGAGTCGGTCGGCTACATCGAGACACTGAAGCGAATCCGTGAGTGCCGGCGTGATATCCGGCGCGTCTTCGAGCAGGTAGATGTCCTGGTTTTACCGACCATGAGGGAACCTGCTCCCCTGATTTCCGAGACGGTTAACGAGACGCACCGGCGGCCCCCAAGCAACACGACCGCCTTCAACCATTTCGGCACACCGGCAATTACGCTGCCGTGCGGGTTCTCTTCAGACGGATTACCAATCGGCTTACAGATTGTTGCCCCGGCCTGGCACGAGTCGGTGGTTCTGTCGGTTGCCTATGCCTACCAGCAATCCACGGATTGGCACAAACGAACGCCTCCGATTCTGAGGACGTAGCGGCAATTGCTGGTCCGTACGGGTTGCCCTGATCCCTCATACCCGATGCCTCATGTCCGCTAACGGCGAGCGCTGCGCCAACCAGTGGTCTGTCTCGGTGATTCCACGAGACACGTAGGTCGGGAGTGTACCGAGCCCTTGATCTTCCACAAACTACCCGTGTACAAACTACGTACAAGAGCCCCTATTTTCGACGATTCTTGAGATGTTGAAGCTTGTAATCTCCAAGGGGTCGTTTAATCGTGGTTCGAATCCATGCCGGGGAGCCAATTCTATCCGCGTCCTGAGCTGCCCTTCTTCTTTTCTTTTCCACAACTTTCCGGGTTAGACCGGCGCAAGATTTCGAACGGTTCGAACAGCCCTCTCCTACCGGCTCACTTCTTCTTCCCATTGAGTGCCGGTAGAAGAAGTTTCAGAAGCGCTTCATCAGAGAAGGGGTTCTGACCTGAGATCACCTCGCGATCTTGAAGGACGTAGCTCTGCCATGGAGCGACCACGCTTACGTCACCGCCCGCCGTACGCAAGGCGAAGTCCGGGTAGAAGAGAACCTTACCACCAATCTCAAGCGGCTCCCGCTGTTGCTCTTCCGCTGTGGAAAAGATTGTCATCTTATATCCGGAATAGATCCAACCTTGAGCCTTTGCATGCGCTCCAGCGGCATCGCCCGCCGCCAGCGCGCGGACCACCTCCGTCGAATTCGGAAGAGCCGAGAGTAGTGAAATCGGGCCATGGCAGAGCACCGCCGTAGGCTTGGATGTTTTATGAAAGTGTCTCATCACGGTGCCAGCGTCGGGATCATCAAGCAGATCCATCATCGGCCCATGGCCGCCGGGGACGAAGACAGCGTCATATTGATCGAGGCCGGACGCGATGACATCCGAGATGCGAGTTGGATTTTTGAGCCCAGTCAGGCTGTCGCGGAATTTTAAATAGTCCTGAAGCTTAGCCTCGTCCCCACCGAAGAACTGGGCTATAGCTGAATTGACATCCATTTGGGGCGTGTTGCCTTTGGGGTTGGCGAAAGTGATTTCGTAGCCTTCCTTCATCAGGGCGCGAACCGGAACCGTCAGCTCATTGAGGTAATAGCCGGCGCCGGCATAAACCTTGCCATCTTTCAAGGGCAAGCCGTGACCGCTCGAGACCAGCACCAAGACTTTTCCTTTTGTTGTCATTTGTTCCCCTTTCTGAAATCGAATCTGTTTCCCGGGATCTTAGCTTGCGTGGAGCAACCGAATTTGCGGGAGCCTCGGATTCAGCCACCGTCGTCATTGCGTCTACCAGCAGCGCGTCGTACTCGCTGAAGATTAAAGTCGAGTTGATCGGGTCAAAGCCGAGCGCCTCGCCGAAGAGTCCAGCCCGCTCAGCGACCATAGCCTTTCCCGGACGGAAAAAACGTTCACACCAAGCGGGTTCGAGGCGACAGGCGCGGTCACGCGCTTGGTCTCTTTCGGTCCATTTGTGCCGTCCATTTGGTAGTCCTTTCGATGTTAGAGCGAGTGGCCGTTCAAGGCGAGATTCGCAGAAGCGCGACGACGAGTCTATCGGACGAAGGTATCGACGAATAGCACAGTATGGATTGGACATATTCGCAAAGAGCGGCGCGTACTCTTTTCAAAAATCCCAATACCAAGTTATCACCAATACCATCGTCCGATTGATTCGCAAGAGCACATCGAGTGTAATCGCTGCAATTGCAGCCGTTCGCTCGGAACACGGCCTACCACAGAAATTAGCAGCATATGGCAGCACCCCGATGAGTCGGACGGTCACCCGGGTGCGCCTTAACTTGCATCGGCTCAGGTCGGGCTGTTGGAGGTTCAGGTCACAAATGGATGGGTGGGCCCTGCAAAAGACTGTTCACCCGAGTTCGAGACGTATCCAAGGTGGGTGCCCGCTTATGGACAGCGTGCGCCATAAAGCGCGGATCAGAATGAAAACATTACTCTTTGACCACGTTCTATCCCGCAGCGAATTGGACCGCAAAAGTTCGAAACGTGTCGATGCCGGGGAGCCAACGTCTGGGCGCCCAGGAAAATCATTTCCAACTCTGAGGTTCTCGGTTGACAGTGGTAACGGCGTTCACGGCTGGCTGCCGCGCTTATGTTGCCTGAGCAGTGCATCGAAAAGCTCTTCGCGCCCGCGGAAATTCGTAGTCCGCAGCCGCGCGAGTGCGTTAGCAAAGTCGATCATGCCGCGGCGGGCAGCGAGATCGAGAATACCGAGCGTCCCAGTGACCTCTAATCCTTTGTCGCGAGCCGCCATCGCACCTCTGCGATCATCGATGAGAATAAGGTCCGCTGAGACAGGATAGCCCGAGCGAGATCGCAGACCTCTCGCCGTCATCCAAGGCACGCAACGACGGATCATCACTCGGGTCCGTTCGATACTTCGAGCCAGTCGGGCTTCTTGCTCATCCAGTTTCGTACCACCTCGGGTGCGGAAGGGTGCCGCAGCTCGTCGGACACAACCGAGGGAATGAGGATCTTCCCGAACAATCTTGGCAGGAGTTGGATATGATCGATCTGCACCAGGTAATGAAGCGGGCTGGTGTCAGCAACTACAATGAGCATCAAAAGCCCAGTCGCTGCTGCTGGCCACCCTATAACGGGCAGCTAGTTTAGGAGCGATTCCCAGTTGGCTGGCACCCTTCCTGCGGGTCCAGGTACGGGCTGACTTTCGGGATGCGCGTGCGGCGGAAGCAATTCCACACCTTTGATCATCCCCCGCTTCTCGTAATCGTAGAACCAGTCCTCACCCGGCTCAAAGCTGGCTATAATCGGATGCCCTGTCGCCGCCGCATGCTTTGAGGCATGCTGACTCGGAGAACTGTCACAACATCCGATGTGCCCACACTCCGCACACCGGCGGAGATGAAACCACCAACCTTTCGGTGACGCCAGGCACTCCACACACCCGTCGCCGCTTGGTTTCGAAGCGGGATTAAATCCGCGGTGATCTTTCTTCATTGCGATTTTTCCTTTAGACGTTGTATCTCCAGCAAAGAGTTCAAGGCACCAGCAAGATCTTCCCGATGCCACCCTTTTCTGCCGCTGCTTGAGCCTCGGCCGCTTGACTGAGTGGCAGTTTCTGGCTAATCGGGATTACGAGCTTGCCATCTCGCACCGCTTCCGCCATGAACTCGAGCGTTTTCCTGTCGAATTTCGAGAATACGAACTCGACCTTTACGGACGGGTACTTCGCGGCGTTCTGCGGTGTCCCGGCGACCGAAGCAAACACTCCTCCCGGCTTGACCTTGGCGATCAGCTTTTCGGCGGTTCTTCCGCCGACCGTATCCGCCACCGCATCGAGCGGCGGGAGATTTGCAATCGCGGTGTCGTCGTCGGTTGCGACGACCTGATCCGCGCCCACAGTCTTCGCCTCATCCATCTGCTTCTTCAAAACCCCCGCGATCGCAGTCGCCCCGCGTTCCTTCGCAGTGAATACCGCCGAACGCCCGACATTTCCTACGGCGCCGACGACCATGACCGTCTGGCCCGCTTTGACTCCCGTAGCTGAAAGGAGCTGGTTGCCGGTGGTCGTCACCAGCGGCAGCGCCGCCGCCTGAATCAAATCGAGCCCCTTGGGGATCTTGGCCAAGACCGCTGCATTCACGACACAAAGTTCGGCGTAAGTATTGTCCGCCATAGCGAACACCTGGTCGCCGACGGAAAAGCCTTCCACTCCCGGTCCAATCTTGATCACAGTTCCCGCCATATCGACTCCTATGAGGCTCGGGAAATGCATGGGATAAAAATCCTTCGTTAACCCGGCACGCCGTTTGTAGTCGATCGGATTCACGCTCGCGGCGGCGACCCGCACCAGCACCTGGCCCGGACCAGGCACCGGATCAGGATAGTCCTCAAACTTCAGTACTTCCGGACCGCCATATTGGTGGACAACAATCGCTTTCATATTTCATCTCCTTGTACGGTGCGCACCCAGTCACTAACAAATCTTATTCGAAACTGGAAGCCGCCGGGATAGGCATGGCGAAATAATTTAGTGACAAAGATGCACCGATTCTGGCGCTCAGCATTGGCTCGTCTTCGCTGGAGTTCGGAACTAGATAATGCACTGCCTCGTCCCGGAATTTGCACCCGCTTGATAACTTCGATCAGTTCTTGCGCCTGACCAGTGGATTCTTAGCTCTGCACTCGGCGTTCACGCTTCACAGCGCCTTTGGTGGCAGTCTCCCTTCTGCTCTTTTGAGGATGAATGCCCAGGTCGTGCCACGACGTTTCCGCGAGGTTGACGTCGTAGTAGTTTGCAGCTTTCTCGATGTTCGCGAACGCCAAAGCACGGTCGGCATCGGAAACGCCGATAACTTGATCAAACCGCGCGACCGCGTTGCGCACATGTTGTGCGTCGGTCAGTGGTTCTTTACGCTGCTTCGGAAACGCGTAGACACTGTCTGGCAGGTCGCTCTGCGTCGTGAGCCGTCCGTGTTTCTCGTGAGGTTTCCAAGTCGCTTCGGGCATGTCTTTGCTATCCTTTCCTTGATATTTGGCTAGAGAGCAGGCGTCGGCCCTTGCGTATCCGCGTGATCGCCTCGAGTCCGCCTTTCGTGACCATGGTCCCACCGGTCACGACCATTGTCTTGCGTTTTGTCTGCATTGTCTTCGGCCAGAGCTGCTTGCACTGCGAGAGAAGCAATGGAGGGGCCATCGCTAAATTACTGAAAACCGGCAGTCCCGCGCGCCGGTCGATACTCACATGTCCGCAATGTGAGTCGATGGTTCGACAGGACTGCCCCGAGGGTGAGAAAGACGGCCGTTGGTGAGATCAGACCGAACATGCCTGAGCGAACTGCGAATGTAAGGTTCCGTGCACCTGACCGCTGGGTTAAATGGGGCATGGACGGGATTCTATCGAGATAGACATTGTGCGGGCGGACCCGCCTGGGAGGAACCGAGAGTCTTGCAGGCGAGCCAGAAGCCGGTCTTGCGTCCGGTGTTGCCCAATTGATCATGTGACGTTAATACCATCAGTATTTTCATGTTCGTTCTCTTTTGTTTTGGTATTACGGTCGACTGCGTTGTACACGCGTGTCGCGTACGCTATTGTTCGCGGACCGACTCGGCCCGCCGACGATTTCGTCAAGGCCCCGACACCGATTGCCGTCACCTCCCGCTTATGTCCCGTGTATCTTTGAGATACTACACGCGGAACGCTTGGAATCAGATTTGCCAGCCAATCGACGTCGGCGCACCACCTGATGGGACAGCTTCTCTCAATCAATGTCGGGCTTCCTCGTGACGTCGCATGGAGGGGCGAGAAAGTCCACACCGCGATTTGGAAGCAGCCAGTGCAGGGCAGGATTCGAGTCCGTCGCCTGAATGTGGAGGGCGATGGACAAGGGGATCTCACCGGACATGGAGGCGAACACCGCGCGGTGATGGTGTATCAAATGGACGCTTATCACTACTGGGAGGCCCAGCTAGGCCGAAAGGATTTTTCATTCGGACAGTTTGGTGAGAACTTCACAGTAGCCGGCTTAGCCGATGATGAAGTTTCGATCGGCGATCGATACCGCATTGGAAGCGCGCTCTTCGAGGTCACTCAGCCGCGCGTCACATGCTATCGCGTGGGTATCAGAATGGCTGAGCCGGCAATGGCTGCTCTGCTCGTGTCACATCATCGGCCTGGCTTCTACTTTCGCGTGCTGGAGGAGGGTGACGTTGGCGCCGGCGACGAAATCACGAAAGTGGCGGATGGCCCCGAGCACATCACAGTGGCCAACATTGATGCCCTTTATTT
>Ga0208691_1000210_pt1 | contig 20229 bp, 20 predicted proteins | sample June2015DPH_20_1_FD_184719 | JGI IMG/M metagenome (GOLD analysis project Ga0208691, IMG submission 184719) | Peatland microbial communities from SPRUCE experiment site at the Marcell Experimental Forest, Minnesota, USA - June2015DPH_20_10... | ecosystem: Environmental > Terrestrial > Soil >... | reverse complement strand
TTTTTCGATAAACTGTTGCATGGCGTTCTCCTGTAGTGTTCTGAGATTGGCTATCGAAAATACTACAACGCAGAACGCCCTTCTACTTCAACCGACACTGTTTGCCCCGCAGGGGCACTGTGCCACACGGACTATGAATAGGCACAAGTGGGACTTGCTATCATAAAGGCGGAGGTTTTTCCATGGGTCCTGTCGGTATGCAGGAACTGGTCGTTATTTTCCTCGTCGCGCTTGTCCTGTTCGGCCCCAAGAAATTGCCCGAGCTTGGCAAGACGATCGGAAAAGCCATCACCGAGTTTCGCCGCGCTCAAAGCGAACTCAAGGCCACGTTCGAAGGCCACATGCGAGAGTTGGAAAAGGAACACGAGTCGATCAAGGAAATCACCGGCGGTTACACCAACGAGATTTACAACCACTACACCGAGTACGGCTCTCCTTCTTACGAACCGGGCACGTCCGCCGATTCGAATTCATCCACTGCAGCAAATCCATCCACTGTAAGCGAACCCGCACCTCAGGGCGCTGAATCTCCGGTCTCTCACGAAGCTCCCGGCAATGGAACCGTCCCGCGGATATCCGCGAGCGCAACGGCGCCGGAATCGCATTCCGTCAGTAGCTAAGTTTCAATAGCTAAGTAAGAGACAGAAGTAACCAAAACATGGACGAAGACAAGCAGGGAGTTCCTTCTCCCGAGGGTGAAGTACTGCCGGCGGAAACACCTGTCGAAACAACGGCGGTGGTGGTGCAAAGCGGCGGCGCGAGGCCGCCGGCACTGCCTCCTCCGCCTCCTACTGACGATGACGATCCGGAAGAGCAAGGCATGCTGCGCATGTCCTTCATGGAGCACCTGGAGGAGTTGCGCTCGCGCATCATCAAAGCGCTTATGGGGCTGGTGGTCGCTTTTGTCCTTAGCCTGGGGTTCTGCAATTACCTGTGGGAAATTATCAGCGAGCCGGCCGTTTCGGCTTTGAAACATCTGGGCGTTGTTCCGCCGCGGCTGGTGCAGATCACTCCCATGGAAAGTTTCTCCATCATCTGGGTGCAACTTCCGCTGCTGTGTTCGGTATTCCTCGCCTCACCGTGGATTGTGTATCAGGTTTGGGCCTTCATCTCGCCAGGCCTTTATAAACGCGAACGCCGGTGGGCCGCTCCGTTCGTATTAATCACCGCCGGTCTTTTCATCGTCGGCGGCTTGTTCGCTTACTTCCTGGCGTTTCGTTATGGCCTGGAGTTCCTCCTCGGCATCGGCATGAGCAACAGTGTCACGCCCATGGTGTCGATCACCGAATACTTCGATCTCTTCGTGAACGTCACGCTGGGCGTGGGCTTGGTCTTCGAGCTGCCGGTTCTGATTTTCCTGCTGACTTTGCTGCGCGTCGCGTCTCCCAGGTTCCTGCTGCGCCACTCGCGCTACGCCATTCTCGCCATCGTTATCATCGCCGCCATCGTCACTCCCACTCCGGACGTCTTCAACCTGATGCTGTTCGCCATACCCATGTGCGCGCTGTATTTCGTGGGAATTTTCTTCAGCTTCATGCTGGTACTGCGCCGCGAAGGCAAGCAATTCCCGTGGAAACCCGTGCTGCGGATTGGCAGCATCGTCCTCGTGGTCGTGGCTGTCATCTACTTTGTGTTCGCCCACTACCATCTGCACATGATCAAGACGTGGCCATTTGTGACACGCTAGTACCTATGAACCGCATCGCCATTGTCACGTTGATACTCGCCGGCGCGCTCTGCGCACAGGACAACCAGCTCACGCCCGCCGAGAAATCGGACGGCTGGAAGCTGCTGTTCAATGGAAAGGATATGAGCGGGTGGGACGATCCGCGCCAGAAAACCCCCGCCGGCGATGCCTGGACTCTAGAGGACGGCTGCCTCAAGGCGCATGCCAACCCCAAAATTACCGAAGACCTTTTCACACAGGACACCTTTGGCGACTTCGAACTGGTATTCGATTGGCGCATCTCGAGCGGAGGCAACAGTGGGGTGAAGTATCGCATCCAGGACCACGTGTTCCTGCGCGACGGACGGATCGGGCGATTCGAAGACCTGGTGAATCGCTCGTTGCAGGATCGCCGGACGGACCGTCCCGCCAAAGGCCAGGATTACGTGATCGGTTTCGAGTACCAGATCCTGGATAATGCACGTAATTCTGACGCTCGCGCCGGCCTCAGCCATACCGCCGGAGCCCTCTACGACATGGTCCCCCCGGAACGCGACGCCACTCGGCCTGTGGGCGAATTCAATCACTCCCGCATCGTACTGAAAGGCACTCACGTGGAGCAATGGCTGAACAACGTCCAGGTGGTGGATGCCGATCTGGCAGCGCCCGAAGTGAAACAGCATATCGCGAAACGCTGGACCGCCAACTCCCCGGTCTACAACCTGTTGGGGGGACAGCCGAAGCATGATTGTCCCATCTCATTGCAGAATCACGGCGATGAGGTGTGGTTCCGCAACATAAAAATCCGCTCCATCTCGCAGTAAGAAAAAAGGCTGGATTTCCTACCGGAATCGTTCTATTATAAAAACTCCACTACGGACCCTTTTATCAAAAGGACTACTTTACAATTCGGACTGTCGCCATGGACGTCAACAAAGCTCTACGTGAGTTACACGAAGAAAAAAGAAGGCTGGATGTTACGATAGCCGCCTTGGAAGCACGTCTCGGTAATGGATCGCGCACGCGCGGCCGCAGGGGAAGGAAAAGCATGACCCCCCAGGAGCGGCTGGAGGTGTCGAAAAGAATGTCCAAATATTGGGAAGCTCGCAGGGCCTCTGCCGCGGCTCTCCAGGTGGACCCTATCCCCACCGACGAGTTACAGGCCCATCCAAAATCCGCCGCCGCAGTAGCCGGCAGCAGCAGCAGTTCCCTTACCGCTTAAAAAACCACAGCCAAAAGTACTGCTCTCCAGCGCCGTAGCGGTATCGAGGATCGAAACCGCAGCGGAAAGCCATATCAATGGCCTGCCGTTCCGAAAACGGCGGCCCCAGCCAGGTATCATTCGGGTCGGTTGGATCCATGCTGCTGGCGCCTTGAACCTGGAATTTGAAAAGCGCTCCCGGCCGCAGCAGGCGATTCACCTCGCGGACATAGTTCTCGATGATCTCGCGGCTCGGAATATGCTGAAATACAATAGAAGAAAACGCGAAGTCGAAGGGGATCTCCGGCACCACCGTCAAGTCTTGGCCATTGTTTTGATAAACAAACGCGTTCGGTTGGTCTTTGAGCGCCTGTTTGGCCAACCGGACCATTTCTCCGCTGACATCCACCGCGTGGACTTCGCCGAAGAATCGCCCCAGCGCCCTAGTTACTCGCCCAGCGCCGCAGCCAATCTCGAGCACCCGCATCTCCCCGGGGGCCTTCCCCTGGCAAATGTTGCCCAAGTCCGTCAGGATCTCCTCAGCTAGGGTTTTCTCGCCGGAGGCAAAAAATTCCTCATCGGTCCAATCCGCATTGGCGGTGTCCACGTAATGACGGGCATTTTCCAGCGCACGCTGGTCCCAGTCCGCCCGCATTTTTTGGAGTTGTTCTTCCAAGCTGATCTCGTCCATGCCGGAGTCAAAACTCTCATTGTGCCATACTTGCCCCGCTGCGGCTTGGATTCTGAATCTAGTACTGGAACTTATCTATATCGTACTGGCGCCTCAGGTATTGACCTTAGGCACGGTCTCAGAGTAGAGTCGAAGACGTAACACCGGTGTAACCCGACATGACCACTATGGAACAGCGAAAAGCCCGCCGCTTCGATCTCAAACTTCCCTTCGAACTGATCCGTAGCGGCTCAGAACCCCTTTCCCAGCATGGTGAAACGAAAAACCTCAGCTCAGCCGGCGTTCTCTTTCAGTCCGAGGCGGACCTCCATATTGGCGAGCCGGTGGAATACGTCATCACCCTCCCAACTTCTCCAGGCGAAGGGGAACGCGTTAAATTACACTGCATTGGAAAAGTCGTGCGATTTGCGCGAAAAGCTGAGGTGGCAGCCACGCTGGAACGTTACGAATTCGTAAGGTAAGCGTCACACTGCGGTCTTTGAGATCCTTGAGAGGTGATCGTCCGTACGCTTCCAGTGTGTCTTCTTGGACTGGCCCTCTGCTACGCTCAGGAATCGCCTGACTTCCGCACCGGAGTATCTCTGGTACACGTGGATGCCGAAGTCACCGCCGACTCCAGATCCGTAGCGGGCTTCCACAAAGAAGATTTTCTGATCACCGACAATCGCGTACCGCAGCATATTCTCTATTTTTCACAGGACGTGGAGCCGCTGGACCTGATCCTACTCTTCGACATCAGCGGAAGCATGCAACCCAAGATCGAGAAAGTAGCGGCAACAGCCCGGCGAGCCTTCACCGAGCTCCGCGCCGGCGATCGCGTCGCTGTGATGACGTTCCATGGAAGCAGCAATATCGTCGCGCCCTTCACCGAAGATCTCAATGCGGTGGCGAGGACCATTAGCGATGACGTGGTGGGCGGAAGGTTCGGTGGAGGAACACGGCTTCTGGCGGGCGTGGATGATGCCGCGGAATATTTTCTGCGGGAGCCGCGCACCCAAAGGCGCCGAGCCATACTGATCTTAACCGACAACTACGGCCAGCGCTCGCGGCGAGGGAGCACGGTGGTGCATCATCTCTGGGAAGCCGACGCGGTTTTGAGTGGGTTGATAATCCGCAGCCCAGGAGAAACAGCCGTGAAAACCGCGATGCTGGTGACAAGCCCACTGACAATTCTGATCCAGGAGGGCATGGCGGGAGTCGCAGAGAAGACCGGCGGCGACACCATCAAGGCTGACGATGAGGGCGACGCCCTGCGGGACAGCATACGCCGGATTCGTCTGCGCTACAGCCTCTACTACGCGATGCCCGAAGGCAACCCGGGCGAACAGAGGCAACTAAAAGTGGAGCTCAGTCCGGATGCGTTGAGCCGTTACCCCGCAGCCAAAGTGCGCGCGCGCAAGGGATATCTGGTACCAGGGCGAAAATCGTAAGGCCTTTTGGGCCGCGAATGAACGCAAATGAACGCGGATAAGAAATGCAGTATTTGCGTTCATTCGCGTTCATTCGCGTTCATTCGCGGCCAAGACTTGCTCTGCGTTACTTCGCCGCCCAGTACGCCCGATGGCCAATATAGTCCGGATCCGGCAGGTTACCTAAAATCAGCCGGCGCAGCTCCAGAATATCCACCTGGCCCGTCTTTTCGTAAAGCAGCTTCCCGCCCGGCGCGATTACCACCGTGTACGGCACGCCGGATTCCCACTTGGCATCGAAGGCTGCCTGCATGGCGTAGGTATCGTCGGAGGCAAATTGAAGATTGCGGCTGGAAGCGTGCTGCTTATCCAGCGCCTTCATCACGCCCGCCCGCTCGTCCGGCAGATTGGTGGAAACCATCACCAGATCGAAGTCGCGGCCTCGAAACATCCGGTACGTTGTTTCGAGATCTGGAAATTCCGTCAGGCACGGGCCGCACCAGGTGGCCCAGAAGTTGATCAGCAGGACTTTATCGGTCGGATTGGAGCGCAGCTTCTTCAATACATCTTCGGTGGCGGCTTCCAGCTTCACCGGCTCGGCTTCAATCTTGGCCAACTCGGCGACGCGGCCGGCATGTTTCGACTTCCACTTGGTGGAGCAACCGAACACTCCGGTATGCTGCACCTTCACCGGCTGATGCGCTAAGAGCGCGTCAATGGCGTTCCGTGCGTCCTGAGTCTTCACCAGAGACTCGCGCTGGCTGTTATCAACGCGACCCTCATAGCGCAGCTTGCGCTCCGCATCGAACACGAAAACATGCGGCGTGGCTTTGGGACCGTACGCGCGCGCGATAGATTGCGTTTCGCCGTCGTACAAATACGGAAAGTTGAAATGCCGGTACTCGGCTCGGATTTTCATCTCGTCCAGGCTATCGCTGACATCCGTATAGCCGAGCTCGCTCAACCACACTGCTTCCGGATCGTTGGGCTCAATGGCCACCAGCGTGACGCCGCGCCCGCGATAATCGTCCGCAAGCTTTTTGATGCGGCCTTCGTAAAGCTGCGCCGTGGGGCAATGATTGCATGTGAAGACGATGGCCAGCACCTGCGCATCCGCATAGTCGCTCAGTTTATGAATCTGGCCGTCAATGCCGGGCAGCGAGAAATCCGGCGCCGCGGAACCGATGGCGAGCGTTGGATGGTGGCCGTCGTCCTCGTCGGCGAATAACCCTCCCGCTACCCCTATCAGAAAAAAGCTCACGAGCACCAGCCGGAACATAACGTGCCTCCCTATTCAGCCTAGCTGAACCGGGGTTGGCAGGCGAAAGCGAAAGCCCCTGCCCCACGTCGCTCAGTGAATTCGTGGGGTTAACCTTTGGCGAAATACAACGCCGATGCGCGCTCCAGCTCCGATTTGCTCATGTACGGCGGACGGCCTTCATATTTCCCGATGGAAATTAGAATGTTGCAGATGTCGGCCGGATAGCACGCGCGCAACTCCGTGCGCCCCTCCCGCAAACACAACTTCCGCAGGTATTCGGCGCTGTCGGATTCGAACGGAATATTGAAGCGCGAGACCACGCGATGGAAAATCTGGTCGAAAGCTTTTTCATCGACGGCGTCCACGAAGATCTTATTGTGGATGCGGCGTAGGAACGCTTCGTCCGCCAGATCGCTGGGCTCCAGGTTGGTGGAGAAAACCACCATCAGCTCGAAGGGGATCTGGAATTTCACGCCGTAGCGCAGCATCAGGTAATCCACGCGCCGGTCCAGCGGTACAATCCAGCGGTTCAACAGGTCGCGCGGCGACATCAACTGGCGGCCAAAGTCGTCGATAATGAAAATTCCGTTATTGGCCTTCATTTGCAGCGGCGCGGCATAAATTCCCGACGATTCATCCAGGCGCAGTTCCAACATGCTGGGAATCAGCTCGCCGCCCACCACGATGCAAGGCCTGCGACACAGCACCCAGCGTGGATCGATATCGTGATCGTCCGAATCCAGCTTCTGGTGCACCACCGGGTCATACAAACTGATGATCTGGTTATCCACTTCCACCGCGTGAGGCAGCAGGATCGCGTCCGTATAAACGCGCAACATTCGTTCCGCCAAACTGGTTTTGCCGTTTCCAGTGGGTCCGTAAATGAAGATGGAGTTCTGAGAAATTAGCGCCGGCCCCAACTGGTCCAGTAATATGTCGTTGATTACGAGGTCCGAAAAGGCCGACCGCAGCGATTTACGGTCAATTTTCACCTGCGCGGCCTGCGCCTTGATGGCGCTGTGATAGTCCTTTAAGGACACCGGCGCCGCTCCGGCATACTGTGTGATTTGAAACCGCTCCGCCGCCAGCATTTTGCCGCCCTGGGATAGCGTGAAGTGGTAGTCGTTGCCGATCATCCCTTTCACTTCCACCATTTGCTGCTGGCGCATGTGGTTGAAAACGATATTCAAAATGGGCATCGATACCCGCAGCGTGTTGCTTAAGCTCTGCAGGTTGCTGAAGCCTTCCAGCAGCAGCCGGCGCAGCACCAGATCCAGCACCAAAGTCTGGGATATCCCTAATTCCTCAAACGTTTGCGGGACTCCCGGTGCAAATCCGGTCCGCATGGGCACAAGCAGGGCAGCCATGAATGAAAAGATCCTCACTCATCTAATCGGCCATTACGGCTCAATTGTTTATACACGCCGGGCGAGCCCAGGCCGTCAGATCTCGTGTGAAGCTCTGTCGTCTGCTGATTTGTGGGATCTCCTTGTGTTCGATGGCTTGGACGGCCCCGGTCAACGCGGAACAGCTTTATAAGGACGCTCAAAAGGCGGAGCGCGCCGGACAAATCCTCCGCGCCTACGTTCTCTACGCGCAAGCGGCCGCTGCGGATCCCACAAATGTCGACTACTGGGAGCATGCTCAGATCCTGCGTCCTATCGCCAGCCTACTGAAGGACACCGAACATCCGCCCACGGATCTCCCGGCCGATAAAATCGATCGGACGCTGTTTGGGGACATTGCCGATCAGGACCTGGATCGGGCGCGTAAGCCGCTGCCTCCTCCTCAACTCAAAGCCGCGCCTGGACACCAGGATTTCGACCTGCGGGGCGATTCCAAAGCGCTATGGGAACAGGTAGCGGGCACCCTGCATCTGTCCGTCATCTTCGATACGCAATACCAGCCCACCAAGACCATCCATTTTCAACTCAACGACGCGGACTATCGCGAGACTCTGCTCGCGCTCCAAGCTGCCACGGATTCCTTCCTCACGCCCATCAGCGAACGCCTGATCTTCGTTGCCAACGACAGTACCCAAAAGCGCACTGAGTTCGACGCTACTGTCGCCGTGGTGATTCCATTTTCCGAAACTGTTACGGTCCAGGAGCTGCAGGAAGTAGCCACCGCGGTGCGCGGCACCTTGGACATGCAAAAAGTGATGGTGGATACCCAGCGCCATTTGATTATGATGCGCGACCGCGTCACCAAAGTCCGCTTGGCCCAGAAACTCCTGGAGGATCTATTGCGCCCACGCGCCCAAGTGGCCATCGATGTCGACATTCTCACCACGGACGTAACCTCGAACCTGAACTACGGGCTGAACGTACCCACGGTCTTTCCCCTGGTCAGCTTCGTGGCCCGGAACTATCTCACCAGCGCCATTCCCGCCGGCTTTCCCACTTTCCTCACTTTCGGCGGCGGCGCTTCGCTGCTTGGCTTGGGCGTCACCAGCGCGCAACTTTTCGCGAATGTCTCCAAATCCAGCGCCCAGACGATGCTGAGTTCGGAAGTGGTGGCGCTCAACGGCCAGCCGGCCACCCTGCATGTCGGTGACAAATACCCGCTAGTGACCAATACCTACATTGGCGGTTCCCCAACTACCGCTTCGAGCGGGCAAGTCTACACTCCTCCACCGACATTTACTTTCGAGGATCTGGGGCTGATTCTCAAAGTCACGCCCTGGATCCATGGGTCGGACGAACTATCGCTCGAAGTTGACGCTGAGTTCAAGCTGCTGGGCGCGGGCGCCGTGGATGGCATCCCGATCATCGCCAGCACCAAGTACACATCCAAGGTGCGGCTCCGGATCGGTGAATGGGCCGTGCTGTCCGGCCTGATGACTAAAACGGAAGCGGTCACCATCACGGGAATGCCCGGCGTCAGCCTCATTCCGTTCCTGAGGGGCAACACCGTAAGCAAGGACGACGGCGCCACGCTGATCGTATTGAAGCCGCATGTTCTGATTCTCCCGCCGACCGAGTACCCCACCTGGCGAGCATGGTCGGGAACGGAGAGTCGTTGGGCTCCCAGTTTCTAAATGCCGGTTTCTAGTTCCTGGTTTCTGGTTTCTGGTTAACAACACCGAGCGCCCAAGAACCAGAAACTAGAAACCAGAAACCAGAAACCGGGCCTGCTATCCTCAAGCCAGACCCATGTCAAAAATGCTGGACGAGATCCGCGAGCAGCCGGCCGCGTTGGAACGCACACTCCGCGCCGAACGCAAACCCATCGAGCAATTGCGCTCGCTACTGGACCGTGAAAAGCCGCGGTTGATCATGCTGGTGGCGCGCGGCACGTCGGATAACGCCGCGCAGTTCGGCCGTTATCTGCTGGAGCTGGCAACCGGTATCCCGGTAACGCTGGCCGCGCCCTCCATCTTCACGCTCTACCAGGCCAAGTTCAATTTCGATGGCGTGCTGGTGATCGCCATTTCGCAATCCGGCGAATCCACCGATACGAATCTGGTTCTGGAACGCGCCCGTGAACAAGGCACGCGGACGATCGGTATCACGAACGAAGCAGAGAGCACGCTAGCGCGCCTGGCGGAGCATGTTTTTCTGGTTCATGCGGGCCGGGAAAAAAGCGTCGCAGCCACCAAAACCTACACTGGCCAATTGTTGGTTCTATACATGTTAGCCCACGCGCTGGGCGCAAACATCGCTCTCGATGATCTGTCGCGCATTCCTGAATGGGCCCAGGCCGCCCTTAGCCTGGAACCAGAGATCGCGCGCCGCGCCGAGCGGTACCGCTTCATGGATCACGCCCTGGTGATCGGCCGCGGATTGAATTACGCCAACGCCTTCGAGTTCGCCCTGAAGCTGATGGAAACCTGCTATGTGGTTGCGGAAAGATTCTCGAGCGCCGATCTCCTGCACGGCCCCATCGCGATGGTGGAAGCCTCATTCCCCGCGTTCCTGTTCGCGCCAGGCGGCGTCACCTGGCCGGGCACCCGCGAGATGATCGAGAAGCTCGCCAATCTCAAGGCCGAAACCCTCATCATCAGCGACCCAAGCAATCAGGAAGCCGCGAGCCTCAACGGCCGAGTCACCTCGGTGCCCGTTCCGCTCGACGAACTCTTCACGCCAATTCCTTACATCATCCCGGCCCAGTTGTTCGCGGCCTGCCTAGCCGCAGAAAAAGGTCTAAACCCCGACCAGCCGAGAACCATCAGCAAAGTGACGCGGACCATGTAAGGGCCGCGAAATGAGGAGCAAGGTGCAACAGCTTTGTGATCTTGCTGTCCAGACTGTCCGGTTTGTGGATGAGTGCCAGGCGGGGGTCGTGGCCTGCGAGTTCGTTGACGCCCACGGACATCGCCACACATTAATCGATAAGGTGCCAATCTTCAGCCTTGATTCTCTGGATGCAGACAGCCAATATCCACAGCCTGGATACGCCGAATGCACGGTCTTGCGAACCTGGCGCGACGCCAACGGACGGGCGCTTGTAGCTGTCGGCACTGTCGAGTCTACTGATGGATTGACGGAGTTCGTTGTTCTGCGGACGCAGGTCATGCCTCCCGACATAGCCATCTGACATCCACCTTGAGGGCTGCCCCAGAACATTGGGTGCGCGACATAAAAGTGGGAAACAGCCCTAACCCAACCTCTGCCGCTGGCATTTTCCCCACGAATTTCCCGTGTTCTTGAGCCGCGGGGCGGGAGGCCGCGGCCCGGTAGCGCGGCTGGAAAACTGGCAGTGTTGTCTGAAGTACCACGTACGCTCAGATATTGCCGCTTTGCTGGCGATTTCAACAGGTCTCCACTTTTATGCCGCGCACCCCAGAACATTCGCGTTCAGCCGCGGCCAAATAAGTTTTGCTATGATGCTCCGTAGCGCGCATGGGCGCTGCCGGTCCGCGGAAAGGGATTTTCCCGCCATTCCATTTCTCGCAGCTTCACGAACCTTCTTTCAGCCCGTTATGCGGACGATGGGCGCAACTTGAAAGGAGGTCGTATGCCGACCCATCCCGAGGCCACGCGCCTCAATCTCGAGTATTACCGCAAGCAGGCGAAAGCCTTGCTCAAAGCCGCCAAATCCGGCGATTCCACCGCGCTCCCAGGAATCCCGCAGCCGAAGTTGCACGGCGCTCAACTGGCCATTGCGCGCCAGCAAGGCTTTCCCAGTTGGCCGCGCTTCCGCGCTTTTATTGTCCAGTCTGGATTGGACTACCAGAACTTAGTAGCGGCCTTTATCGATGCCGCAGTTTCCGATTTGCGGCGCGCTGAAGAATTACTGGCAGCTCATCCCAATATCGCCGATGCTGGATTCTACGCCGCACTGGTACTCGGAAATTGTAAGCGCGTGGAACAAACTCTCGAAGAGACGCCCGCGCTCGCGGCCGGCAAAAGTGGTCCGCAAAACTGTGAGCCGCTCCTCTACGTCTGTTTCTCCCGCTTCGCCAATGGAAGATCCAGCCGCGCCGCCGACCTGGCGGAAACTGCGCGCATTCTTCTGCGCTATGGCGCCGATCCCAACGCCGCCCATGACTCGCTCTCCTGCCTCTACGCCTCAACCGGTCTCAACAACAACCCCGCGCTCGCCTTGGCGCTGCTCGAAGCGGGAGCCAATCCGAATGACCCCGAATCGCTTTACCATTCCACCGAACATCCGGATCTGGCGTGCATGAAATTGCTGCTTCGCCATGGCGCTACGCCCGCCGGCAAAAACGCTCTCCGGCACATTCTGGATCGCGAAGATTTGGAGGGCACCCGAATCTTGCTCGCGGCCGGTGCGGATCCGAATGAGCCGAACGATCGTGGCGAAACCGCGCTCCATTGGGCCGTCTGGCGAGGACGCAGCGTGCCAATTATCGCCGCTCTTCTCGACGGCGGCGCAGCACCGGATGCGCAGCGGAAAGATGGACGGACTGCTTACGCGCTAGCCGTTCAAAGCGGCCAGACTGAAGTCGCCGCGCTCCTCGAGGCGCGCGGAGCCACGACCGATGTCTCGCCGCTGGACCGCTTTCTGGGCGCCTGCACGACAGCCAATCCCAACGAACTGGATCGCTTGCTCGCCACGCATCCGGACCTCGCCGCATCACCTGGCGCCGCGCGCCTGCTCCCGGATCTCACGGCCAGCCATCGCACGGCAGCCGTTCGTGCGCTGTTAGCCGCGGGCCTGCCTGTCGACGCGCGCGGAGACCTGGGCGGCACGGCCTTGCACTGGGCCTGCTGGAAAGGCTACGCCGATATCGTGGAGATCCTACTGGCTAATGGCGCATCCTTGACCATCGAGGATGAGCAATTTCACGGAACCCCGCCCGGATGGTTCGGCCATGGCGTCCACAACTGCAGCGAACCGGGTGGCGACTATCCCCAAGTAGCACGCCTACTGATCGACGCCAGCGCGACTATTCCAAGCGTGGATCTACCAACAGGCAGACCAGAGGTAGACGCGGTGTTGCGAGACCATGGATTGATTTGATGTGTTATTCGCGTTCATCCGTGTGCATCCGTGGCCAATAAGCAGTTAAGGTTTTGCGGCTACCGCACCACGCCCGCCAACGGACTGCTAGCACTCGCATACAGCTTCTTCGGCATGCGCCCGGCCAAATACGCCAACCGGCCAGCCTCCACTGCCAGCTTCATGGCCTCCGCCATTTTCTCTGCGTCCTCCGCTTCGGCGATCGCAGTATTCATGAGGATGCCATCGAAGCCCAGCTCCATGGCGATGGCAGCGTCCGATGCCGTGCCCACGCCGGCGTCCACAATCAGCGGAACTTCGGTAATGGTTTCGCGAAGAATCCGTAGGTTGGTGACATTCTGGATGCCCAGCCCAGAGCCAATAGGCGCAGCCAGAGGCATCACGGCCGCCGCGCCCGCGTCAATCAATTTGCGCGCGTTCACCAGATCGTCATTGGTGTACGGCAGAACTACGAAACCCTCGCCCGCCAGGACCCGCGTGGCTTCGAGCAGCCCTTCGTTATCCGGGAACAGCGTTTTCTGATCGCCGATCACTTCCAGCTTCACCCAGTTGGACAATCCCACTTCGCGGCCCAGGCGCGCCGTCCGGATGGCTTCGTCGGCGGTGTAACAGGCGGCCGTATTGGGAAGGATGAACAGGCGAGAGCGATCGATATAATCCAGCAGCGATTCCTTGGATTTGTCCGTCAGATTGACGCGCCGCACCGCAACCGTCACCACCTCGGCGCCTGAAACCGCATGGCACCGCGCCATTTCCTGAAAGCTGCGGTACTTGCCGGTACCGACGAACAACCGCGAACTGAAATCGCGGCCAGCGATGCGCAATACGTCAGACATACCCTTATTCTAACGCTCGCTCCTGGCCTTCATCATGCTTCTCATGGAAACGCCTTAGCGCTAGTGCGGTTTCCGGCGGTCTCCTAGGTAAAATGCCCGCCATGAAGTAAGCTCTTGAGGACTCTCCGCCGCAAATTCAACGGCCGATGATTAGCCTGCAGCAAACAATCTGAGGAGAGCCGCATGTACCTGGTTCAAATTTTTCGCGCCAGCCCACTAATGGGCCTGGCCCTATGCATCTGCCTCATAACCATTCTTTGGTGCTTCCTCATGTCCAAGCGCCAGCAGGTGGGGTTGGATAAAATCCTGACCGGCGTGCTGGGGCTGATTGCCGTCTATGAAGCCATACGCGTACTGAAGGATGCGGGCGTAGTCCTCTTCCCCGGCATCCAGCGGCTGGACGGATGGGTGGATTTCCTGATCGCATCCATGTATCTGATTGCCGCTCTGATTCTAAAAGTTTCGAGCAGCGAACGCGCCTCCACCCAAATGCGGCTTCGCCTGGTGGAAGCCAACGAAAAAACCTTGGAACCCGGCAAGGGCGCTGTGCTTTCGCCGCCCGAGCAGGTGAATCTGTTGGACTCTTCTCCCCTCGCTGCGTTTGCGCTGGATGTCACGGGCGCAGTGGTCTACTGGAACGCTTCGGCCGAACGGCTATTGGGCTGGAAGCGCGACGAAGTGCTTGGACAACCCCCGCGCTGTGGAACCGGCCCGCTTCGCAACAAACAAGGCCAGGAATTCAGCGCGGCCGTCTGGACAGCGCCTGTCCGTTCGTCGAGTGGAGCAGCACGCGGTACACTGATCATCGCCGCCGAAGAGTCCACCTTGCGGGAGGCCCTACCCGCCAAGGCTGAGCTAGCCATGCAGAACTAGAGGGCGGGCGGTAGGCGGCCAGGGTAGCGTGACGAACGCGAGGCGCGGAATTTCCAGAACCCCATGGCGGAAATGCCGAGGCCTAGAAACCCGAGCATAGACGGCTCTGGCACCGCTGGTCCCGCCACTGGTCCAATTTCGACGGTGCCAGTCACACTGAAGATATGGCCGTTAGTGGTCCAGCTCTGATCAACGTCGTATATCGTATCAGCTCCCACAGCGGTTCCTCCGCTCGCGATCACGAGCGTCCCGGAGAGGGGGTCGGGCTCGCTGTCTCCCATGGTGGATGCGATGTTTTCTCCGGGATCAGGCTGATTGGAACACGACTGCATGGGCGACATCGGATTGTAGCCTGAGTTCGCATTGCACCAAAAAGTCTTGCCGTCAAACAGGGTCGACGCTTGAAACAAGAGCCAACCATGGTCGGTGCCGCTGAAATTGAATAGCAGCTCGGTCGACGTTGCCGTCAAATCGGAGCCGCTGACCCCGACTTGGGAATTCGAGCCGCTGAGCGGCCCTAGGATGTCAAACGAGGTGACCAACGCGAGAGGGTCACTCACCGTGAGGTCCCAATTGAGCATGTTGCCCGTACTGAGAACCCCGAGAACCTCGGCGCTGCAAGAAGCAGCTCCCAGCAGTAGCACAATTGCAAATTTAGACATAAACCAGCTTTCCTCCGTTTTTGGACAGCTTGACCCGACGATTTTAGGTCCGTGAGCTATTCTAAACAAGTTTCAGGAGGAAACGTTACGTAACAGATGTCCTGTTTTCAACGAGGTACTTCACGCTGGTTCCCATTGCAGCACGCCGCCCGTGATAAAGTGAATAGGCGCTCATCCCTGAGGTGCCATGTTTGCTCCGGACAGCGACGCGGTTAGAGCTGAACTGGAACGGATCGCTCAAAGCGTCCTGTTTCGGAATTCTGAGCGCCGCGTTCAACTCCTGCGGTACACCGCGGAAAAGGCGCTCGCGGGTGATAAATTCCTCAAGGAATACACGCTTGGAGTGGACGTATTCCGTAAACCGGAATCCTACGATCCACGAATAGAGCCGTTGGTGCGAGTGGAATTTGGGCGCATTCGCCAAAAGTTGAAGGACTATTACGCGACCGAGGGTCTTAGAAACCCCATCCGGATCGAGTACAACCAGCGCGGCTACATTCCCACTTTCTCAGTGCAAGACGCCGGAACGGATCGAATTGCATCCCCTGAGATCCGCCGGCCCCGCGCTTGGGGTTGGCTCGCGGCACAAAATCGTGCGCTTGTGCTGACCGTTCTGGGCGCCATCGTTCTCGCGGCTGCCGGCGGCGTATTGGCTTACGTTGCGCAACTCCGGACGGCGCGTCTGTCCGGCGTCGATTACCAGCTCTATTTGAAAGCCCAGTTTCTTTTGGATGACCGCAGCCCACAACACGTTCGGCAAGCGGTGGAGAATCTCGAGCAACTGACACAAAGGAAGCCGCGCAGCGCATTAGCCTGGGCCGGGCTGGCCAAGGCCTACGGGGTGACGGCGGCCAATGATTTCGACGACCCTGGTGTTTTCGGGCCCAAGGCGCGCTCAGCCGCGGATCGCGCTCTCCGCCTGGAGCCCGGCCTGGCGGAAGCGCACTCGGCCTCCGGGCTCCTGAAGACCTTCTACGAATGGGACTGGAAGGGCGCGGACGACGAATATCGCCGCGCGATCGCTGCCAGCCCGTCGCTTTCCGATGCCCACCTCGGCTGGGCCATGAGCCTGCTCGTGAGAGCACGGTTCCAAGAGGCCGTGGTGGAGGCTAACCGCGCGGTGGCGTTGGAGCCGGAATCGTTCGCCAACCGGCGGGGTTTAGCGATGAGCTATTACTATTCCGGCCGGTTCGAGGATGCCTTGGAGGAATGCCGGCGTCTGCTGCGCACTAGCCCGCAGCCCTGGGTTCACGCGATGATGTATCAGATTTACCGCAGCACGCGCCAATTCGCTGATTCGAAGGTGGAAGGGGAAGAGCTGGTAGCGCTTCCCGAAAACGTTCCGCCCGACCTGCGGCCCGGGCTCAATATTCGCCTTGGGCGTCAAGCTGAGGCCAGCGTGGAACTCCGGCGGCTCATCGACGAATCCAGGCATCGATATGTGCAACCGCTAGTGATTGCAGATCTCGCATGGTTGGCGGGGGATGAGGGGCGAATGCGGGAGTGGCTTGAAATCGCCTACCGCCGGCACGATCCCGCCCTGGTATGGTCGTCAGTGCTTCGGAACAACTATCCCTTGGCCCGGGAGATCCTCAAGCGCATGGGGCTGGACCCGGCAGCCGCTGTGATTTCTGCGCCGCCATCAGGACACTAGTACGGAACACCTGCCTACTGGATCTTCTTCGCCTTCTGATTCATCCCGTTCTGGTGGAGTATCAGCTCCGTTACCGCCCCGGCCTCATTCTTTGGAAACGTAATCTGCGCGTCCACTACCTTATAAAGGAACTCGCCTTCCTTCTCGGCGAATATTTCGAATTGTGGCTGACCAGTAGCTTGCGCGAACAGCCGGGCTCCCTCATGCGTGACCTTGATCTTGAAAGTGGGGGCCAATTCGTATTCCCCGACGTAACTTTCCAGGATCTTCGGATCGAGCGCAATTTCAACTCGATCTTTGGGCGCTGAAAATTTGCCCAGCGGATATTGGCTTTCCAGAATGTGGTAACCCATGTCGTCGATGTCGAAAAAAGTGTTGCAGAGAACAACCACGCCGGTTTTCTTAGCTGGAACAAAACCCGCAAAGGATCGATAACCGGCCGTCCCACCGTTGTGCCAGTAGATATCCGTTCCGAATTTGTGGAACACGTGCCAAGCCATGGCAATCTCAAGATCGTCCGTCCCGGTTTCCCGGTGCACGGACCGCATACGGCGCATCGCGGCCTTCAGCGGCGTATCGGTCAGCTCCAGATTGGCCGCCAGAAATTTCAGCATGTCGTTCGCGGTGGAGCGCAACGCGCCCGCGCCGGCCAAAGCATCCAGGTCCCAGTTCTTCACCGGCCTCAGCTCATCACTATGACCCGTCGCCAGACGCTTCTTCTGCGAATCTGACAGCGTGACAGAGCTGCTGGTCATTCCCAGCGGCTCCAGAATCCGTGTTCGAACCAGTTGCTCGTAGCTCATGCCCGCTTTCAACGACAGCGCGTGCCCCAGCAGCCCCACCGCCAGGTTGGAATATTCGTATTTCTCGCCGATATCCCGCGGCAGTTTGTAGCTGGACAAAAAAGCATACAATTTCGGCGCGTCGTAGTCGGCGTACGGATTGGCGAAATCCGCCGGCTTCATATTGGTAGGCAGGCGCGGCAAACCCGAGATCTGCATGGAAAGATCCAGCAGCGTAATCTGGCGGCCGTTGCGGCTAGGCACCGCAACCGAAGCCGGCAGAAACTTCGCCACTGGATCGTCCAGCTTCACCTCGCCGCGCTCCACCATGTCGGCCAGGATCAGCGACGTGAACACTTTGGTGATGGAGCCGATCTCGAACACCGTGTCGCCATCCGGCTTCTCATCGCGATCTTTGGCCAGTTTGCCATAGCCAATCACCGAGCGGCCCTTCTCGTCGATGGTTCCGACCACGATCCCGACAGCTTTCTTGCCAAGATCGACGCGATTCTCGAGAATCGCGCGTATCTCGCTGGAATCCGCACCCAGCAGCACGGGTACGATCATGACAATCGCTGCCAATGCTTTCTTCATTTCGCTACTCCTTCTTCTCCGACTAAGACAGCCAGTTCCCGGCGCTTGCGTTTGAGATACCGGATGCCCGGCCCCTCATTCAGCCACCACACCAGGACGTTCCCCGCCGTTACGACAATCGTGACCATTACGAATTTAAAGTTCTTACCGCCATTCATCCAATATGCGAGGTTGAACAGCATCTGGCCCAACCACATTGGCAGAACGAAAAAGTACTTCACGCTCTTCGCCAGCCGGATCTGCGAGTCATACCGTTCCACCAGCGCTTGCCGGTACGCGCCCAAGGTCTGCTCGGGCACCGGCTTGCGCGAGATCCTGGCATAGCGCCGCACATAAAAGATAAACCAACCGGCCGAGACCACCAGCCACACGTCGGCCACGCGTTCCAAAGTGTTCCCCGCGTGCAGCGCGAACCAAAAATAGACGACGATGATGATCAGCATCGCGACGATGTCCACCAGGTCGCGGCGGCGATTCCTGCGGTCAAAACTGCGGCTTCTCCGCTGCAGTTCACTCAACAACTCGCGCTGATTAATCGCTTCGCTGATATCCGACTGCCAAAGTTGCCGTAATTCATCGGTTGGTGTCATTTTCGAATCTCCTTTCTTTGGATCAACGCAGTCAGCCGATCGCGGATTCGGCTCAAACGGCTGGCAATGGCGCTTTCAGAAAGCCCCGAGACCTCTTCGATCTCCTGGTAACTCAAGCCTTCCAGATGCAGGACGATGAGCTGCTTGTCGACCGGCGCCAATTCCTGAATCGCCGCCAGCACCGCCTGCCGCTGCTCCTCAATTACTAGCTCGCGGTCCGGATCATTCCAACGGCCGATCCGTTCCACGGAATCGGGCATCGGCAATTCTCGTGTGTCGCGCCGACGCCGCGATTCCAGAGTGGAAATCGCGATATTGTGCGCAATCCGGTAAAGCCACGTTCGCTCGCTAGAATCGCCGCGAAAACGCGGCAGCGCCTGCCAAACCCCAAGTGCAATCTCCTGGAACAAGTCCTCGCGCCGGCCCGGATCAGCCTCATAGGAATTAACCAGCCGCCAAAGCGCTGGCTGATACTGCTCGATAATTCCAAGAAACCTGACCTGCTCCGATCGCATTCTAAACAGATAGTCCCGCGAGCAGCGGAAACCTTGCAGAAAAAAGGTTTCTGGTTCCTGGGTTTCTAGTTCTGGTTCAAAACCACGCGACAGGACTGTTCGCGAACCAGAAACCAGAAACAAGAAACCAGAAACGGCTTTTTTAAAGCTTCTCCCCCAACAGCGCCTTCAACCGATCGTACCCAGCCCGGCTCACCGGCAATTGCGTGCCATCCGACAACACGGCAACACGGCTATCCTTCGCGTACGGCTCTATCTTCGTCACACGCTCCAGGTTCACGATGGTGGATCGATGAATACGCACGAATCGATCGGGATCGAGCGTCGATTCCAGACTAGATATGGTCTGCTGTTTCAGGTAGTTCTTGCCCTGGCTGTGCAGTTCCACATAATCGTCCTGCGCTTCCGCGTAATCCAGCCGATCCACGGGAATGATGTGGACCCGTGTGCCATCCTTCACCACGATGCGCTGCAGATATTGCTGCGGGGCCCGCGCGGCCGCGGCCAGCTCCACCACGGAAGGCAGTTTCTCGCCCAGCCGCTGGCGCGCCCGCTCCAGCGCTTTTTCGAAACGCTCCAAGCTGAATGGTTTCAGCAGATAATCCACCGCGTGCGCGTCGAAGGCCTTCATGGCGTATTGATCGAACGCCGTGACGAAAATCACAGCAACGTCCCTGCCGATCAATTGCAGTACTTCGAAGCCGTCCAGTTTCGGCATCTGCACATCCAAAAACACCAGGTCCGGCTTGTGTTCGGAAATTGCTTTGACGGCTTCAAATCCATTGGCGCATTCTGCGACAATATCGATGCCGGCGCTCGATTCCACATACTCCCGCAACAGCGACCGCGCCAGCTCTTCGTCGTCCACGATCACCGCCGAAATCCGCCGCCGCGCGTCTCTCTGCGAAACCTCCGCTACCACCGCGGCTTTCTGCGATCCTGAATCGCGCTCCAGGTTTTTCAAATCAACCATCAGCTCCCGCGCGGACTGATAGCGCCGCTCGCGATCCTTCTCCAGGCATTTGCGGACTGCGCGCTCCAGCTCCTCAGGAACCTCGTAATTGAA
>Ga0208691_1000205_pt1 | contig 20438 bp, 14 predicted proteins | sample June2015DPH_20_1_FD_184719 | JGI IMG/M metagenome (GOLD analysis project Ga0208691, IMG submission 184719) | Peatland microbial communities from SPRUCE experiment site at the Marcell Experimental Forest, Minnesota, USA - June2015DPH_20_10... | ecosystem: Environmental > Terrestrial > Soil >... | reverse complement strand
CACCCAATGCAGCCGCAGACGCAGTTCGTCGGAAGTGCTCAAGGTCAGGCGCGGCGTGACCTGCAAGGCTTCCAAATCGAAGTCCGGCTGATAGAAGCGATTGAACAAAACCAAAGCATCCGCGCCGGCCCGGTCCAAACGGAAAGCCATGTTCGCCATCGACGTGAAAAAGGGCGCAAGCTTCACCGCTACGGGTATCCTGACTTTGCTTTTGATGGCTTCCACCAGGTCGCAATAGTTGGCCTCGATCTCGCGGCCTTCAATCTCGAGACTGGTCGGCAGAAAATAGATGTTCAGTTCCAGGGCGTCGGCGCCGGCTTGCTCAATCTCATGCGCGTAGCGAATCCAGCCTCCGGTGGAGACTCCGTTCAAGCTGCCGATAATGGGGATGCGGACGGCTTGCTTGGCTTTGCGGATGTGCTCGAGGTACGCATCTGGTCCCATGCCGTAGGAGGGCAATTCGGGAAAATAGCTTAGCGCTTCCGCGTAGCTCTCGGTTCCTTCGCTGAGCAGCCGGTCGAGCGAGTTTTCTTCGGCGGTGATCTGCTCCTCGAAAAGCGAGTGCAGCACCACTGCGGCCGCGCCAGAATCCTCCATCTTCCGCAGGTTGGCAAGATCTTTAGCAAGTGGCGATGCCGAGGCCACTAGCGGATTTCGCAGTTGCAATCCAAGGTATCCACTTGAGAGATCGGTCATTGGTGTGCTTCTCCATTGGAATAGGGCAGGTTGGCCCAATGTTCATAGATCTTCCAGCGCAGGTTCACGTCCTGTTGCGCTTCGGTCAGCAGCATCGCCGCAGTCTCCGGAGCACTGCGCACCAGCATGGTATAGCGGCCTTCGTTATAGACGTACTTTTCGAGCGGCAGCGAGGATGGCCGCGAGTCCAACTGGAACGGGTTGCGGCCCTCCGCCGCAAGAGCCGGATTATAGCGGTACAGAGGCCAATAGGCCGATTGCACAGCCGCTTTTTGCTGTTCCAGACCGTGCACCAAATCGTAGCCGTGCGCGATGCAGTGGGCATACGCGATGATCAGCGACGGACCGTCGTAGGCTTCGGCTTCTAAGAACGCTTTTACCGTTTGCGTATCATTGGCTCCTAAGGCCACGTGCGCCACGTATACGGTTCCGTATGTCATGGCCATCATCCCCAGGTCTTTCTTGGGGCCGCGTTTTCCGGCTGAGGCGAACTTCGCTACCGCGCCGCGGGGAGTGGATTTGGACATTTGTCCGCCCGTGTTCGAGTAGACTTCCGTATCCAGTACCAGGATCTTCACATTTCGACCGGAAGCGAAAACATGATCCAAGCCGCCGTAGCCGATGTCGTAGGCCCAACCATCGCCGCCTATCAACCAAACGCTCTTCCGCACCAGGGAGCCGGTGAGGGCTGCGAGATCGCGCAGTTCCGGATCATTCAGCGCACGGATGCGTTCGTCGAGCGCCGAAATCCGCCCGCGCTGTTCCTGGATACCCGCTTCTGTGGATTGATCCGCCGTGAGAATGGCTTGCGCCAGCTCCTCTCCGATCTTGGAGGTGTAACGTTGCAACAATTCCCTGACGAATTCCGCTTGTTTGTCGAGAGAGACACGCAGGCCCAAGCCGAATTCGGCGTTGTCTTCAAACAATGAATTGGACCAAGCCGGACCGCGGCCGTCCCGGTTCAAGGTATAAGGCGTAGTGGGCAGATTGCCACCATAAATGGACGAGCAGCCGGTGGCATTCGCGATCACGGTGCGATCGCCAAAAAGCTGCGTGAGCATTTTGATATACGGCGTCTCGCCGCATCCCGCGCAGGCGCCGGGGAATTCAAAAAGCGGCTGCAGCAACTGGACGTCCTTGACGTTGTGCATAGCCACGGTGCGCCGGTCCACTTCCGGAAGGCTCAGGAAGAAATCCCAGTTGCGGCGTTCCTGGTCGCGGATGGGCGCTTGCGGCGCCATGTTGATGGCCTTCTTTTTGGCTTCGCTCTTGCTTTTCGCCGGACAAACTTCCACGCACAATCCGCAACCGGTGCAATCCTCGGGAGCAACCTGCAGCATATAGCGCATTTGCTGGCGCTCCTTCCAACGAGCTACCGTGGAGCGGAAGCCTTCGGGCGCAGCCTCGAGCAGGGGCGGTTCACAAACTTTCGCGCGAATCACCGCATGCGGGCATACCATCACGCACTTGCCGCATTGAATGCAAATATCCTGCTCCCAAACCGGGATCTCCTGCGCCAGATTTCGCTTTTCCCACTTCGACGTCCCAGTGGGGTACGTTCCGTCCACAGGCATGGCGCTAACCGGTAAACTGTCTCCAGCGCCCGCCATGATGGTCCCTAGAACATGTTTCACAAATTCGGGAGCTTGATCGGATACCACCGGCGGCCGGTCAAAGGAACTGCTCACCAATTCCGGAATCTTCACTTCCGAGAGGTTAGCCAATGAATTGTCTACGGCGGCGTAGTTCCTCTCCACGACAGCTTGGCCTCGCTTGCCGTAGGTTTTTTCGATAGCGTGCTTGATGGCCGTGATGGCCTCTTCCCGCGGTAGGACGCCGCTCAGCGCAAAGAAACAAGTCTGCATCACGGTGTTGATGCGTCCGCCCATGCCGTTGTCTTTGGCTACTTTGTAGGCATCGATCACGTAAAGCCGCAGGTGTTTCTCCAGGATCTGGCGTTGCGCGGATTGCGGCAGATGATCCCACACCTCATCGGGACCAAACGGGCTGTTCAGGAGAAACGTGGAGCGCGGCTCCGCGACGTGGAGAACATCCATGCGTTCCAAAAAAGAAAACTGGTGGCAGGCCACAAAGCTGGCGTGATCGATGAGGTAACTGGCGCGGATGGGTTTGCGTCCGAAACGCAAATGCGAAATCGTCATTGCGCCCGATTTTTTCGAATCGTAGACAAAATATCCCTGCGCGTAGTTTTCGGTGTCTTCGCCGATGATCTTGATGGAGTTTTTGTTCGCTCCGACGGTCCCGTCCGCGCCCAATCCGTAAAAGACGGCGCGCACGGTTTGGGGATCTTCGGTAGAGAATCGAGCATCGTAGTCAATGCTTTTGTGCGAGACATCGTCGGTAATGCCCACCATGAAATGGTTGCGAGGATCGGGCTTTGAGAGCTCACCCAACACGCCCGCGGCCATGGCTGGGGTGAACTCTTTGCTGGCCAACCCGTATCGTCCGCCGATCACGCGCGGCCGCTGAGCGAAATTTCCGGCTTCCTGCAATGCTACGAGAACATCCTGATACAACGGCTCGCCGGAACTGCCCGGTTCCTTGGTGCGATCGAGCACAGCAATTGCTCGCACGGTTGGCGGCAAGGCATCCACAAACGCGCCCGCTGAAAACGGACGAAATAGATGGACGTTGACCAGCCCCACCTTTTCGCCTTTTTCCACGAGCGCCTGGACGCATTCTTCGGCGGCGAGAGCGCCCGAGCCCATCAGCACCAAAACACGCTCGGCGTCGGGAGCGCCGAAATAATCGAACAAGTGATACTGGCGGCCCGTCAGCGCGGCAAAACGGTCCATCGCGCGTTGCACGATGCCGGGAGCGGCATCGTAGAAAGGATTCACGGTTTCGCGGGCTTGAAAATATACGTCGGGATTTTGGGCGGTGCCGCGCAGAACGGGATGGTCCGGATTCAAGGAGCGCGCCCGATGCGCCCGCACCAGATCGTCCGAAATCATGGCGCGCATGTCTTCCACGGTGAGTTGCTCCACCTTGGCTACTTCGTGCGAAGTGCGGAAGCCGTCGAAGAAGTGCACGAAAGGCAGACGGGATTCAAGCGAGGCCGCATGCGCGATGAGAGCCATGTCCATAACGGCCTGCACCGAATGCGACCCGAGTAGCGCGAAGCCGGTTTGACGGACCGCCATGACGTCCTGGTGGTCGCCGAAGATGGATAATCCCTGGGCGGCTAACGCACGCGCCGCTACGTGAAAGACGGTGGGCGTAAGTTCACCCGCGATCTTGTACATATTAGGGATCATCAACAGCAATCCCTGCGATGACGTAAACGTGGTGGTCAGCGCGCCGCCTTGCAAGGCTCCGTGAACCGCTCCAGCCGCACCCCCTTCACTCTGCATCTCCACCACGGTGGGGACCGAACCCCATACATTCTTGCTTCCTTCGGCGGACCATTGGTCCGACCACTCTCCCATGGCTGAGGAAGGGGTAATGGGGTAGATCGCGATTACTTCGCTCAGATGGTGCGCGACGTAAGCCGCCGCCTCATTACCATCAATTGTCACTTGGGGACGTTTCACGGGTGTCATGCTGACTTCAATAGTGCACGCCAGCCACCGCACGTAAGTTATTGCAGGGACAGAGCGCTTCAGGAAAAATGGGGCATTTCACCCATTCCGATCATGTCGACGAAGCGCCTGGCAGCCTGCGCGGCGGTTGGATAGCGCCGCCTGTCCGCTAAAAGTGGGCATTCGGGCCGATTGACAATCGGCCGCAGCTTACCAAGCTGCCCCACCCATCGTAAGATATACAAAGACGCAAAGAGGGCCATGCCGGGCGAACCGCCGGATGTCTGCGATATTACCGCGCTACTCAGGCGCTGGGGCGAAGGTGACGCGAAAGCTTTAGCCGAAGTCGCCTCCGCCACCTACGGCGAGTTGCGCAGCATCGCGGCGGGCCTATTGCGGCGCGAGGGCGGAAATGAGACTCTTCAAACCACCGGCTTAGTGAACGAGCTGTATATCCGCCTGGCGCGCCAACAACGCGTCGAATTCCCAACCCGGCGTCACTTCTACGCGTTCACAGCGTTCCTGATGCGCCGGCTTCTGATCGATCAAGCCCGCGAGGCGGGAGCGGCCAAGCGACGCGGCCAGCAAGTTCCACTGCACGAAGAAATGGCGTGGGTGAACGCGGCCGGCGAAGAGGTGATCGAACTCGACAGGGCGCTCGAAGACCTCGCCTCGCTGGACGAGCGGAAAGCACGGGTGGTTGAGTTGCGGTGCTTTCTAGGCTGTACAAACGAGGAGACTGCCGAGGTTCTGAGCGTAAGCCGCGCAACCGTGGAACGTGAGCTCCATTTTGCCAAGACCTGGCTTTTTGCCCGCCTGCACCCGGAATAACCCGCTGGTTAAGATCGGCGGCGTGAGGTGTTTTCTGGTCTATCCCCGCGTTGTTTGTTGACGCCAAAAATAATGCGTCATTGGGATACATAAAGCGAGGAAAGACACATGATTCTCCATCGAACATATTGGCCGGCGAAGCTCCGCACGACGCTCGGTGCGGCTCTCGCCGTTGGCCTCGGAATTTTAGCCGTGGAAATACCGGCCAGCGCCGACACTGTGGCATTCGGAGTGTCCGGAGACATTAACGGATTTTCCAACACCATCACTAACTCGCAAGTTCTCTACGCCAGTACCCCTCTGGGCGGCGATAACAATGTGAACGGGTGCATTGTCGGCTTGTGCACTCTTCTAACAGACCCAACGGCGTCTCTAACCACTTCTCCGAATTCTTCGGCGCCGGGGCTGCTCGCCTATTCGACGAATCTCTCGGCTGATGGATCCAACGCAACGGTCAGTGGGAGTCTGGCGGCCGGCAACGCGAGAATCTCCTTGTCCTCGGTCCAGGGTTCCGTCGAAACCAACGTCAGCGGAGGCGTCACCATGGAAGACGGCGTAACATTCAACTTTGCCGGCGGCGGGACCAGGGACATCGGCTTCCAGTTGACGGTGGACGGTTCCATTACCGTCCCCACAGACGGCAGTTACGTTCAAAGCGTCCTGGCCAGTGTGGGAGCGGCGCAAGTGCAATGGGGCGCCGATTTCGTCAATTCTAACGGTGGGACTCCAGTAAGCTCGCTACTCCCGGGCACCGAGAATTGGGTGTCGTACACCGACCCCATTAACACGCCAACCCAGCTTGTTTTCAGCGGCTTGCTCGCTGTCACTAGCGGGCAGGATCTTGGGTTCTTGCTCCAGGACCAAATGAATTGCAACGCTGGAGCGGTCTGCGATTTCGGGGATCCGATTCAGTTTTCGCTCAATTTGCCCCAAGGCGTAACCTTCACCTCCGATTCCGGAGTGTTCCTGAGTGGCGTGCAGTCTACGCCCACTCCGGAGCCAAGGACCTGGGGATTCCTGGGAGCATATTTGCTCGCTCTGGGTCTGGCTGGCTGGAGAAAGCGGATGGCCGCAAATTAAGCGTCGCAGCTCAAGTATTGTCAATCATTGGCTCAGATATTCCGGGGCGTTGTATACTTTTGTTGATCCGCGCCCATGAATCGGCTGGAGCAGGTTCAAACGTTGTTTTTCGATGCGCTCGATCTTCCGCCGGAGGATCGGGCGCAGTGGCTTGAGACGCACTGCGTGGACGCTTCGATCCGCGAGGAGGCTGCCGTTCTTTTGAGCGCGCACGGGCGCATGAGCCAAGCGGAGAAGTCCCCAGACGGTCTGGCCGCGAACCGTTCCACCATCCCCACTGCCGCATTCGGCGCTTACCGGGCTGTTGCCGTGCTGGGACGCGGTGGCATGAGCGTGGTGTATCGCGCTGAACGCGCGGATGGCCAATTCGAGCAGACGGTGGCGTTGAAAGTGATGGCGGCGTACCTTACTGGCCCCGAGTTTCTGCACCGGTTCGAAATGGAGCGCCAGCTACTCGCGTCCCTGAATCACCACAACATCGCGCGCCTGCTGGATGGCGGCCTTTCATCGAACGGCGATCCGTTTCTGATCACCGAATATGTGGACGGGCAGACGGTGGACCGCTATTGCGACGAGCGCAAGCTCGGAGTGGAAGCTCGGCTGCGCATTTTTCTCCAAGTTTCGGACGCAGTGGACTGCGCGCATCGGAACCTGATTGTGCATCGCGATCTTAAACCCGGCAATATCCTGGTAAGCGCGGAAGGCGCCGTAAAACTGCTGGATTTCGGCACCGCGGGGTTGCTGGCAGCTCAATCCGACGTGACGGCCACGCGTGCGCGCATGCTGACGCCGCGCTACGCGAGCCCTGAGCAGCTGCGCGGCGAGCGGGTGAACATCACAACCGATATTTTTTCGCTGGGAGTGATCCTGTACGAGCTTTTGACCGGCTCGTGGCCGTTCGGCGATCCGAATTCAATTTTGCGGGAACTGGATCGCTCTCTGGGAGATGTGCCGGCGAAACCGCCGTCCACCGTCATCACGGAAGAAGCGGCCGGGAGCCGTTCGGTGACGCCAGAACAGCTCCGCCGCGTGCTGAGGGGCGATCTTTCGGCAATCGTGATGAAGGCGCTCGAGTACGATCCAGAGCGGCGCTATGAATCGGTGCGCGCGCTGGCAGCCGACGTGGAGAATTTCCTCAATGGGCGCCCGGTTGCTGCGCGAGCGCAAACGGCGTTGTATCGGACGCGAAAATTTCTTCGCCGCCGATGGCTCCCGGTGAGCGCCGCGGCCGTGTTCGTGATCGGGTTAGCCAGCGCCGCAGGGATTTCGTTTCATCAGGCCCGGGTCGCGCGCGCGGAGGCTCTAAAAGCCGAGAAGGTGAACGAATTTCTCAATGACATGCTGAGATCGCCGGCGCAATTGAGTTTCAACCCCAAAACATTCACCGTGGAGCAAATGCTGGAGTCGGCGGAAAGCCGTCTGCAGAAGGCTTGGAAAGGCGATGCGCTCACGGAGGCGACCCTCAGACGTAGCCTCGGCGTAGGATATATGAATACTTACCGCGATGACCGCGCCCGGCCTCAGTTGGAGAAGTCCCTGGCTATCTTTGAATCGCTGGGCGACCAGAAGGAGGTCGCGACTTCCCTCTTTGAATTGGCCAGTCTTGCCGAGCAAGAGGGCCACACGGAGCAAGCCGTCGAGCAGTACGAAAAGGTCTTAACCTTCGCAGAACGTCTTGGCAATAGGTCTCTGATTTTTCAGGCCAAGTTTAATTTGGCGTCCGACTTCTGGTTGTACATGTACCGGCGCAAGGCGGAAGCCCGTAGCCTGGCCAACGAGGCTGTCGCACTGGGTCTGCGCGACCCATCGATTCCCCGGACAGGGCTCGCCGAAGCTATGACGCTACTTGGCCTCATCCGGGCGGAAGATAATCTTACCGAAGGGGAGGCGATGTACCGGCGCGCTTTGGCGATTGGCCGGCAAGAAGACCCGGACGGGTTCTGGCAGGCAACCCCGCTGTATTTTTTGTCGCTCCTGGTCGCAGTGAGATCGCCTTCGGAGGCCGCCGAGATTGCGCACCAGCAGTACCTGGTAACCGATCGCAACCTGGGACCCGATCGTCCCGAAACTGCATCTGCGAAGCTGTCGTGGATGCGTCTCCGATCAAATTCCGGCGCTCCTCTGGAATCCGTCGCCACGGTTCTGGAAGCGATCGAGGTTGTTCGCAAGTATCCGCTGCAGAACATCAATCGGTGGACGGCCTTAAGCCACGGCGTTGTGCTCTTGATGCGGGCGCAGCGGTTCCAGGAGGCGGAAGCCCCGGCCAGGGAATTGTTGCCGATCCTGGATGCCAATCACGTACAAGAGAACGATCGGCGGCGCGGGCAATCGCTGTTGGGGCTGGGCACGATTTTGCATGAACAGCACAAGGATCGCGAGGCTGCCGACGTGCTGGAAAAGGCGGTTCTGATCCTCGAACCGGCGGGACCCCGCTATTCGGCAAAAGACGCCGCGCAAGCCAAGAAGCTCTTGAGCGAGGCGCGTTCGAGCCTGGCACCCCGCTAGCCGCCCATGGGTTCGGCGCGTTGTATACTTTTTTTGATCCGCGCCAATGAATCGACTGGAGAAGGTTCAAACGTTGTTTTTCGATGCGCTTGATCTTCCTCCGGAGGATCGGGCGCATTGGCTTGAGACTCACTGCCTGGACGCTTCGATCCGCGAGGAGGCTGCGGTTCTTTTGAGCGCGCACGGGCGCATAAGCCAGGCGGAAAAGTGAGCGTCGCGAGTTCCCGCAAAATTGAGGTCTCAACGCAATCGACGCAAAGTCGGGATGGTCTGGGCCCGCTACCGCGCCGAGACAGGTTGGCAGGCAAAACGTTCGCCCGCATTCCACCGAATCTATTGGCGCTCGACCACCAACACCGTAAAACTGCCCGGCTTCGGTTTCGGACGGCCGCCGCCGCTGCTCGACATCATCTCAGCCGCGGAGAGGAACAGGCGCTTGCTCTTCGGATCGAACGCCATGGTCTTGGCGCTCTTCTGGGTTTGAATATCGCCCACGGATTCGTATTCGTTCGGACTTTTTTGATGAACCACGGAAACTGTGCCGTCTCCGTTTGAAGCGAAGATCAGGTTGTTGTCCGCGTCGAAGGCGACAGCATCCACGCGCTCGCCGATGGGGAGCGTGGTGATCACTTTGCCGTTGTTTGCATCCATCACGGCCAACACTTTGCTCCGGCAGCCGATGAACAAACGCGAGTTTGCTGCATCGATTGCGAGACCTGTGGGAGTCTTGCATCCAGTGATCGGATATTTGTGCTTCACGGCCAGGCTCTCGGGATCAAAATTCACCACCTGAGCCGATTCCTCCAGATTCACGAACCCATTGCCTTTTCCATCTACCACGCCGGCTTCCGCGCCGCCGCCCAGCTTCACTTCGCCAATGACGGCTTCTTTCGCGGGATCAATGGCCGTGATCACTTCGCCATCGCCATGGCAGACCAGCACGCGCTTGGTGGTCGGATCGTAAAAGACGAAATCCGGATCCTTGGCTACGGGAATTTTCTTAATGGTCTTGAAAGTTGTCGTGTCGAAGACGGAGACCGTACCATCGCCGCCGTTGGTGACGAATCCGCGGTGCAGCTCTGGAACAATAGCCGCGCCATGTACGCCGGGCGTGGGCTCCACTTTCCCGAGCACTTTGCCGGAATCGGCGTCCAGGACATCCATTTCCGTTCCATGCGATACGTAAAGTCGATTCGCGGAGCTATCGAACACAATGTAATCGAAGCCGCTGTCGCCGGGCACCGGGTATCGCTTGGTTACTTTGAAGCCTGGGGCCTCGGCGGCGAAGCACGCGGCTGCGAGCAAAACGGACGCGGAAAGTCTGCCGATTTTCGAAATCATTCCGTTAGCATAACCGGCGAACCTGAAATTGCTCTTAAATTTTCTGCCTCAGCGTTCCAGCGAACTCCAGCGCACTCCGGCGCCGACGGTTCTGCTGTAGAACTCCCGCTGAATGGCCCAGATTGGGGTGCCCATATAGAACCCGAAAACCTCGTTCGTCAAGTTCTCGCCATAGAGCACCAACTTGAATCCTTTTGGCAACTGATAGGTGGCCTGACCATCGACTTGAAGATGACTGTATAGGTAAGTGTCCCCGTTCGGACCAGTGAGCCCCAGCGGCGCACCATCCTGGTAGTTATACGAGTAGATGCTGGCTCCGTTGTAGGTTAAGCCCACGCCGATGTAGAGTCTGCCACGGTTATAGTTCGGGTACAGATTCCAGTTATTGGGGGCTTGCCGCATGAGCGGCGGATGATCCGATCGTCCGGGAAGTCCAGATATGGCAGAGGTAGTCCAGGAGTAATTGCCGGAGAAGCCTAACCCTCCCAGGAATCCAGGCAAGAACGACCAGCGCTGTTGATAGGCGATCTCCCAGCCCCAAACATACGCGCTGCCCGCGTTGATGGGCTGAGTTTGGATGAAGCTTTCCGGAAAACCCGGGTACATCACATTGTCCGTCTGGTAGAGGGCGTAGGGATTTCGAATATCTTTGTAGAAGAGACCGGTGGTAAACAATCCCAAAGGTTTTAGATACTGCTCGAACATGAGGTCGTAGTTGTTGGAAAACGTGGATTTCAGATTGGGATTGCCGATGCTGCTGGTGTTCCGGCCGCCGGTCTCGCTGGCTATGGTTAGCGATAGATTAGGCGCCAGGTCGCCGAATTGCGGCCGGGCGATTCCTCTGCCATACGAAAGCCGGAGCGCGGAGTCGCTCCACAATCCCACGCGGAGTTCGGCACTGGGCATCGTATTCACGTACGTGAAGTTCTTCGTCAAGCTCGAAAGGCCGAGGAAATTCCCTTGATCGTCCTGTGAAAGCACGGGGGCGAATACATTTTCCGTCGTGCTTTCGAAACGGACGCCCGTGTTCAGCCGGAACCGGCCAAAGCTGATGGTGTTCATCACATATCCCGCGCCAATGCGCTCCACCAGGTTGTAATCCCCGCCGACGTTGTTTACCAGCGTCTGGATGGAGTTCACCGTGAAAGCGCTAGGGTCGCTGTTGTAAGCACTTTCAATCGAGTTGAAGTTGATGGCCGGCGGAGCCTTGTAGGCTCCGAAGTAGTAGTTGGTCACGGTCTCCTTCAGCGGGAACGAGCTGAGCGGAAATGCAGCGGTGTTGTTGGCGCCGTACGTGATGTCGTTATCTTCGGAGAATTTGTGTGCATTTCGAATCTTGCCGCCGATTTCGAAGGCCCCGGAGTGCCCGTTCCAGTTGTATTGCTTGACCCAGTTGGCGCCGGCTTGGAGGTTAACTTGCGGGCTATAGCTGTGATCGATGTCGAACTGTTGCAGCAGATATTGGGTCGGGTCGTAAATGTTGACACCGTTTTGAACGACAAATCTGGGCTCGTACGGATTGCTGAGATTCAAGCCGTACTGGACGGCATTCAGCGGAGAATTCGATGGCGGGAGGAACTGAGCGTTGCCGTATCCGTGTTGATCCTCCGCGGAACGTGAAGCCGAAATGTTCCAGCTAAAAGTGGAGCTTTGGAAATTATGCTGGCCTCCAGCTACCAGGCTTCCGATCACGTCGATGGGACGCCGAAGGTCGGCACTGTATGACGCGGTGCCGTCCATTCCACCTTGCGTGGGCGAGGTGGTGAAGCTGTTGATGGTAGGAGTGACCACCCATTTGTCGCCCCAGTTGTCGAAATGAGAATAGAGTCCGCGGATATAAATGCTGGAGCTGTCGCCCAACTTGTAGTCGAGGGCGCCGCTGAAACCATAGCGCGTGCGGTAATAGGTGTACAGGCGGATGTCCTCGGTTGGGACGGTGCCGAAGTACTGCGCGTTCGAGGCCGGACTACCGCAGTTCCCTGGAGAGCATTGTATGGCCGTGGGCGCAGGCTCGAGGTCATTGATGCCGCGGCCATTCCAGTCATACGAGCCTCCGAAAATGACGCCCAGGCGTTTGTCTTTGCCAAAGCGCTGGCTGAAGGTGCCAGTGAATGTGTCCATCCCGCGTCCGTTCTGAATGGGTGTGTACGCGCCCAAGCCGTACAACGAAATCATCGGCTGATCACCGGCGGTCTTGGTGCGTATGTTCACCGATCCGCCGATGCCGTCGGCGTCCATGTTTGCCAGCAGCGTCTTGTTGACCTCGACCGACTCCACCAGGTCCGACCCGATGGTATCGAGCTTGATCTGCCGCACGCCGGATTCGGGCGCCGGAACGTTTACGCCGTCGATGGTCACGTTGTTGTAGTAGGGCTGCGTTCCGCGAATCTGAACGTATTTTCCCTCGCCCTCATCCCGTTCCAGGCTGACGCCCGGAAGACGTCCGATGGCGTCCGCGACGTTGGAGTTGGGAAGGGCGGTGATGATCTCGGCCGGCATCACCTGAACAATATTCTCAGCCGTGCGTTCGCGATTGATGGCTTCCGCCTCCGCGCGCACCTCCGGGCTCTGTGCGGCTACCGTGATCGATGACGAGGTGGATGCTACCTGCATTTCCACTTCCGCGCGGGTGACTTGGCCGCCCGTCACTTTGATTTCTTTTGAGTAGGACGCCATTCCGACGTAGGAGATGCTCAACGTATAGGTCCCCGGCGGCACGTTGGCGATGATGAATTGACCAGTCTTATCGGACACCGTTTGCTTGCCGATTGGTTGCAGGTCCAAGCTGGCGCCTTGCAAGATTGCGTGGGCGGAATCCGTAATTAAACCAGTGATGACGCCCTTGCGTTCCTGCGCGTCGGCTGTCGTCAGCCACACAGTACAGGGAACGAGTATACATAGCGAGTTAAGAAACCAGCGCATCGATGTTCTCCAGTTCTTAAGTTTTCGAGAAGCGTCGAGAAGGTCTTAGTGTGGCAATAGGGGATGAAGCGAAATTGACAATTTCGTTACGAATGAATGACCAAATAATTTCATGTAATTTTCAGGTTGCTGGTGTAGATCGGCGAGTTCTCTCGCATGCATTTATAAGAATATTTCGCCGGCCCATTTGAATTTGAAGACTCAGTCCGAAATAGTTGCTGCAGCTTCAAAAGCGGTGACGTGAGCGGATCGGACCATCGGACGGCCCCCGAAATGGGTTTGGTAGGATCTAGAGTCTGGCCCAATCCGAATTCCGGGAACTGGGGCATTTCACCCACCTCCCCTGCTACTCCGTAAGAAATCAATAACTTACGGCGCTCCTTTTTGGCAACCCAGATGCACCTTATCCTGGCAAGGACATGTTTGCCTACCTTCAGAAGTGTGAACCACCATCCAATGACAAACGCTGGAAGATCATCGCAGCAACAATGCGAAAGCTGGGTAATGAGCGGCAGGCATTGATTGAAGCACTGCATTCCTACCAGCAGTCATTTGGATATCTCGACAAGCCAGGGCTGACCTATATCGCTGCATCGCTCAAGATTCCGCTGAGCCAAGTTTATGGCGCCGCGACATTTTATAACCACTTCACCATGAAGCCGCAGGGCGAGCATGCCTGCGTGGTGTGCACCGGCACGGCTTGCTACATCAAAGGCGCGGCCGATTTGCTGAAATCGATTTTCAGCGCGGAGGGAGTAAAGCCGGGTGAAACCACGCCCGACGGCCGCTTGAGCGTCCTGACGGCGCGTTGTTTTGGAGCATGTGGACTGGCTCCGGTAGTGGTTGTGGACGGCGACGTGGTGGGCCGCATCACAACCGACATTCTGGAGCAGCGTTTGCGAAAGGTGCTGGGACATGCTGGCTGAAGAGCTGAAGAATATCGCCACTCACGAACGCGAGACCAAGGCCGCGGTTGGGGCATGCGTAAATGTATGCGGCGCGGCCGGATGCCAATCATTGCAGAGCGACACGCTGGTCAAAGCGTTGGTGGAGGCCGCCGCGGCGCAAGGCTATGGCCCCGAAAGCTGCGTGGTCCGCAAGGTGGGTTGCCTGGGATTGTGCGGAGCGGGGCCCCTGGTGAGCGTTGAGCCGGCCGGCATCATCTATCAGCGAGTGCAGCCCTCGGATGCCTCCGATATCGTAAACGCGCTGCAAGGCCCTCCGGTAAAGAGGATCAATCTGGATTCGAGACTGCCCTTCTTCGCGCGGCAGCAGAGAATTGTCCTTGAGAATTCCGGGCGCATCGATCCCGAGCGGCTCGAAGATTACATTGCCGCCGACGGCTACCTGGCGCTGACCACCGTGCTGGCGGAAATGACTCCCTCCGATGTCATCGCTGAGATCGAAAAGAGCGGCTTGCGTGGGCGCGGCGGGGCCGGCTATCCCACGGGCCTGAAGTGGGGCACCGTGGCGAAAGCCATTGGATCGCCCAAGATGCTGGTTTGCAATGCCGACGAAGGTGATCCCGGTGCATTCATGGATCGCGCGGTGCTGGAAAGCGATCCGCATCGCGTGCTGGAGGGTATGGCGATTGCGGCTTACGCGGTGGGCGCAAGTGAAGGCTACATCTATGTTCGGGCAGAGTATCCGCTGGCAGTGGCGCGGCTGAAAACAGCCATCCGCCTGGCGGAACGGCAGGAGCTGCTGGGCAACGGGATTTGCGGGACGCAGTTCAACTTCCGCGTGGCGATCCGATTGGGTGCGGGCGCGTTCGTTTGCGGCGAAGAAACCGCACTGATGGCGTCCATCGAAGGCAAGCGCGGCACTCCACGGCCGCGTCCGCCTTATCCCGCCGCGTCGGGTTTGTGGGGCCATCCCACGCTGATCAATAACGTCGAAACCTTCGCCAACATCGCGCCCATCATTCGCCACGGCGGGGCTTGGTTCTCGGGGATCGGCACGGAACGCAGCAAAGGAACCAAAGTGTTCGCCCTGGCCGGCAGAATTACGAATACCGGGCTGATTGAGGTGCCCATGGGCATCACTCTGCGCGATATCGTTTTCGAGATCGGCGGCGGAGTTCCCGAAGGCCGCCGCCTCAAAGCGGTGCAGACGGGAGGTCCTTCAGGCGGATGCATTCCGGAAAGCTTCCTGGACACGCCGGTGGATTATGAAACGCTGACCAAGCTCGGCTCGATTATGGGCTCAGGCGGAATGATCGTGATGGACGATACTTCGTCGATGGTGGATGTGGCGCGCTATTTCATGGAGTTTTGCATGACGGAATCCTGCGGCAAATGCATCCCCTGCCGCGCCGGCACCGTGCAGATGTACAATCTGCTGGGCCGGTTTGTGGATCGCGTGGCAAAGCCCGCGGATCTGGCACAGCTCGAACAGCTCTGCGATCTGGTACGAAATACCAGCTTATGCGGTTTGGGACAATCGGCGCCGAATCCGGTCGCCAGCACTCTGCGCTATTTCCGGCCGGAGTATGAAGCGGCTTTCGCCACCGAAGGAGGGGAGTAAGATGCCGGCCCGTGTCGTCACCTTGCAGATCGATGGACGCGATGTCACCGCGCGCGATGACCAGATGCTGATCGAGGTTGCGCGCGAAAGTGACATCCGTATTCCGAAGCTGTGTTATGTATCTGGGCTCTCTAGCTACGGCGGCTGCCGGATGTGTCTAGTGGAAGTGGAGGGATCGAGCAAACTATTAGCCGCTTGCACCACCGCCGCTACCGAGGGGATGCAGGTGCGCACTGTCACTCCCCGGCTTACCGAGTACCGGCGCATGATCCTCGAAATGCTGTTCGCCGAGCGCAATCACGTGTGCAGCGTATGCGTGTCCAACGGCCACTGCGATTTGCAATGGCTGGCGCAGCATCTGGGTGTAGACCACATCCGATTCCCGTACATTTATCCGACCCTTCCCGTGGACGCCAGTCACGATCGTTTTGTGTTGGACCAGAATCGCTGCATCCTTTGCACGCGTTGTGTTCGGGTGTGCCAAGAGATTGAGGGCGCGCACACCTGGGACATCATGGGGCGCGGCGCTCAGAGCCTGGTGATCACTGACTTGGCGCAGCCTTGGGGTGAATCGGAGAGCTGCACCAGTTGCGGAAAGTGCGTCCAGGTATGTCCCACGGGCGCGTTGAGCGAAAAAGGCCGCTCGGTGGCCGAGATGTCCAAGCGCAGAGAATTTCTGCCTTATCTGACCATGATGCGAGGTGAAACTGGAAATGAGTGACCACAAGCCAACGCTCGCCACCGTGTGGCTGGATGGCTGCTCGGGCTGCCATATGTCCTTTTTGGATATAGACGAGCGACTCCTGGAGCTCGCTCAAAAAGTGGAACTGGTCTACAGCCCGTTGGTGGACCGCAAGGACTTTCCCGACCTGGTGGATATCACGCTGGTGGAAGGCGCGGTGTCGAACGAGGATGATTTGAAGAAGATCAAGAAGGTTCGCGCCCACACCAACGTGCTGGTGTCCCTGGGTGATTGCGCGGTGACCTCCAACATACCCGGCATGCGAAATCCGTTCGGCGTCCGATCGATCATCGACCGCGCCTACGTAGATACAGTGTCCATCCCCAGGCCCGCGCCCAGCTCGGTGATCCCGCGCCTGCTGGATCGCGTGCGGCCGGTGCATGAAGTAGTACCGGTGGATGTTTTTGTGCCCGGCTGTCCGCCATCGGCCGATACGATATACAAGGTCTTGTCGGATTTGATTGCCGGCCATAAGCCGGACGGGAAATCTGAGCGCTTTGGCGCTTGACAAGGAGTTCATGTCACAAAGAATTGTTATCGACCCGGTAACACGCATCGAGGGCCACGCCAAGGTGACCATCCAACTGGGTGACGACGGCCAAGTGGCGGATGCGCGCCTGCATATCACGCAACTGCGCGGCTTCGAGAAATTCTGCGAGAACCGGCCGTTCTACGAGATGCCGTCGTTGATGGCGCGCATCTGCGGGATTTGCCCGGTCAGCCATCTGATTGCGTCCAGCAAAGCCTGCGACGCCATTCTGGGTGTGAACATACCGCCCAATGCCGCGCGGTTGCGCCGCATTATGAACCTGGCGCAGATTCTGCAATCTCACGCTCTGAGCGTCTTCCATCTTTCGTCACCGGACCTGTTACTGGGCATGGACGCGCCTCCTGAAACACGCCATCTGTTCGGCGTGGCGGCAGTGGCGCCGGAGGTGGCGCGCGATGGCATCCGGCTTCGTCAGATTGGACAACAAATCATCGAGATGCTCGGCGATAAGCGGATTCATCCGGCCTGGGTAGTGCCCGGCGGAGTAAGCCATCCGCTGGCGGAGGAGAAGCGGGACCGCATCCAGCGAATGCTGCCGGATGGAATCGCCGCGCTCCAACGTTCGCTCGACCGCTTCCGTGGCTTGTTCCAGTGTTTTCCGGAGGAGATGGCATCGTTCGCGAATTTTCCGTCTTTGTTTCTCGGCCTGACGGACGGGGCCGGCAAACTGGAATATTACGACGGTCCGTTGCGCATTGTAGGCGCCGATGGAATGGTTGTGGCGGATCATCTCCGCGCCGAAGATTATCCGCACTATATGGGCGAAGTGGCCGAAGATGATTCCTATCTGAAATCGGCATACTATAAGCCGCTCGGCTACCCGGACGGCATCTATCGCGTCGGTCCTCTGGCGCGTTTAAATTTAGTCACCAACTGCGGCACGCCACTAGCGGATCATGAACTGGGCGTGCTGCGAAGCTTCGCGGGAAGCCCTTTGCTCGGATCGTTCCACTATCACCACGCGCGCCTTATCGAAATGCTGCACGTTATCGAGCGCATGCATGAATTGCTGTCGGACCCGGATGTATTGAGCCCGCACGTGCGCGCTTTCGCCGAGCCGAACTGCGAGGAAGGCGTGGGAATTTCGGAAGCCCCGCGCGGCACGCTGCTGCATCACTACAAGGTGGACCGCAACGGGCTGATGCGATGGGCCAACCTGATCATCGCCACCGGACACAACAATCTCGCCATGAATCGCGGCGTAAAACAGGCCGCCACTTATTTCGTGCGCGACGGTAAGTTTTCCGAAGGCGCGTTGAATCGCGTGGAAGCCGTAATTCGCGCTTTCGACCCGTGTCTCAGTTGCTCGACGCACGCGATCGGTCAAATGCCGCTGGATATCGATCTGCGCGATGCGTCCGGTGCATTGCTGGACAACCGCCGCCGTGGTTAAAGCACGCACGCTCATAATCGGCTATGGCAATCCGCTGCGGGAAGATGATGGCATGGGCTGGCGCGCGGCCGAACTCCTCGAGCAACAGCTTCCTGCCGGCGCAGCCGAGATCATCGAGTGTCACCAGCTAACGCCGGAACTGGCGGCTAACTTAGCAGATGCATCCGTGGTTGTGTTTCTGGATGCGGCCTGCGACCAGGAACCCGGCGCCGTTTGCTCAGCCCCGGTGCTTCCCGAAGGCGCGGTGGTCTGGTCGCACTACGTCACGCCTGGGCAGCTTCTGACCCTGAGCGAACAACTGGGCGGTAAAGCTCCGCAGGCCTTTCTGATCCGCGGTGGAATCCAGAGCATGAATCTTTCCGAAAGGCTCACCGAGCTAGGGGAGAAAACGGCATCCCAGATGGCGAACTTGGCCTACGACTGCATCCAAGAACTTCTTGAAAATGTGGCGCAGACACTCGTGTCTGCAGCTCCGAGACTCGTCTCGGAGATTTCCCCTTCTAAACAAGCGCCGAGATGAGTCTCGGCGCGGCAGGCAGGAGTGCCTGCGCCACATTGGTGATCAGACTCGCGTAAGCGCAATTTCGCCTGCGACGCGTTCCACCGCCTCCAGCACCTCACGGCAGGGCGCGGCACCCGGCTCGAAACTGGCTGCTTCGATCCCGTAGATCTGAATCTTCGCCGGCAACCGATCCAGCGCGCGCGCCAGCTCGATGGCCTCGCGTGGTCCAAACGCGTGCGTCGAACAGCGGTAACTTTCGGCGCACAGCGGGTGAGCGATGGGGTCCCAGGTTAAAACCGTTCCCGGATTGGCCCCGCTTTGCATAGCGTCCACCAGGATTACTTCATCGCCGCTATTCCACAGCTCCATCAACGCCAGCCCGTCGCCCGAGTGGTCCACTGCATCAAGACCAAGCTCGCGCAGGCGCCGGGCCACCAGGATTCCCGCGCCGTCATCGCCACGATCGGAATTTCCGCAGCCGATGATCAGCGTCATTCGCGTTCCACGTTTATTCTGAGGAAGTGCGTGGCGCAGGAAATGCAAGGGTCGTAGTTGCGGACGGCCTGTTCACAGCGGCGCGTGACTTCCTCCATCGGCTGCTCGATGATGCTGGGCACAAATGCGCGCAAATCGTCCTCGATCCTTTTCTGATTCTGCGAGGTCGGAGGTACGATGCGGGCCGACAGAATCAGGCCTTTGTCGTCGAAGCTGTAGCGATTGTATTGGATGCCCCGGGGCGCCTCGGTGATGGCTTGACCGGTGGCGGCGCGGATTTCGTAGGCCGCTTTGGGCTCCGGCGGCGGCTCGTACGATTGAATGGCTCGTAGCGCTTCATCGAGTGCAAAAACCGTCTCCACCGCGCGTGCCAGGATGCTCTTGAACGGATTCAGGCACGGGACTCGCAGCCCGCACAATTCAGCGGCTTGTTGCGCAACGGCCGGCAACTTCGAGTAATTCAAATTGAAGCGCGCGAGCGGCCCAACCTGATAAGAATCGCGGCCTCGTATGACGGAGTGCAGCGCATGCGAATGTTTCACGTGCTGCTCGACAAACCGGTCCTCGTACTGGCTGGCGTCAATGTTCAGGCCGCGGTTCGAAACCAGCCGGCCCTCATTCAGCGGGTATTCGGAAGGATGCGAGAGCGCCACGAACTCATAGGCCTGCTCGAAATCGGGAAATTCAAAGCCGCCTAGAAACTTCGCCTTGGCAAGCGCGATGTCTAGCGCCGCCTTCAGCTCGTCCACTAGCGGCAGCAAATCAGCCTTCGCAGGTGTTCTGTAAAAGCCGCCCACGGTCACCGACACGGGGTGGATCTCACGTCCTCCCAGGATGGCCATAATCCGGTTGCCCAGCTTCTTCAAGCGCAGCGCCTCGGTGGCTTCTTTCGGATAATCCTTGGCCAACTCGACGAAGTCGCGATAGCCCAGAAAATCGGGCGCGTGCAGCATGTAGATGTGCAGCACGTGGCTTTCAATCCATTCGGCCGCGTACAGTAGCCGCCGCAGCAGGCGAACCATGGGATCGATGCTGATTCCGAGCGCACGCTCGATGGAGTGCACCGCCGTCATCTGATAAGCCACCGGGCAGATGCCGCAGATGCGCGACGTGATGTCGGGCACTTCCGTGAAATGGCGGCCATGCAGCAGGGATTCGAACAACCGTGGAGGCTCAAATATTTTGAGCTTCACATCTTGCACGCGGTCCGCCTTGAGTTTGATCAGGAGCGAGGCTTCGCCTTCGACGCGCGCCATGTAATCCACTTTGATGGTCCCGGTCTTCCTGCGGGGTTCCGTTGCGGCTTCGCTCAT
>Ga0208691_1000198_pt1 | contig 20657 bp, 14 predicted proteins | sample June2015DPH_20_1_FD_184719 | JGI IMG/M metagenome (GOLD analysis project Ga0208691, IMG submission 184719) | Peatland microbial communities from SPRUCE experiment site at the Marcell Experimental Forest, Minnesota, USA - June2015DPH_20_10... | ecosystem: Environmental > Terrestrial > Soil >... | reverse complement strand
TTTCTATGGGTAAAGTATATCGTTGCGATTCGGATCTTACTCATACGCCAATGTTTCATCAATTAGAGGGATTATTAGTAGATTATCAAGTAAATTTTGGGCATTTAACCGAAATTCTTACGGAATTTTTGCGGTGTTTTTTTGCTAAAAAAGATTTAATGGTTAGATTTCGTCCATCATATTTTCCGTTTACTGAGCCGTCTGCGGAAGTTGATATTAGATGTGTTAATTGTAACAGTAAAGGCTGTAAAGTTTGTAAAAACACTGGTTGGTTAGAGATTTTAGGTTGTGGTATGGTACATCCAGAAGTTTTAAAAAATTGTAATATAGATGGTGAATTATACAGTGGTTGGGCGTTTGGTTTGGGTTTAGATCGATTAGCAATGTTACGTTATGGTATTACTGACTTAAGATTAATGTTTGAAAATGATTTACGATTTTTGCAACAATTTTAAAATAGAATTTTATGAAATTTTCTCTTAAATATTTATTAAAATTTATAGAACATGTTCCTTATGATATTACTAAGATTAGCGAACAACTTACAGAATTAGGTTTAGAATTAGAAAGCTGTACTAAAGAAGCTGACGATTATATTTTAGAAGTGGCTACCGCACCTAATCGTGCTGATTTGTTAGGATTGATTGGTATTGCTAGAGAATTAGCTGCACTTAATAATGCCAAATTAAAATATTCTGAGCTGAAAGATGATATTACTGATTTAATTCTAGATCATTATAATAAAAAACATGTAGCTGATATTGATGTAAAAGTAACCGATCCAAAAGCTTGTCCAAAATATTTAATTAGAATAATTCGTAATGTAAAAACAGAGAAAACTACTCCAGAGTGGATGCAACGAGTGTTACATCATGCTGGTATTAGTTTGATTTCCCCAATAGTTGATATAACTAATTATGTAATGTTGGAATTAGGCCAACCATTGCATGCTTTTGATTTGTCTAAAATTACCGGGGAAATAGTTGTTAGAAAAGCTAAAATTAATGAAGAAATAACGTTGCTTAATAATGAAAAAATTACTTTAAGTAATCAAGATTTAATTATTGCTGACTCTAAGCAACCATTAGCAGTTGCTGGAATTATGGGTGGTTTAAATTCGGCCATCACTACTGATACTACAGATATTGTATTGGAATGTGCATACTTTGAACCAATCGGTATTCGTATGACGACTAGGCAGCATAATTTAACTAGCGATTCTGCTCAGAGATTTACTAGAAATATTGATCCTGCATTGCAGCATATAGCAATGTTGCGTTTTACTGAATTATTGCACGAGATTGTTGGTGGTGAATTTTTTCCAATTATTTCGGTAGTTAACGAGCAATTTTTACCTAAAACAACAGTAATTGTTTTAAGTAGAACAAAAATTAAAACGGTATTAGGAACTTGTTTTTCTGATCAAAAAATCATATCTATTTTGCAAAATTTAAAAATGAGTTTATTAAAAAAACTTAATATCGGGTGGGAAGTTACTATACCATCTTGGCGACAAGATATAACAATCCAAGAAGATTTAATTGAGGAAATTGCTAGGTTTGTTGGATATAGTAACATTACAGGTCAAAAACTTTCTTTACCGTTAAATTTTAAATTTCCAGATAGAGCTTTAACTTTTACTAACGAATTACAATATAAGCATTGTTTAGTTAGTCGAGGGTATTTTGAAGCAATAACTTATAGTTTTATAGATCCAGACTTTGCCAATTTATTTTATCATGAACAGGATTTTTATAAATTAAAAAATCCTATGTCTCAAAATATGAGTATAATGCGACCAGGATTATGGCCAGGATTAGTTACGGCTTTATTACACAATCAAAATCGTCAACAAACAAGAGTGCGATTATTTGAACTAGGCACCGTATTTTTATTTAATGCTAAAACTGGGATTGTAGAACAAAAGAAAAAATTAGCTGGAATTGCCAGCGGAAATTTATTAGTAGAAAATTGGCAACATTTACAGCAAAAAGTGGATTTGTTTGCTATAAAAAGCGATGTTGAAGCAATATTGCGTTATTATAGTCATAGGATAACAGTAACATTCAAAGCAACCAACAAACTGGTTGCATTACATACATCGCAAGCTGCTGAAATATATATAAATAATACCATGGTTGGTACGGTTGGGGCTTTGCATCCTACGTTAATTAAAAACTTATCGATAATAGAACCAGTATTTTTGTTTGAATTAGACTTAACATTATTGGCCGAATTAGCTGAATTAGCATATTTAGAGCTACCTAAATTTGTAGAACTTTCTAAGTTTCCTGCTATTCGTAGAGATTTTTCTATTATGGTAGATAATGCAACTACTTGTGATTATATACAAAAAACTATACAAACTAGTTGTGGAGAATTATTGAAAAAAATAATTTTTTTCGATCTATATAGTAGAGATCAATTATCTGACAACAAAAAGAGTATGGCTTTCGGAGTAATTTTACAACATTCAACTCGTACATTAGAGGCTACTGATATTCTTAACATCGAAACTAATATAGTTAATAGTTTAGAAAAAATTGGTGCGACTTTAAGGGGATAATGTGAGTTTTGGTAAAACTTTGACAAAGCTAGATATTGCTGAAAGTGTTGCCAAAAAATGTAGATTAAAAAAAAAATTAGCATTAGATTTGGTAAATGCAACCTTAGAACAAATAGGTGTTTTTTTAGAAAATGATATTGATGTAAAACTTAGTAAGTTTGGGAATTTAAAAGTAAAATATAAAAAAGAACGTTATGGTCGTAATCCTAAAACCAAACAAAGAGCTGTTATTACTGCCCGTAAGGTTGTAGTATTTAAGGCCAATAAAACATTAAAAAACAAAATAAATTCTACGCGAATTTAAGAAACTTTATTGTAAAGTTGTTGGAGATATAAAATTTTGAGTAATAATAAATTAAAAACTCGTTCAAACTGGTTGTTTTTTTCTTTATTTATTTGTGCGTTAGGCACAATATTTTATTGTTATGAATATTATTTACGAGTAGCGCCAAGCGTATTACGTCCAGAACTTAAATTAGCGCATAATATTGGTGAAGCAGGATTTGGATTTTTAGTATCATTATATTATTGGGCGTATTTTCCGTTGCAAGTGCCCGCAGGCTTTATTATGGATGTTTGGGGGCCACGTAAAGTATTAACTATAGCTTGTTTCATTTGTGCTGTTGGTACTTATTTTTTTGTTAGCAATAATTTATTGATCGCTCAAATTGGTAGATTTTTAGTTGGTTTTGGCTCAGCGTTTGCTTATGTTGGAGTATTAAAATTAAGTAATATTTGGTTGCCAAGAAAATTTTTTGCTTTTATGGCTGGTTTTTGTTCAACATTGGGTATGTTGGGTGGTATAAGTGGACAAATAGTTATTGCTAAATTTTCTGCCACGGTTGGTTGGCAAACAACTTTGTATGTTTCTGCGGTAGTTGGAATTGTTTTGGGATTAATTTTATGGATTTTTATTAAAGAACATAGTACTAAATCCATATCGCAAAATTTATCAATAAAAAATAATAATTTATGGCAAGAATTAATAGAAATTATTAAATTACCTGATTTATGGTTAAATGGTATTATTGGTTGTTTAATGTTTGCAGCTTTAAGTGTTTTTGCTGACACTTGGGCGGTATCTTTTTTAATGGCCACTGGTGTTGATGAAAATGTGGCAATAGTTGGTTCATCGATGATATATTTAGGTTTTGGTGTTGGTGCGCCAATTTGGGGTATATTGTCTGATGTAGTAATTAGTCGTAAAGTTCCATTAATTTTAGCCTCAATAGTTGCTGCAATATTAATTTTTATAATTTTATATGTACCGTTATCATCATTTTGGATTAACATATATATGTTTTTATTTGGGTTGTTTGTTGGAGGAGAAGTTTTAGTTTTTGCTGCAATTAATGATCTTTGTCATAAAGAGATTAGCGCTACTGCAGTTGGTTTTGTTAATATGTTAGTAACTGTTGGTGGTTTATTAGTGCAGCCAAGTGTTGGTTTAATATTAGATTATTTAGCTGAGCAATATAATTTTAATGAATTAATAAATTTTAAATGTGCATTAGTAATTTTACCAATTGGTTTAATTTGTGCGGCGATTTTAAGTATGTTTTTAAAAAACGGCATAAAAATTGTACATGATTAAAACTTTAGGGATGGAAAAGTTATTCTTGCACAACCCCTTAGTTTCTGGCATTTTACATAAAATGCAAGTTGTTTTGTCTACTAAAAATAATCTAGTTGAATATTATTTAGTGTTAGATGGTAAACCTCAAGTAGCTCTTAATGCTGTTTTAGGTAGAACTATTTCTTTAGAGTTTTCTGGATTAATAAAATGTATTTATTGTCAGCAAAAAACCAAAAATAGTTATAGTCAAGGTTATTGTTATCCATGTGCTAGAAAATTAGCTAGGTGTGATCTATGCATTTTGCATCCTAAAAATTGCCATTATCATTTAGGGACTTGTAAAGAACCAGAATGGGGTAAAGAACATTGTTTTAGTAACCATATAGTTTATTTAGCAAATAGTTCTGGTATTAAAGTCGGGATCACAAGAGCAAGTACTCTACCTGTTAGGTGGATAGATCAAGGAGCTATCCAAGCTTTACCAATTATTAGTACTCAATCTAGATATCAATCAGGATTAGTGGAAGCTATTTTAGCAAAAGTTATTCCAGAACAAACTAATTGGCGTAAAATGTTGGCTTTCGATATATTGCCAATAGATTTAATTGGTATTAGAGATCGTTTGTTAAATCAATGTAAACAAGAATTACAATCTATAGAAGCTGAAAATTTAAATTCGAATGAAATTATAGAAATTAAATATCCTAATAGTATAAGTACTGAATATAATATAAATTTAAATAACCTAAGTAATTCTGTAAAAAAATCAGGAATAATTTCTGGTAAATTATTAGCAATTAAAGGTCAGTATTTAGTTTTTCCCCAAGGGATTATCAATATACGAAGTTTAACTGGTTACGAGGTGTGTTTTAAAGAATTATAATATTGTACATTTATTTGAATTTATTGTCCTGTTCTGTCTATGTTTAGGGCTGGTTGATTGTGTAGGTGCTTCAAAAGGATTAACGTAGTTGTTGGCGATTTGTTCTAAAGCTTGTGAGGATCTTTTTTTGTGGAATTGGCAAGAGGTAGATTTTTTAGGTGTTGTTTTGGAGGTGGGTTCTTTTTGGTAAAGGTTATCGGCACTAGAATTTTCTAAAGTGGAACTAGAAGATGCCGCAACAGTTAATTTAGTAAATCTAGGGGTGTATAAGATTATTTCGGATGATGTTGGTTCAATGGATGACGCGCTATCTTTTACTAAAATATGTTGTTCGATTAATTCAAATAATTCTTTTGGAGTATATGGTTTTGCTAGGTAGGCATTCATACCGCATTGTAACGCTAGATTAGCTTTTTCAGATCCAAGAGAATAACCAGATACTCCAATAATAGGTGTGTGACGACTTAACAACGATTCTTTTTTACGAATTTCTTTAGTTGTATCAAATCCATTAAGTCCTGGCATTTCAAGATCCATAAAAATTAAATCAAAGTGAGTTTTTTCATGTTCCTCTAATGCTGTTATTCCATTAGATGCTGTGTAACAAATGCAATTAGTTGATGCTAGTTGTTTAAGAAAAATTGTAGTATTTATTTGATTATCTTCTACTATTAAAAATTTTTTCCCATTTAGTCTAGGAGTGTGAATTACATCAGATCTTGATGATTGGGTTGATTGTGTAACTTGTAATATTTCTTGCTCGGTTAAATTATTACATTTTATAAAGAAAGAAAATGTAGTTCCTTGTCCTATTTCGCTGTTAACTTGAATAGTTCCACCCATTAACTCTATTATTTTTTTACTTATAGATAAACCTAATCCTGAGCCGCCATATTTTTCTCCGGTACGGTTATTAGCTTGAATAAATCGTTGAAATAAATTAGTTATTTCGTGTGGGAACATACCTATGCCAGTGTCTTTAACAATAAAGTTAATAGTAGTTTGTTCTTCTTTTTCTGTTACAAAACTTGGAGTTGGTTGTTCTACTATAACAGTTAATGTAATGATGCCTTGTTCAGTAAATTTAATTGCATTAGAAATTAAGTTAATAATTACTTCTGATAATTGGTGCAGATCTGTTTTTACCCATACTGGATGTTCTGGTAAATTTAGTTGTAATGTTAATTTTTTTTTATTAAGTTGAGCACTAAAAATTTGAACGGTATTTTGAAGGGTTTTTATTAGTTCGAAAGCAACAGGATTTAGTTCAATTTTACCGTTGGTTAGTTTTGATAACGTTAATACGTTGTCTAATAGGACTTTTTCTTGGTCGGCGCATAGTTGTATTAGTTCTAATAGGTGTTCTATTTCTATTGATACGGGTTTAGTTTGTTCTGATGGTGGTTGATTTAATTTAAGAGCTTCAAAAGATTTAGTTAGTATTGGTATTATGCCGTAGATCCCATTAAAAGGATTACGAACCTCATGACAAATATTATCAACATGTTCTAAACTAATTTTTAATTTTTGTTCATAGGCGTAGCGTTCGGTTAGGTCTCTCATTCCTACTAATATAAAAGTTTTTCCATTTATATTTAATGGGCTTAAGCTAATATCAATAGGGAATTCTTCAAAATCTTTTTTTATCCCTACTAAGTCGTGTGTAATAGCTCCGGTACACATTTGTCTAACAAATGGAGATGTTGTATATGCTTCTCTACTTAATATATGTTGAGTTCTAAAACGTTCTGGTATTAAATTTTCTACAGGAAGATTAACTAATTCTGCTTTGGAATATTTAAATAATTTTTCTGTTAAGTTGTTTGTTAAAACGATTTTACCTGTTTGATCTGTGATAATTATAGGATCGTGCATAGCTTCTATAACTGCAATAAGATTAGTATCGAATTGTTCTTTGTCGCTTAGCATAAATAATAATGTTTACATTAACAATAATGTTATTTGTATTTTTTTACTCTGTTATTTTATATAAATCAATAGCCAATATACTAATATTTTAATAAAAATAATATAACAGTTATTTTTGGCAGAAAAGTTATAATATTATACATTTTTTATTATTGTTTATACTGGTTCGAGTAAATTCTAAAGATTTAATTTCGTGGTTTGAAGCACTGGATGTAGCGCTAAACCTATTCAATTTTTTTTTGTGTTCTTTGTGTAGTTGATTAAGTAGTGGTTTATCTGTTTTATCACCAAGTTTGCTAACGTCGCTATGTGAAGATTGTGGGGTAAAGCTAGCCGATTGACGGGTAGAGTATTGTGTAAGTGTTGGACTACATAAAATTTCGTTATATTGTTCGTGTGCTATATGTATGCTACATTCATCTGTTGTTAACAGATGTTTAATAATAGCGTCGAATAATTCTTTTGGTTCATATGGTTTTGTTAAATAATCATTCATACCACTTTGCATAGCTAGTTCTTTTATAGCTTGACTAGTATACCCAGATATTCCAATAATTGTTGTATCATAATTTAATGATAATTCTTGTTCACGAATTTGTTTGGTTGTCTCAAATCCATTAAGTTCTGGCATTTCTATATCCATAAAAATTAAATTAAAGTGAGTTTGTTCACATTGTTCTAGTGCTTGTTTTCCGTCAGCTGCAGTATAACATTCGCAATTAGTTTGATTTAATTGTTTAAGTAAGATGGTGGTGTTTATTTGATTGTCTTCGACTATTAAAATTTTTTTTCCAGACAAATTAGGTATTTGAAGACTTGTTTTCTTAGTATGTAGTAATTTTTTAGTTTGTATAGCGTCTAATATTTCTTGTTCGCTTAAGTAACTACATTTTATGGAAAAAGAGAAGGTGCTCCCTTGCCATTTCTCACTTTCTATTTGAATAGTTCCTCCCATTAGTTCTATTATTTTTTTACTTACAGATAGACTCAAACCTGATCCGTTATATTGTGTACCGGTACGATTGTTAACATTAATAAACTGCGAGAATAAATTAGTTATTTCATTAGGTAACATACCCATACCAGTATCTTTAATAATAAAATAGATCTTAGTTTCGCCTGAGTAGTGATCTAAAGTAGGGTCGGCATCGGCCATAAATATAATGCAGCCTTGTTCAGTGAATTTAATTGCATTAGAGACTAAATTAGTAATAACTTGTGATAATTGATCTGGATCTGTTTTGATCCATACGGGATTTGAAGGTAATTTTAATGTTAAATTTAAGTTTTTTTGATTTATTTGTAAAGTAAAACTTTGAAAAATATTTGTAATTAATTCTGTTAATTCGAAATGACTAGTAGTTAATCCTATTTTATTGTTTTCTAGCTGAGATAACATTATGAGGTTTTTCAAAATAATTTTTTGTTGTTTTATACATTTGGTAATAATTTGAGATTCTTCTGTAGCTTGTTGAATTATTGATTCTATTGGTTTAGATTCTTCTTGGGCTAATTTTAATGATTCTAAAGATTCTTGTAATGCTAGTACGCCGCCATAGGCACCATTAAGAGGGTTATTAAATTCATGTTCAAGAGCGCCAATAAATTGTTCTTGTTGTTTATTGAATTGTTCGGTAGCGGCTGTTAAGGCAATTTGTTTGGTTGATTCTATAGCTATTTCTTGTAAACTTTTTTCGTATAGCTGGCGTTCGGTTAAATTTTGCATTCTGACTAATATAAAAAGTTGTTTGTTTAAATCTAGCGTACTTAGACTGATATCAATAGGAAATTCTTTATTGTCTTTTGTTAAGCAGTAGTAGTTTAGAGTAGTTGCTCCTCCGGTACTCATCGATTTAGTAAATGGATTAGTTAAATATTGTTGCCTGTGAGCTATATGTTGAGCACGAAAACGTTCTGGCATTAGGTCTTCAACGTGCATATCTAGCAATTCTTTTTTGCTACAATTAAATAATTTTTCTGTTAAAGTGTTGGCTAAGATAATTTTACCTGTTTGATCGGTAATAAATGTAGGATCTGTTATTGCATCCAGAATAGCAATAACATTATCTGTAAATATAACTTCGTTTAATTCGTTATCTGTAGAAGTAATCATTTTGACTTTTTAGTTTTTTTATAGTATTACACATTTTATTTTATGTCCTTTTTGACTTGAAGATTGTGATGTAAAGTTTGAAGGTGTAGATGAAGAAATGGTAAAATTCATTACCTTTTTTTTAAGTTTTTTTTGTTGACCTTTTTCTATTTGTGCGCAAAGCATATCGCTGCTTGAAGATTGAGGAGGAAAATTAGATGATTGTGATGTAGAAATTTCGGCAAAGCGAGTGCATAAAACTGTTTCAGATTGTATTTGGGAAACATTAGATACTTCTTTATCTTTTAATACAATATATTCACGAATTAATTTAAATAAGTCTTTTGGTGAGTATGGTTTTGGTAGATAATCATCCATACCACTTTGTAATGCTAGGTTTATTTTGGCTTGACTGGTATAACTAGAAATGCCAATAATAGGAGTGTGATAATCTAACAATAACTCTTCTTCACGAATTTGTTTGGTTACTTTTAATCCGTTAATTATTGGTATTTCTATATCCATCAAAATTAAATCAAAACGATTTTGGTGATACTGTTCTAATGCAGAAATTCCATTAGGCGCTGTGTTATAAAAACAACCGGTTTGTTTTAAATGCCCGATTAAAATAATTGAGTTTATTTCATTATCTTCAACTATTAAAATCCTTTTTCCTTTTAGTTTAGGTATTTGAGGAGGCATGTTGCTGTTATTATCTTGCAAGTGTTTTACTTGTATAGCTTCTAATAGTTCTTGTTCGTTTAAATTGTTACATTTTATATGGAAAGAACATTTGGTGCCTTGATCGATTTCACTATCTATTTGAATTGTTCCACCCATTAATTCTATTATCTTTTTACTTATTGAAAGGCCTAATCCTGAACCATTATATTCTGTGCCGGTACGATTTTGAACAGGTATAAATCGTGGAAACAAATTATTTATTTTGGATGCTGATATACCTATGCCGGTATCTTGAACAACAAAATTAATAGTAACTTTTTCAGAAAAAAGTTCGAAAGTAGGTTCGATAGCAGCAGTAAATTTAATGTTACCACAATCAGTAAATTTAATTGCATTAGAGATCAAATTAGCAATAATTTGTGATAATTGATACGGATCTGCCTTTAACCATAAGTGGTTATTGGGTAGCTCTAATATTAATTGTAGATTTTTTTGTTTAATTTGAGGAATAAAAATTTTAATAGTATTTGTAACAGTTTCTTTTAATTCAAAAACACTAGGATTTAATTCCATTGTATTATTTTCTAATTTTGATAGGGTTAATATATTATTTACAATAATTTTTTGTTGCTCGGTACATTGATTAATAATTGCTATATTTTCTTCCATTTGTTGTAATAATGACGGTGGTATTATAGTGGATAGTTGATTTTCTATATATATTGATTTAAGTGATCTAAATAAATCGCTCAGAGCAAATATGCCACCGCACATCCCATTGAGAGGGTTACGAATTTCATGGGAAAAATAATCAATAAATTCTTCTAACTGGTTATTAAGTTGTTCTGTTTTATATATGATTGTTTCTCTATGTAGGTCTGACTTATCTTCTATACAGCTATCATGATCAGGATTAGATGGATCTGACATGTGTTCTTCTGTTGAGGTTGGTAATGGTTGATCAGTGGAATTAAACATACATAGTCCTTATGATATATGGTAACATCGTATAATCTTATAGGATCTTTAGGGTTGTGAGAATTACAATATGGCTACCATAAAAAAACCAAAAAATTTTGAAGATAATTATAAAAAACTACAAGATATAGCTGCTAAATTAAGAAATGGACAATTTATTGATGTAGATCAATTGTTACCTATGATTAAAGAAGCTACGTTAGCGTACGAAACATGTAAAGCTAGACTAAAAGCAGTAAATTTAGCTTTAGACGAGCATTTTAAAGATCAAAATCAAGAACAAAAATAGCTTAAAATTTTTTTTACACTAAAATCCATATTATGGATCCTAGTGTAAAATTAGTTTTATCAAAAAATCAAAATATTTATGACGAAGTACCTTATGAGAGTTATTCTTATCCAGCTAGTCATCCAGATCATATAATGACCATAGGCAAATTATTTGGTATGGTGCCTGCCAAGTTAGAACAAACTAGAATTTTAGAACTAGGGTGTGCAGCAGGGGGGAATCTAATACCGCATGCGATTAATAATCCCAATGCCAAATTTGTTGGAGTAGATTTATCTAAAATAGAGATAGAAGAAGCCAATAAACATAGTGCTCAATTAGGTCTTAAAAACATAGAATTTTATAATTGTTCTATTGTTGATGTTAATGATAATTTTGGTAAGTTCGATTATATAATTTGTCATGGAGTTATTTCGTGGGTGCCAGAATTTGTTAGAGTAAAAATTTTTGAGATCTGTAAAAAAAATCTTAACGAACATGGTATAGCATATATTAGCTATAACACCTTGCCTGGATGGAATATGATTCGTACTATAAGAGATATGATGTTGTACCATTCAAGTATGTTTGCCAATGTTGAAGAAAAAATTACTCAAGCAAGAATGTTACTTGAATTTATTAAAGATAGTTTAGAAAATTCTAATTCTCCGTATGCTTCAATTTTAAAGACAGAATCAGCATTACTTGCTAAACAAGCCGATTGGTATGTGTATCATGATCATTTAGAAGAACACAATAAACCATATTATTTTTATGAATTTATGGCTGAAGCTAAAAAGTATAATCTTCAGTATTTATCAGATTGTAGTATAGCAACTATGTATTTGGGTAATATGCCGACTAAAACTGCTGAAAAATTACAAAAAATTAACGATATAGTAAAAACTGAACAGTATATGGATTTTATTACTAATCGTAGATTTAGAGCAACATTATTATGTCATGATTCTATACGATTAAATAGAAGGCTTAATAACGAAGATCTTATCAAATATAATATGATTTTAAATAACATTCCAGAAAAAGCTTTAAAAAATGTAGATCTTAATAATTCAAAAGACATATTGAATTTTTTTTACAATGGTAATAAAGATTCTAAAATCTCTACGTCTTCTGTGTATATGAAAGCAATAATGTATACTTTTAGTGAAAACATTAATAATCCTATAAATTTACATACCCTGTTAAGTATTGCTAACAAAAAATTAAAGTTAAACGATAATAACCTTATTGAATTAAAAAAAGAATTCTCTAATAATATTATGTCTTTATTTTTACAAGGGTATTTAAATATAACTTTACAAACAAGCAGAGACAAAGTAAACCTTGATAAGCCAAAAATTGCGCCATACAGTTATTATCAAATATGTAACACCCCAAAAAAGTGGGTTACTAATTTAATGCACGAAGTAATTATGCTTAACGTATTTGAAAAAATTGCTTTTAAATATATGAATGGTAAAAATGATAAAAATCAATTGTTAGAATATATTATGCAACATATTAGTAACGGTGATCTTATTTTAAATAAAGAAGATAAGAAGATCGAAGATTTAAAAGAAATTCGTAAAGAAATGTTAAAGTTTTTAGATTTGGCTATTAATAAAGCTGCTGTTTCAGCATTGTTGATATAAACCCATGTGCATTAAGTATATGTTTTATATTTCTACAGTTTTTCCGGTGGAGATTAACCGCCCCATTTTATTGGTTGCGTAAATCCAAGCAAATATAGTAATTATTATAAGTATAGAGATTGTTGGGGTAACGCTAATAATTTCTCCGACACCAAAAATTAAAAATCCTTGTAATACAATTGAACTGCCAGATTTAGCCGCTCTAGATACTATACCATCAACAATGGCTTTACTGCTTCTTTGTTGTTCTATGGATAATGGAATAAATGTCATTTCTTTAATTTGGTCGAAAATACAATATTTTAGAGCTTTACCAAGAGAAATTTGTAGTGTTCCAAGTATTAAAATTAAATTATTTAAACCAAAACCAATATTTTCAGCGAATAAGGCAATATATAGACAAATGCTAGTTATTAACCAAACAATTGGTGGTACTAAAGCTGTTATTTTCCAGCCAAATTTATTCATTAAATTACTGAAAATAAATAACCCAGTTACCAAGGAAAAAACACCAACTAAAAAGTCTAATTGTGCTAAATAGTTATTTAATTCATGATGCGAAGGAAAGCGTTGATTAATTTGCCCTAACCACAATACGTCGGCTAGGTTAAATACTACATTATATCCTATAACCATAGCAGCTAATAAGGTAATATATTTATAACGAAAAATATATTTTATGCTTTCTAAAAATGAAATTTTATGTTTAGATGTTTTTTGTTCTAAATTTAGTGGATTGTCAGTGTTTTGAGAATTATCTAATTTAATAAAAATAAAAACTATAAAAAAACAATTAAGTATTATGGTACTTAGATATACAGTTACTGATTGTGACCAAGATTCTGCAAAAAATTTAGATATCAACTGAATAAATTGACTAGAAAAAATACCAGCACAATTTGCTCCCAATGCGATAAGGGCATAAAAGCGTTTAGCGTCTTCTATTTTAGTAATTTCGTTGCAAAAACCCCAAAATAATATAGATAAAACAATAATGCTCCACATTTCTGCCATTACATAAAATATAGCTTCTGGCCAATTACGTAAAATAGGAATTATACCGTGAAAATTAGAGGTTAAATTAAGACTTAACCAATTAGCTAAACTATTTAAATATAACTCTTCTCTGTTTGGGTATAGAAAAACCATAAATATTATAAAAAAACCGCTAAATAAACCTAATATATTGTAAACTAAAGTTTTTCTGTTTGGGTGTTTGGCCAACCACACATAAAAATAAGTAAAACCAATGGCGCTGGGCATTACTAACCAAAATTTTAAAAACGGAATAACTTCCGCTCCTGAACCGCTAGCTTTTACAATTAAAGTAATTTTTAAACAGCGTAATACGTGATAAACAAATGAAATTAGGAATAATAAACTAAAAATAGGGGTAACTTTTTTTAGCTCAGCTTTAGATGCAATGGGAATAATTACCTTAAATAGGCTATTAGCTTTTTGCAGGTATGTTTTAGGTTTTAATATAATATGATGTGTGTCGTTCATTAATATTCCTAAGTTTTAGTGTAAGTCTTAACTAAATTTTGGTAACCTTTCAGACTTAAATTAAAAAAGAATTTTATACTAATTAATAAAAGATTCAATAGTACTTTAAAAATATTAATATAAACAAGTTGACGCTTTGCTAACTATATATTACATTTAGGTCTAAAATACAACAATAGAGATTGATTAATGTTAAGCGGTAACAAAAATAAAGCTTACAAACTAACTTTGTTGTTAAGACTGGTTAATAGAGAATATTTAGCTCATGTTCTTGCTTACGAAGATTTAACTGATGGTGCACTTATAGTATTACCCGGAGTTAATAGTAAGCCTATAGAAAAAGTTATTGTGCATAAAATTGAAACTGGTTGTGATGGACTAGTGGGTTATATTTTAGAAATAAACGATCCTAGCGGTGCACCAAGAGTCGAAATAATATGGCGCGGTACACATAATCGATCTAGCATGCATATGGATCTGGAATCAGGTGGGCCTGGTGCAGTTAGCTACGAAAAAGCTAGATTAAGAATTATTTCTCAAATTAATACCGTTATCAAACATTTGTACGAAAAAACAGGCGATCGTGTAATAGTTGGGGTATCTGGCCATAGTTTAGGTGGAGCGTTAGCTCAACGCTGTTTTACGGATTTAGCAGCTGCTATGGTACAAAACGAAAGTTTTAAAAATCCACATAAAAATAATACCACAATAGAAGTAGCTATACTGCGCTCGGCCATAATTTGAGCTTTTATTAGTTATATAGATATGATAACGTAAGGCATGCGAACATGGGTATATGATCCACACAGTGGTGGCAGTAAAATTTCACCTCAACTCCACAAAGAGATTTGCAAGCAAGCAGATCAATATGCGCGCACGTGTTCATGGTATCCAAGAATCCAATTGAAATTGCGATTTAAAAATCAATTTTGTTATATAGACACAATTGAAGATGGGGATAACCGTATTTTTCCTTTATGCCGTTTACGTAATCTTAAGCGAGGATGGAGTATTGCTCTTTTTACCTATAGCAACGAAAGATATGAGCCATGTTCATTTCCTAATGGGAAATTTGAAGGTACACTGGAAGCAGCGCTTGAATTATGTAAACCATTTATAATTTAGTGGGTTAATTAAGCAGCATTTTTAATCTGCTCTTCTGTAAAAAATTGAAAGTTCAGAGTTAGTAGAGAACTTAATTTTGTACTATGCGTATCATTCATAGTATTTAGAAAATGCATAATAGCCCGACTAAACAATGTAAAATTTTTATAATATTTGGAGTATAGGCATTCTTTTTTGACAAGCTTCCACAATCTCTCAATTAAATTTAAATTAGGCGAATATGGTGGTAAAAATAAAAGTTCCACTCCTAATTCTTGTGCAAGATTTATAACCAAGTGGCATCTCTGGTAGCGAGCATTATCTAGTACGAGACTTATGGGTACTGAAGCATTTTTTGCAATTTTTCTGAGTAATTCACAGACTTGCAATGAAGTGATATAAGTATTATTAGTGATTGTGATCAACTCTTTAGTAATAGCATCTAATGCTCCTAACACATTAAATCTTTGTCTACCACTTGGTGTTCTTACAAACACCCGAACAAAGCTCCAAAGATAACCCAAGAAAGCACCTAATACAAAGTGTGCAGCATCGACAAAATAAACTTTTCTAGTACCAGTTTTTGCTTCTTCCAGTCGTGGTTGTAGCTCTTGATCGTAAAATTTTTCTTGTGCTTCAATATCGGCTTTAGCTGGAATGCTATTTACTTTTCTATGCTTTATTCCAAGTGATTTTATATATGATCGCATTTGCGTGTTTTTAATGAAGATCCCAGTAAGTTTTTCAATGTCAACACAAGCTTGAGAAATTGTACATGGTGGTGTTTTATCAAAGTATTCTCTAACGATAGTTTCAAATGGGTTTAAGCGACTTTCTGGCTGATAAAAGTTCATGGTTTTTATTTTATCAATACCACCTTGCAGATAGTCATCAAAACAATGACGAACTGTATTTTCGCAAACATCAGTAATTTTTGCAATTTTATTATGAGGAATATCCTGGTTTTTTAAGATCAACATTAATGCCCTGCGGCGTACTACATGATGTGGGTGTGAAGTTTGTAGAATTTGTAACTCTGAAATGTTTTTTTCGGTAAAAGCTATATTAATCATAATTATTTTTCCGGTATAACAACAATTAGCAATAATCATCATACCATGCGTTTTTTTCGAGACTTTTTCCGTGTTTAAATGCTCTACATATAGGGTAAAGCAATTATGCAACAGCTTGTATTGCTGCAATAAATTACGTGGCTTATCAGATCTATAAAAACCTAATATTATGGTATTAATAGTGGGTGTATAAATTGTATTTTGAGATGAAGTTTTTAGCCAAAACCATTGTCAAGTGTTTTGTAAAAAATATTTTGTGAAAAATAAAATGCCAAACACATTTATTTTTTTGTATGCCTAGTTAAGTTGTACGTAGTAGCAAACATAGGCTAACAAAAGCTAAAATTATAACCGCGCGCAGTATAATAAGCATGGATTTACTTTTGATGATCGTAGTGCAATTAATCTTGATAAGATCTGTAAGTTGGAGTTGGGTGCATTTAATTCTGCCGGTGTGGATAATAAAACTTATGAAAACTCTAAGCTTTTTAGTGAATATTTGCACAGAGAATCATTTACTATTACCGCAGATTATTGTTTAAACGATAGAGATGGTGTACAACAAGTTGGCGAAAAAAACATTTTAGCAGATTGTCGTTTTGCCAATGTAAACTTATTTAAATTTAACTCGCCTAGAAATCTTGCTAAACAAATTGCTGTTGGAGCAACAATTGGAGGATTATCTGAAGCAATAAACAGAAAAGTTTGTTCATCAAAAAAAAATAGGGCTCTTTGCAGCGTATTAGCTGGTGTGTGTGCGGTTGGTGGTTATAAACTGGCAGGAACAGTAATAGCCCATACCACTAAACACTCTATCTTACTTGAAAATTATAACTTAGCTTTACAAACTAAAGATTTTAAAATTTTTAATAATAAATTGCCAGATAATAAGGGAATAGATCGCATTGGTTCTAATAAGATAGCACAAGAGTTGCTTGTTAATAAATCTTGGTTTATTAACAATGGCGTAACTGATTTGTTATGTCGCGGATTATATTTTTTAGCTGCGCCTATTTTAAATAATAAACTAGTTGCAAAAAGTGAAGCTGCTAATAAAACGCAACAAAAAACCAGGGATTTTATAAAAACAGCTATGGTTGGCGGCTAAATATTGAGTAGAATTATCTCCTAATTCTATGAGAATTGAAAGATAAAACCCTCTCAGATCCCTGCGTGCGAATTTCCCGCACAGGGCTCTTCAAAATCTCGTTCAGTTTACTAATATTATACATATATTTTCACTCCAAGAATCTACATATACTCGGAGCTCTATCACTTAAAGGCGATATCCCGCCTAACGGCCTATAAACTCTCTGTTTACGCTTCACAAGTTTCGTTACCTAACATGCGCAAAACTCGATACTGGGTGTAAACTACTTCCCAGGTTGGACTTGATTGCTCTCACCAACTAGTAAACGCCAGCTTTGCTTGGCGCACACTTACTAATTGTATCTTAAAAATTTCAGAGTGGTAACTTTCATTATAATTGTAGACTTTTATATGTTGTTTATACATATGGTGTCAACGTGTTGACATTGATTATTGTATATATTACCTTTCCATAAAACAGTTGCATTACATTGATGTTTCTACTCGTATTTTAGAAAATTAATGATGACAACTTGATAATAATAAAAAATATAACTGGAGATTGATTATGCCGCCTAAAGCTAAAAAAAGACAGAGAGTTGAGTTTAATTTAGAAGAGTTTGTTCAAGAAATAACTGCCTTTTTAGATGAAGTTGGAGCAGCTGATAGCATAGATGATTTATATAATTTAATCCTTTCTAAGGACAGTTGGCCCTTACTTAAAGAGTTTTTTGCATACATAACAGCACCGCTCTCAGAAAATCCATTAACTGAAGATGAATTTAGAGATATTATAACTAACGATCGGTTGGAAGTTATTATAAGTCTTTACACAACTATATTTAATCGACTTAATACATTAAGAGAACCAAAACATTGTAATGAAGGAAAACCACAAACACTTACACTAAAAAGAATTAAACTTATCTTTGAATTTCTTGAACATCACATTGCTGCTATTAAAAACTTTGTTAATCTATATGAAGATGATACTAGTAAGCGTCCTGAAAGTTTTCGCACATTGAGCCGATCTTTACTAAGAGAACTAGCTAAACACAAAACAGCACTAGAACTATTAGATGTATCTAAAAATTCTAAAAATTCTAAAAATTCTAAAAGTTCTAAAAGTTCTAAAACAGAAGAAGCTCCTTCTTTGAGTGATACGAAACAAGGTGTTAGAAAATTTGGTAGAGATAAAAAAAAATTTGAGGTTGACAAAGCAAAACTTGAGGCGGATAAAGCAAAACTTGAGGCGGATAAAGCAAAGTTTGCTAAAGACAAAGAAATTGCAGATGCAATCAAGGTGATTAAAAGATATGGGCTTGTTGTAACAAATGTGGAGCTTGCGCAAGCAACAATCGCTGCTAGCAGCGTAGTAAAGCCAGAACAGCAAGAAAAGGTGGCTATAAAGTCAGAAAAAACTACAGATGATCCTGCAAATGTTGTTATAGCAAGGCCAGCAGTAGATAGAACATGGTTCGATGAAGGTCAAATAGACAGAGTATTAAATTACCTTTTTGAAAATGATATTAGAAATAATAATGTTAGAGTTGTACCTGCGTTTGATATTACTACAGAAACTGGTTTGGAAATGTTGCAAGATGCGATCAATGGTATTGGTGTGCAAAATAGAGAAAAAAAAGAAGAATGTGATGCGTTTTTACAGCCAGCAAATACGATAATTGTACCTGTTAATTTAGGGAATATGCATTGGGTAGCAGTATATATTCATTTTAATACGTTAGATAGAACAAGCCCTGTAGTTAGATATGTTGATCCATTTGGTGAGCCTATGGTACCTGAATTTATAGAAGTTATTAGAGGTGCATATCCCAACATGAGGGAAGAGGCTATAGATTATCCGATACAACTTCAAGGTGACACATACAATTGTGGTCCATGGACAATAGCTATATTAAATAGTTTAGTACATCATGAAGCACTGCCAGATGAATATTTTGACATTAATGCTCATAGAGAAATTTATCTTGATATTTGGAGAGGTGTTCCTACAGTTTCAAGAGGGCAGTTTGAGCATAGATTGACAGCCCGGATACCTGAAGGAGCTCAGAGTGCGAATCCTACTTTATTGTTTAATTTTAACGGAACTTCGAGTTCATCTTCGTCAGCTACCTCATTATTATCACCACCGCCTGGTTTCACATTTTCTCATGATCAGCAAAGAGAAAATTTACAAATGCTGCCTCATTCTTCAGCTGAGCCTCAAGAAGAGCCTATATTAACAAAAGAAAAATTAGAGGATATGATCAAGGAAGCAGAAAATATAATTTCTTTGTATGAGAAGGGTGATGAGAGTGTGAGCGACGAACAATACGATAAAGCTTTAAATGATATGGAGGAAGCAAGAAGGGAGCTTCGTTTGTTGGAAGAAGAGGGAATAGTTAGTAAAGGAAGCATGTTTAGGCCTGGATTATAATTTTTTTTGAAACAAACAACGATAATTGGAGAAATTAATAATGAAGAATGAATTTAACGATATGACTGTAGAAACTTTCCGAGAAAAAGCATTGCATAAACCAAAGGCAACATGCACTGAAGAAGAACTTTTTAATATTGCGCGTGATCTTGAAAACAATGATATCGACTGGCTACAATTAATGCTTCGTTCTGGAAAAATGACAGTTAACCTTTATAGAGCAGTTGTTGAAAATCAAAATTCGCCTATTACACAGTTAACTCCACAAGAAGTAGTCCAGATTATTAGAATTTGTAGGGCTACTCACGATATAATTATAAAGTTATTAGATAAAGTTGATTGGCATGGTGATTATGGGGACGCTCTTAATGGCGTTAAAAGAGCGATTAAAGATCAAAACGTACATGATCTGATTATTACTAAAGAAGTTGAATGGCGAAAAAAAGGAGAATTGGCAGTCGCAGTAGAATCTGAAGAAGCGGTAGCTAGAACAGCACATAATGCGTTACAAGAAGAACTTGCAGCTCGTCCAACTGTAGAAGCACATAATGCGTTACAAGAAGAACTTGCAGCTCGTCCAACTGTAGAAGCACATAATGCATTACAAGAAGAACTTGTAGCTCGTCCAACTATAGAAGCACATAATGCATTACGAGAAGAACTTGCAGCCCGTCCAACTGTAGCAGCACATAATGCATTGCAAGAAGAACTTGCAGCTCGTCCAACTGTAGAAGCACATAATGCATTACAAGAAGAACTTGCAGCTCGTCCAACTGTAGCAGCGCATAATGCATTACAAGAAGAACTTGCAGCTCGT